>Ga0105242_10000981_pt1 | contig 22290 bp, 20 predicted proteins | sample KBSM24metaG_FD_81521 | JGI IMG/M metagenome (GOLD analysis project Ga0105242, IMG submission 81521) | Miscanthus rhizosphere microbial communities from Kellogg Biological Station, Michigan, USA - KBS M2-4 metaG | ecosystem: Host-associated > Plants > Roots > Rhizosphere > Soil | place... | reverse complement strand
GGTGAGGTGCTTTTCCTTGCAGACATTCACGTCAAGGTCTTCGTCGCGGCTATTTTCACCCACCACCATGCCCCGGTACACTTCCACGCCAGGCCCGATGAACATGACACCGCGCTCCTGCGTCATGAAGAGCGCGTACCCCGTGCTCAGGCCGTCTTCGAACGCACAGAGGGAACCGTGCGGCGCAACCAGAAGATCTTGTTCGTTGGCAGTCTCGTAGGCCTTGAAGACATGGTGCATGATGACCGTGCCACGGGTTTTGGCGAGCAGCACGTTTTTGAGACCCATGATGCCCCGGGTGGGAATGTGATACTCGAGATGCATTTCACTCGGGCCGGCATCCGAATGCACGAGTTTCATGTGACGCATTTCGCCCCGGCGCTTCCCAATTTCTTCGATTACCGCCCCCTGGTAGGTTTCCGGCACCTGAATCGTTAGCTCCTCGTAGGGCTCAGTGACTTTGTCGCCGTCACGATGCAGAATGACCTCTGGTTGTGAAACTTGTAGTTCGTATCCTTCTCGTCGCATCTGCTCGATCAACACGCCAAGGTGTAGCTCTCCACGGCCGGCGACCAGGAACCGGTCCGGACTGTCCGTCTCCTGCACCCGCAGTGAGACGTTCGTTTCGAGTTCTTTGAACAACCGCTCGCGCAGGTGCCGTGATGTCAAGAACCGGCCTTCTCGGCCTGCGAAGGGACTGTTGTTCACCGAAAACGTCATCTGGACGGTCGGCTCATCGATGGTGACGCGAGGGAGAGCCAGCGGCTGCTCCGCGTCCGCGATGGTGTCTCCGATGCTCACCTGATCCAGTCCGGCGACAGCGACGATTTCGCCTGCTTCCGCCTGCTCAACATCGATCCGTTCAAGACCTGAATAGACGGCGAGGTCCGAGACTTTCCCGGCGAACTGGGCGCCGTCCTTTCCGAGGATGAGTACGCTCTGTCGACGGGCGATCGAGCCCGACTGCACCTTCCCAACGCCCATTTTCCCCTTGTATGAGTCATAGAGTAGCGCCAGCACAAGGATTTGGAGCGGTGCGTCGGCGTTGATGGCCGGAGCCGGGATCTGCGCCAGGACGGTATCCAGCAGCGGGGCGATGTCGGTGCCCGGCTTGTTGACGTCCAACGTGGCGATGCCCTTGATCGCCGAGGTGTAGACGATGGGAAAATCGAGCTGCTCGTCCGTTGCTCCCAAATGCACAAACAAATCGAATGTGCGGTTCACCACGTCATCGATGACAGCATCCGGACGGTCGATCTTATTGATGACCACAATGGCTTTATGGCCTAGGGCCAATGCCTTCCGGAGCACGAAGGTGGTTTGGGGCATTGGACCTTCCTTGGCGTCGATCAAAATAAGCACCCCATCCACCATGCGAAGCGTGCGCTCGACCTCGCCGCCGAAGTCGGCATGGCCGGGAGTGTCGACGATGTTGATCTTCACCCCTGTATACGTCACGCTCGCATTTTTGGCGCGAATCGTAATGCCCCGCTCGCGTTCCTGATCCATGGAGTCCATGATGCGTTCGCCCATGTCATCGATCTTGCGATGGACATGTGTCTGACGTAACAGCGCATCCACGAGCGTGGTCTTGCCATGGTCGACGTGGGCGATGATGGCGATATTGCGAATATCGTTTCGGCGGTGGTTCGGGGCGCGCAATTGGGTCATAGCTTCTCGTGTCCTTTAGCGAAAAAAAAGACGCCCGGACTGACGGGCGTCAAATAGGCAGTATACCTGAAGCATCTCAGGGCCGACAAGTCGGTAAGTTGCTTGTGTTTTCACAGGCGCCACGGTATCGTGATGACGGACCTCCCTGACCTCCCCCGTGACATTGCATGACTTTAATTGACCGGCCAGTTCAGCTCTCCGATACTCCTCGTCAGCCGCCGCCCCGGCGTCCGTGGCGACGGTGGCAAATCACCTTGATCGTGGCGGCAGCTGTTATGTTGGGCGGGATCCTTGGCGTCGGCGGCCTGCTGTGGTACTACGCGCAAGATCTCCCCGATCTCGGTCAACTGCAGAACTACCAGCCCAGTCTGGTCACGCAAGTATACTCCAACGACAAGCACCTCATAGGTCAGTTTTTCATTGAACGGCGAATTCTGACACCGCTGCCGCAGATTCCGGAACATCTGCGTCGCGCTGTAATCGCCGTGGAGGACGTGCGATTCTTCGAGCATCCGGGCCTCGATTACATCGGCATTCTCCGTGCGGCCTGGACGAACCTGCGTCGAGGCGGCAAGGTCGAGGGCGCGAGCACCATTACCCAGCAGCTGGCGCGTTCGTTATTTTTGTCCTCTGAGCGGACGTTCGATCGAAAAGTACGCGAGTTGGTGCTGGCGTACAAGATGGAACTGGTCTCGAGCAAAGAACAGATCCTCGAGACGTATCTCAATCAAATTTATTTCGGCCAGGGCGCCTATGGAGTCGCCGCCGCGGCGCAGTCGTATTTTGGAAAAGATCTCTCAGCCTTGACCGTCGCCGAGGCCGCCTTTCTCGCAGGACTGCCGAAATCTCCAAATCACTTTTCGCCGTTTAAGAATTATGCACGGGCAAAGAAGCGGCAGGAGCATGTCTTGGATCGGATGATGGAAGCGGGATTCATCACGCCGTCGCAACACGACGAAGCCATGGCAGAGCCGCTCAGCTTCCGGCGACCCGGCAGTGAGCAGACCGCTCCGTACTTCGTGGAATACGTGAGGCAGCTGCTGATCGCAAAGTACGGCGAGACCATGGTCTACAAGGGCGGGCTTCAGATCAAAACTACCCTCAATCTTGATATGCAGCGGGCAGCGGAAGCCGCGTTTAAAGCAGGCTTGCGAGACTTGGACAAGCGTCAGGGATGGCGTGGACCGCTGCGCAGCGTCGATCCCGCGTCGCTAGCGGCAGGGACCGCGCCAGTCGTCACGACCGATCAACCGCTCGCGGTTGGTGATGAACGGGAAGCGGTCGTGACCAAGGTCGGAAAAGATCTCTTTTGGGTCCAAATCGGCAATGTAACCGGCAAACTCTCGTACGATGACATGGCTTGGGCCAAGCGGCGCCTCACGGGTCAGGACTTCGTGAAGGATGTCGTGGTGACGGCTAATCCCAAGCAGGTTCTCAAGCCGGGGGACGTGATTGAAGTGAGGGTCAAGAAGATTGAGAAGGAACAAGTGTCCGTCGTACTAGAGCAGACCCCGCTGGTGGAGGGCGGGTTAATTGCCATTGAGCCTGCTCAAGGAGCGATCCTGGCGATGGTTGGAGGCTATGACTTCAACCGCAGCGAGTACAACCGGGCCGTCCAAGCCCATCGGCAGCCTGGATCGGCCTTTAAGCCAATCATCTATGCGACCGCCGTCAATCAAGGCATGAGTCCCGCCTCAGTGGTGCTCGATGCGCCGGTTGTCTATGAGCAGGTGGAAGAGGAAAAAACGTGGAAACCGGAGAACTATGGAAAGAGATTTCACGGGATGGTCAGCCTCCGAGATGCCCTAGCCCATTCTCACAATCTGGCCACGGTCCGATTGCTTGAGAAGGTGGGGATCAAGAACGTGATTGATTTTTCCCGGCAGGTGGGAATAACCAGTCCCTTGGCTGCTGATCTCTCGTTGGGATTGGGGTCCTCTTCCGTCGGACTCATGGAACTGACCTCGGCCTATGGGGTCTTTTTGAATCAGGGCAGCCGGGCCGAGCCATTTGCCGTCCTGTCAGTGACGGACAACGGCGGGCAAGTGCTCGAGAAGCAGGAACCGCAAATCGAGGAAGTTGTGTCGAAAGAAACGGCGTATCTAATCACGAATATGATGGAAGATGTGGTGCAGAAAGGCACCGGTCAGGCGGCGAAGGCGCTTGGTCGTCCCATCGCAGGAAAGACCGGGACGACGAATGAGTTCATCAATGCCTGGTTCATCGGTGGGACACCGAATCTCGCGGCGGGAACATTTGTAGGCTTCGACGACCGCCGCTCGCTCGGTGAAACGGAATCGGGAGCGCATGCGGCACTGCCCATCTGGATTAGCTTCATGAAAGAGGCGCTCAAATCATTGCCCGTGGTGCCGTTTACGATTCCCGAGGGGATTACCTTCGTGAAGGTCGATCCGGCGACGGGTCTTTTGAACTCCGAGCAGGAAGATCAATCTGGAAATGTCGAGATCTTTGCGCGGGGGAGCGAGCCGACGCAGGCGGCGCAGCGCCGTCTGGATCCGATGGATTTCTACAAAATCGATCAGCCGGAATAAATGGAAGGATCAGGAGTGTGACTCTTTGTACTCTTCGTGCCAGGCCATCTGAATGGTTTCAAGAATCTTTTCATTCGATTTCTTCGGGTCATCCTTAAAGTCCGGCAGGGCGATGATCCAGGCATGGATGTCGGTAAAGCGCACAGTCAACGGATCGGCATCTGGATGTTCTTCCACTAGCCGTATCGCGATGTCTTCCGCGTCCTGCCATTTCAAATCCATGTGAGCTCCTTACCGATGACCAGGCACGGTCCTCTGCATCAACCCTTGGTGACTTCGGAGACTTTCTTGCCCTGAAGACCGCGCTTGAGAGAATTATCCAACATTGCGACGGATAACGGTTTCGCCGCTTCCTCGAGTTCGGCCATCCGGGCCCGAATGGCCTTTGGATCGTTCCCTTCCTTGGCAGCGTTCAACGCCGCGAGAGCCACCCGGACGGCCGCGGCGTCCTTTTCGCCGATGAGCGTACCGCCTTCGGCCAGCGACTTCTCGGTCGTCGTGAATAACGCGGCGGCGTCCAGACGCGCTTCAATCAGTTTGCGGGCGCTCACATCTTCCTGCGCGAATTTGAACGAATCCTCGATCATGCGTTCGACTTCATTGTCCGACAGTCCGTAGGAGGGTTTGACTTCGATGGATTGACTCTGCCCTGTCCGCATGTCGCTGGCCTTGACGTTCAAAATCCCGTTCGCGTCGATTAAAAAGGTCACCTCGATACGAGGTACGCCTGCTGGTAGTGGCGGGACCTTCAGGCGAAACCGTGCAAGGCTGCGATTGTCTTTCACCAGTTCGCGCTCGCCCTGCAGAATGTGAATATCGACACCCGTCTGCCCATCGACGTAGGTCGTGAACATTTCCTTTGCGCTGGCGGGAATCGTCGTGTTGCGTCTGATCAGACTGCTCATGACGCCGCCCATGGTTTCGATGCCGAGCGACAGCGGCGTGACGTCCAACAGCAACATGTCCGTCGTACCGCCGGTGAGAATATCCGCTTGGACGGCCGCTCCGAGCGCCACGACCTCATCGGGATTGAGATGGCAGTGGGGCTGTTTGCCGAACAGCGCCTGGACTCGGTCGCGCACCATCGGCATGCGCGTTGATCCGCCCACCAACACCACTTCGTTGATGCCCTCCGGCGTGAGCCCCGCATCTTTTAATGCTAAGCGACAGGGCCCCAGCGTTCGTTCAACAATATCCGTGGTCAACGCTTCGAGCTGATCTCGCGTCAATTCTCGAGTGAACCGGCCTTTCCCCTCGGGAAGATCGATGGCGATCTCGGTTTTCTCGCTGTCGGACAACCGGATCTTCGCTCGCTCCGCCTCCAGCCGGACAATCTGCATATGGTCTGGATAGTCCATCAGATTAATATCGAAGGCGCCGCGGATTTCGTTCACAAAGAGATCGGCGACGCGGCGGTCGATGTCGTCGCCGCCCAAGTGGGTATCGCCGTTGGTGGCCAACACTTCAAAAATGCCGTCTTTCAGCTTGAGAATGGAAATATCGAAAGTGCCGCCTCCGAGGTCATACACGGCGATCGTTCCTTGCGTTTTCTGCTGGAGCCCATAGGCAAGCGACGCCGCGGTGGGTTCATTGATGATCCTCACGACCTCGAGTCCGGCAATCATCCCCGCATCCTTGGTCGCCTGTCGCTGGCTGTCGTTGAAATACGCCGGCACGGTGATGACGGCTTTGGAGATGCTCTCGCCGAGATGCGCTTCCGCCCGCTGCTTAAGATCTTTTAAGATCATCGCGGAAATCTGCGGAGGCGAATAGGACTTGTCGCCCAGCTTAATCCTGATCACCCCGCCCTGTTCGGTCAGCGAATAGGGGAAATAGGCCAGTTCGCTCTGCACATCTGCCAACCCCTTTCCCATAAACCGTTTGACAGAGTAGACGGTGCGGGCAGGATTTCGTGTGAGATGCTCCTTGGCCGGATCGCCGACGATCAAACCGTTGTCCGTCATGGCCACGACCGAAGGCACCATGGTCCGTCCCCCACGGCCGGGAATGACCGTCGGGACGCCGTCCTTCATATAGGCGACGAGCGAATTCGTGGTTCCGAGATCAATTCCGACGATTCGAGGCATGTTTATCCGATTGTTGCGACGAGGTCGTTGACGATGTTCCTGACATAGGTGCGGTTGGAGAGAATCTCGCGCATGCCCTTCAGCAGACGGTCACGCTGGGTACGCGCGTCGCTCGTGGCCTCGCCTCGATCCTGCAGCGCATCCCATTCAACGAAGAGGTGCTGAAGCTGCGTTTCCATCTCCTGCTTTCTCTCTTCCAGGGTGTGCTGCTCACTCTGCAGTTTCGAGCGCAGGTGCTGCCCGGTCTGCGACGACTGATCCGAGGCCCGGTACTCTTCGAGGGTCTCCTGGAGTTCAAGAATTTCTTCAAACAGGTCCGCCGGGGGCGTGGTCCTGATTTCCTTGACGGCTCCGGCTTCAATAGCGAGCAGATATTCCGCGCGTTGGATCGGATCGCGAAGTGTCCGGTAGGCGGTGTTCAGCGTTGCCGCATTGCTAAGACTGATCGCCTGCTCGGTCTCGCTTTTGTTCTGATAGAAATCGGGATGAAAGGCCCGGCTCAGTTCGTAAAATTTGGCTTCGAGCTTTTGGGGATCGATGGTCAACCGGCGCGGAAACCCGAGGCAGGTAAAGTAATCCGCCTCTTTCGAAACGGGTTGCACCTTGACGCAACGTTCACAGAAATATTCCCCGGACACTTCTGACTGGCAGTGCCAGCACATGCTCCGGGCCATCTGCAATTCGCGCCGCCCGGTGTTCTGGGTCTGTGTATGATCCATGTCGTCCGCTGTCGTTCTGACAAAACAGGCATGGCTACTGGCCATGCCTGTCTATACATCCGCTCTCTGCTCTCGTGCGTTATGCGGAGAACGACTCTCCACAGCCGCAGGTCTTGTTGGCGTTTGGATTGACGAACTTGAAATTTCCGCCCATGAGATCTTTGTGATAGTCGAGCTGCGTTCCTTGGAGATAGATTGCGCTCTTGGCGTCAATGATGACCTTGACGCCATCGAAGTCATAGACCTGATCGTATTGACCGATCTTCTCGTCAAAATTGATCGTGTAGCTCAGGCCCGAGCAGCCTCCTCCTTTGACGCCAAGGCGAAGCCCGCCTTCCGTGATGCCCTGGACGTTGACCAAGCGTTTGACTTCCTTGATCGCCGCCTCCGTCAGGGTGATCACCGGCGCCTGAGTTTCAGTATTCGTGGTATCCATGAGGCGCTCCTTCCTGCCGTTACTTGTTCTCAGCCTTCTTCTGATAGTCGGCCAACGCTGCCTTGATGGCATCCTCGGCCAGCACGGAACAGTGAATCTTCACGGGCGGGAGGTTCAACTCCTGCACAATGTCCGTGTTCTTGATCTTTTGGGCTTCTTCGAGCGTTTTGCCTTTCAACCACTCGGTCGCCAGGCTCGAACTGGCGATAGCGGATCCGCACCCGAAGGTCTTGAACTTGGCATCCACAATCGTGTCGTTCTGGACCTTGATCTGCAGTTTCATGACGTCGCCGCACTCCGGCGCGCCGACCATACCGGTACCGACGCCGTCCTCTTCCTTCTTAAAACTTCCCATGTTACGGGGATTATTGAAATGATCGACGACTTTGTCACTGTACGCCATGGTAGCCTCCGAATGAATTTGAGATTTGAGCTCTGAAATCTGGAATGTTCTTTCCTCTTAATGAGCGGCCCACTGAACCGATTTCAAGTCCACCCCTTCTTTAGCCATTTCATACAGGGGAGACATCTCCCGCAGCTTCGTCACAATTTCGATAACCTTCTTGATCGTGTAGTCAATCTCCTCCTCCGTATTAAACCGGCCCAGTCCAAAGCGGATCGACGAATGCGCGAGCTCAGTTCCAACGCCAAGAGCCCGAAGGACATACGAGGGCTCGAGGGTTGCGGACGTACAGGCAGATCCCGATGACAACGCGATCTCCTTCATGCCCATCAGCAACGATTCTCCCTCCACGTAGGCGAAGGAAATATTCAGATTCCCCGGCAGCCGATGTGTGGGGTGGCCGTTCAGATAACTCTCTTCCAGCGCGGCCATAATGCCAGCCTGGAGCCGATCCCGCATCTTGGAGAGGTGGGCCGACTCAGCGGCCATTTCCTGCTCGCAGATCTCACAGGCCTTACCGAAGCCGACGATCAAGGGAACCGGCAACGTACCCGAACGCATTCCGCGCTCATGTCCGCCACCATCAATTTGAGCGGCGATCCTCACCCGCGGGTTCTTTTTCCTGACATAGAGGGCGCCGACCCCTTTCGGACCGTAGATCTTGTGAGCGGAGAAGGACATGAGATCGATGCCCATGGCCTGGACGTCGACGGGAATTTTTCCCACACCCTGTGTGGCATCGCAATGAAAGAGCACGCCTTTTTCTTTGGCAATCTTGCCGATCTCCTGTACAGGATTGAGCGTGCCGATTTCGTTGTTGGCCAGCATCACGGAAATAAGGATGGTCTTGTCGGTGATTGCGTTGCGGACGTCCTGAGGATTGACCATGCCCTGCTTGTCGACGGGGAGATACGTCACAGTGGTCAACCCTTTGGCTTCGAGTGACTTGGTCGTATCCAGTACCGCTCGATGCTCAGTGGCGGAGGTAATGATGTGATTCCCCTTTTCCTTGTACATTTCCAAGACGCCCTTGAGCGCCAGGTTGTCGGATTCCGTCGCACCGCTCGTGAACACAATTTCCTTCGGATCCGCCTTGATCAGGCGGGCAATCTGCTTGCGGGCTGTGTCGACCGCCTCTTCAGCTTCCCACCCAAAGGCATGGTTGCGGCTGGCGGCATTGCCGAATTTCTCGACAAAATATGGAAGCATGGCCTCTAGCACGCGAGGATCCATCGGCGTCGTGGAATGGTTATCCAGGAAGATCGGAAACTTCATCGTTCTACTCCTTGTGCAGTCGGGGACTGAATAGTAATCAACGGTGTGCCGCCCAACATGTCCTGCAAGGTCATGTTGTTCAGCAGTTGGTAAATACTGTCTTGTACTTTCAACAATGGCGTGCGGATATTGCAATGTTCACGTTGCATGCAGAACTCGCCCTCTTTTTCGTGGGAACAATCGGTAATGCCCAAGGGCCCTTCAATGCTTTCTAGGATCTGGGCGATGGTGATCTGCCGGGCGCTCCGGGCCAGCAGGTAGCCGCCTTTCGGCCCGTTATGGCTTTCGATCATCCCGCTTTTCGATAGGGCCTGGAGCACTTTGGCCAGCAATTCGAGCGGAATGTTATATTCCTCCGCGATTTCTTTCGTATTAACGACCCGTCCGGGAGTCGTATCGCCAAACTGGACCGAAGCGATATGCTGGAGCGCCATCAGGGCGTAATCCGTTTTTTTGGAGATTTTCAGCATCAGACTATTGCCGATCGATATAATCGGAGACTATAATGATCTCCGATCAATTAGGTCGGATTCATGGTAGCACGTAAGTTTCGGGCCTGTCAACAAACGGTCACATGAAGAGGCCGGATCTCAGAATCGATCCCAGAAAGGACCTACGAGATGGGTGGAACCAACCCTTATATAGAAAAAGCCGATGTTGAGCTGCCTCAAAAACCCTATTCTGTCACCTATATTTCTCCAGGCGGAAAGGTCACCAAAGTAGAGGTAGATCCAGCGAAAATCCCTTATGGACAGACCGGTCTCCCCGGGAGCCTGCTCGACATTGCCATGGGGAAGGGGGTGGAGCTTGAGCACGTCTGCGGCGGTGTCTGTGCCTGCTCGACCTGTCACGTCATCGTGAAGCAGGGACTGGAAACCTGTAATGAAGGAACTGATGATGAGTTCGACCAGCTAGACGAGGCGCCTATGACAACCTTGCAATCGCGCCTAGGGTGCCAATGTGTTCCGAACGGCACGAAGGACATTGTCGTGGAAATCCCGGCGGTGAACAAGAACCTCGTGAAGGAAGGGCATTGACTGTCCGCTTCTCGTTAGTCATACGTTTCGATTTTCACTTCTTTCCGGTCGTATCCTGCTTCAACAAAACGGCTTCGCAACGGTCTCACGAATCCTTTGGTTCCACACAGCATGGGAAGGACTTTCGTGGGGCGATCGAGAAAGGGACGCAGCATGGGCAATGTCAGCTCCACGGCCTGTTGTTCCCCGTTAGCCGCGACGAGCGGCAAATACCGGAAATTCGCCTGGGTGACGGCCAACGACAGTAATTCCTGATGGAACAGCAGTTCGTCTTCCGCCGGCGCAACGGCGATCAAGAGGACGGGATCACGGTAGCGTTGCCCATACAGTTCTTTCAGCATGCATCGGATAGGCACCAAACCTGTGTAGCGGGCGACAAGGATGAGTTCACGATCTATGGCCGGTGGCAGCACGAAATTCCCAAACGGCCCTGAGAGTGCCAGGTCTTCACCCGGCTTCATTTGGAACAGGTACCCGGAACCCAATCCATCAGTCACCCGGTCGAATATCAGGGTCAATTCGCCTGAGGCTGTAGCGGGAGCTGCCATTGAGTAGGCTCGATTGAGCGGCGGCCGTGTTCCAACCGGAAGCTTGAGAGACACCCATTGTCCGGGCTTGAAGCCGATCGGCTGCCCTGTCGGCAGGACCACGAGTTGCCGCACCTGCGAGGTGAGATCTGTAGCGGAGAGGACCCTCGCTGATTGAATCTGTTCTGTCATGATGCTTCGGGGTGACCGTTGAGTTTTATCAAAATCTATGGGCGCTTTTCCATGGACGGTCACGCATGTTATAGATACCGGCCCTTGAAACAGAGAAATATATCATGACCCCAGTTCGTGTCCGCTTTGCGCCTAGTCCAACCGGTTTTCTGCATATCGGTGGTGTGCGCACTGCACTGTTCAACTGGCTGTATGCCAGACAACAACAGGGTGTATTCATTTTGCGGATCGAAGATACCGATCAAAGCCGGTCAACCGATCAATCAATTCAAGCGATTATCGAAGGTTTGCGGTGGGTCGGTCTCGATTGGGATGAGGGCCCGTATCGGCAAACGGAACGAATGGACATATACCGTAGTCATGCAACGAAGCTCTTGGAGGCAGGACAGGCCTATTGGTGTGTGTGCAAACCGGACGAGTTGGACGCTAGAAGAAAAGAGGCGGAGGCAAAAGGTCTCTCGCCCAGGTATGACGGCCGTTGCCGGAACCTGGGAATCACGCAGCCGTCCGGCGAAGCCGCGTTGCGGTTCAAAGCCCCACAAACCGGCCAGACTGTGGTGGACGATCTGATCAAGGGCAGGATTGTCTTCGATAACACAGTCCTCGATGATCTCATTATTCTGCGGTCGAACGGCTATCCAACCTATAATTTTTCCGTCGTGGTTGACGATGCACTGATGCACATCACCCATGTCGTGCGTGGCGATGATCATCTCACGAATACACCGCGACAAGTGCCGATGTTCGAGGCGTTGGGTTTTCCGGTGCCGCAGTTCGGTCACTTGCCGATGATTCTGGGGTCCGATAAGGCGCGGCTCTCGAAAAGACACGGAGCAACGTCCGTCATGGCCTATAAAGAAATGGGATATCTCCCTGAGGCATTGGTGAACTATCTCGCCCGACTTGGGTGGTCACATGGCGATCAAGAGCTCTTTTCAAGGTCTGAATTGATCGAGAAGTTCAACTGGAAGAATGTCCAGACGTCTGCGGCTGTCTTCAATCCCGACAAACTCTTATGGATGAACGCCGAATATATTAAGACCAGCCCGCCCGAGGCCGTCGCACGGACCTTAATGCCTTTATTGGAGCAGGCAGGCCTGCTCGATCCAGGCCATCCTGTGCCACAGGAGTGGCTGGTGCAGCTCGTAGTCCTCGTCAGAGAACGGGCCAAAACCCTGGTCGACATGGTCCAATGGGTGAAGCCGTACTTCGGCGAAGCGGTCGTCTGGGAAGAAGAGGCGGCCACGAAATTTTTGACGCCGGCGAACGCTCCCGTGTTGCGCAAGCTCCTCGAGCGCTTCGTCTCATTGTCCGGATTTTCAAAACAGGCGTGGGAGGAACAGTTCAAGCGGCTCGTTGAGGAAGAAGGAATGAAGATGGGGCAGCTCGCACAGCCGGTGCGTGTGGCGCTGACTGGTCGCACGGCGAGTCCCGGTCTGTTTGACGTCATGGAGGTGCTGGGCCGCGAGCGGACCTTGTCCCGGCTACAACAAAGCCTCGCGCGCGCTGAAGCCGCGCATGCTTGACGGACTGATTGGTCGTGTATTAGGTTGAACGCCGGTTGGGGGATCGTCTAGCGGTAGGACGTCAGTCTCTGGATCTGACTACCTAGGTTCGATTCCTAGTCCCCCAGCCAACCTCGCCCTTCGACTCCCGTAGCCTTGCGCGCCGTACCGCGCTGGGGGATCGTCTAGCGGTAGGACGCCAGCCTTTGGAGCTGGCTACCTAGGTTCGATTCCTAGTCCCCCAGCCACTATTCCAGCCTCTTCATTCAAGCGGCGAGCGGTCGACCGGTGGCCGTAGTATTCACTGGCTGAGCTGGAACGGATGGGGGCACTGACTCGTCCCGCCACAGCGCAATGCCCCCGATCAATCCGTTGAGATTGGAAATGATCGTCACATTCGCGGGAAGCAAGCCGACATCGACTTCCTTCGAATTACCGCCTCCGATATACAATTTTGTGAAGTGAAAAATCTCCTCGAGGCGATAGATAAATTTGATGAGGCGCTTGTTCCACCTTTTTTTGCCGACTTTCTGTAACGCCGCATTTCGCAATTTGTCGTTGCCGATTTCAAGATTTGGGACGAGGCGGCCGTCCATAAACAGTGATGTTCCCACACCGGTGCCCAGGGTCACGACCAACTCGACGCCGTTGCCAGCAATGGCACCGAAGCCTTGGACGTCCGCATCGTTTGCGACACGAACAGGTTTGTTCAGCCTCGCCTGCAGCATCTCCACGATGTTGAAGCCCTGCCATTCTTTCGCCAGATTCGGCGCTTGCTTGACAATGCCGTTGATGACGACACCGGGGAAGCCGATCGCAATACGGTCGAAGGTCGCGAATTCGTTGGCCAATGCGATGATGACGTCCATGACTGCGCCCGGCATGCCCGAGGCCGGTGAATCTCGCCGCAGCCGCTCGCTGACCGCCTTTCCAAGATCATTCAGCAAGGTCGCTTTAATCCCGCTGCCGCCCACGTCGACAACGAGCGTTCGACGGCTTGAACCGTTCTCATCGGATTGCTTACCATTGCGTCGCTTCGCAGCGGGTGGCTTGGTACCGCTCTTGGCTTTGTCTGTCTTTCGGCTGCTTTCTTTCGGCATAAGAGACCTGCTACCGAGACGATTTGTCTCGTTTGGGGATGAACTGTCTTACTTGGTCAGCCCTTTGGGGGCGCACAAGCCTCAAAATGGCGTATTTCGTAGTACCTAGCCCGCGGGACTACGCCGTCTGCAGGAGTTAGGCCAGACTATCTATGTCGATCACGAAGCGGAACCGAACCTCGCCACGTACGACGCGTTCATAAGCCTCGTTGACCTGTCCCATGGGGATGGTTTCGACATCTGACTCGATCTGGTGCTCAGCGCAGAAATCCAACATTTCTTGTGTCTCCCGGATGCCTCCAATGACCGATCCGGCGATGCTCCTGCGGTGCATGATCAGAGGAAACGGCTCGAGAGGCGCCGGGTGTTCTGGTGCTCCCACGAGGATCATGGTCCCGTCGGTTTTCAGAAGTTCGACATAGGCATTGTAGTCGTGGACTGCCGACACGGTGTCGAGCACAAAGTCGAAGTACCGCCGGAATCTTGTCAGGTTATTCCGCTCAGTGCTCACGACAAAGTCACCCGCGCCGAGTCGTTTCGCGTCCGCTCCCTTCGCCTCCGAGCTACTGAAGACTGTGACTTCCGTGCCCAGCGCATGGGCAATCTTGACGGCCATGTGGCCCAACCCGCCGAGTCCAAGCACGGCCACCCTGTGGTACTTCCCGACGCCCCAATGCCGAAATGGGGAATAGGTCGTGATACCGGCGCAGAGTAAGGGAGCCGAACCGGCGGGAGACAGGGCAGTCGGCATCTTCAGCACGTAGCGTTCGTCTACAACGATCTGAGTCGAGTACCCGCCTTGAGTGATGGCTCCATTCTTATCGCGGCTGCTGTACGTCAAGATCATTCCTGCCTCGCAGTATTGTTCCAGGCCTTCCCGGCAAGCGGAGCACGTCCTGCAGGAATCGACGAAACAGCCCACGCCGGCCCGGTCGCTGACTCGAAGGAGTTTCACCGCAGATCCGATTTCGCTCACGGTGCCGACGATTTCATGGCCAGGCACCATGGGGTAAATTGACTCGCCCCATTCATTGCGAGTCATATGAATGTCTGAGTGGCAGATTCCGCAGTGTGAAATCTTGATCAAGACGTCGTGAGCACCCACATCACGCCGTTCAAAAAAGAATGGTTGCAATGGCGCGCGGGCAGCCATGGCGGCATAGCCTCTAGTCGGCAGCATTCCGAACTCCGGATTTGTGAAAGGAAGATAATTTATCAAGATCAGTCGGGCTTGCCAACACGAATCGGGGGAAGGAGGTAGATCTCCAGCGCCCTTAGTCGTTCGAGCGCTCGCCGGCATCGGAGTCTGCGTCCTGCGTGGGTTCGGTGGGAAGTTCCATCAACAGGTTTGGGCCGGGAACTCGATATTGTTCTGCCGCCCAGGTGCCGAGGTCCGTGAGTTGGCAGCGTTCGGAACAGAAGGGACGCCAAGGATTGCCTTCCCAGGCGGTCGGTCGATGGCAGAGCGGGCAGGCCATCCCAAATTCTACTATACCCGGGGGATAAAAGGATCAGCTGGGGCGGATGGGATAGGTCGTCTTGGTATGCAGGAGACGGTGCAGCCGATTCTGATCGATCTCCGAGACACCGAGGAATTCGACTCCGAACTCGCCGTGTTTGCTCCATCGAACCGCCGCCGACTCGATCGTGATCGGAGACCCAAGGTCTGTGGCTCGAATAAGGATCCGAACCGCTGATCCGGTCTGTACGGCCGTCGTACTCGTGACGGCGCATCCACCTGCCGATAGGTCGAACATGGTGCCTTCGCGGATCGAGGTATTGCCGGTGGTGGAAAAATACACCTGGAGCTCGACTGGAACTCGAGGGTATTGACGACATTCGATCATCTTCGACTCCTTGTGCTTTGTGCGATCCGGTGAGCCTGGTTCAGTCTAGCAACCCGGCTCCTCCTGTAAAGCAATCTTACCTTCCCCGCATCCCATCTCAAGCCTAGCAGGGATGCCAGATCTGTAAAGCGAGTGCAAACCGGCGGATCTTCACGCTCTTTGCAGGATCGTGCTGAGAATTCAGCGGGCGGGCTGACGTTTGTCGAGTCTGGCCCAAGCGTCTTTGAGCGATACCGTCCGATTGAACACCAGCCGATCTGGGCTGGAGTCGGGGTCAACGCTAAAATAGCCCAATCGCTCGAATTGAAATCTGGACCCGGGGCCAGCCGACCTGAGGCTTGGTTCGACCAGGCATCCCGTAAGACGTTCTAGAGACTGCGGGTTCAGGTAGGCCGTCCAATCCTGATCATGTGGCACATTCGAGAGATCGTCCTTGAGCAGGGGGTTGTAGAGGCGAACTTCTGCTTCTAGCGCATGGGCTGCAGAGACCCAATGGATCGTGGCCTTTACTTTCCTTCGGGCATCGGGGCCTCCGCTTTTGGTCTGTGGATCGTATGTGCAATGCAATTCTGTGACTTCTCCGGTCCGGGCATCCTTCGTCACACTGACGCATTTGATAATGTAGGCATAACGAAGGCGAACCTCCCGCCCCGGTGCAAGTCGGAAAAATTCTTTCGGGGGCTCTTCAAGGAAATCGTCCCGCTCGATATACAGCGTCCGAGAAAACGGAATCGAACGTGTGCCGGCCGAGGCATCTTCAGGATTGTTGACCGCGTCGAGCTCCTCGGATCCTTGCTCTGGATAGTTATCGATCACCACCTTCAGCGGCTTTAGGACGGCCAGCACCCGAGCTGCCCGCTTGTTCAAATCCTCTCGAATAAAGTGCTCGAGCAACTGCATTTCGACTACGGCGTCCCGCTTCGCCACGCCAATGTGCTCGCAGAACGCGCGGATCGCGTCGGGCGTGTAGCCGCGGCGCCGAAGGCCCTTGAGCGTCGGCAGGCGAGGATCGTCCCACCCTGCCACCTGCTTGTTGTCCACGAGCTCCAACAATTTTCGCTTGCTCATGACCGCGTGGCTGATGTTCAGGCGGGCAAACTCGATCTGTTGCGGACGGTCGGATGTACCGGCTCGTTCGACCACCCAGTCATAGAGCGGCCGATGGTCCTCGAACTCCAAAGTGCAGACCGAATGTGTCACGCCTTCGATCGCATCGGAAAACGGATGGGCAAAGTCATAGGAGGGGTAGATTGGCCATGTCCGGCCCGTCCGATAGTGCGCAGTGTGCCGAATTCGATACAACACCGGATCGCGCAGATTGATGTTGGGCGATGCCATGTCGATTTTGGCTCGCAGCACGTGCGTGCCGTCCGCGAATTCACCTGCGCGCATCCGATGCAAGAGATCGAGATTCTCCTCTGCCGAGCGGTCGCGGTAGGGGCTCTTCTTCCCCGGTTCGGTCAACGTGCCTCGATATTGTCTCATCTCGTCGGCGGTGAGACTGTCGACGTACGCCGAGCCTGAGTTGATGAGGCGTTCTGCAAAACCGAAGAGCCGCTCGAAGTAATCCGACGCAAAGTACAGGTGGTTCCCCCAGTCGAATCCAAGCCAGCGGACATCCTCCTGGATCGACTGGACGTATTCGGGATCTTCAGTCGTGGGATTCGTGTCGTCGAATCGCAGATGACAAACGCCGCCCGGGTGCTCCTCGGCCAGCCCAAAATTGAGGCAGATGGATTTGGCATGGCCGATATGCAGATAGCCGTTCGGTTCAGGCGGAAAGCGAGTCACGACACGGCCGTCGTGTTTCCCCGCAACACGGTCCGCCGCGACAATCTCACGGATGAAATTGGATGCACGTGTTCCTTCCGGCACGTCCGTCCGTAGCCTCCTGGTGTCCATAACGATGGCGGGATATCCGACTTCTTCTATCATAAGAACCACGCGGGGGAGAAGAGCCAATCTCGGCAAGGGGCGGGAGAGAAAGAACTTTCAGGCTGTCTGATGGGTCGAGATCTGTATGACGTTGAAATCTTTTTGGGCGATCAAGTGCCCTTCCATACGGAGACGGAACTCATAGCGGCCGGGGGCCGGAAAGATCAGTGACGGGATATTGATCCCAAAGTCCGAGATCTGCAGACGGTCCGCGATCACGATATTCGGGAGCGTGGCACGGCAGACGAGTTGTTCACTGTTGAGGTAGATGAGGTCGATGTCGAAGCGGTAGGTGCCTTCAGCGTCGGTCAGGCAGAAGTACAAGCCCATCTGTTGGTGTTGGAACGGAAAACTCAAAGCTTGTAGATGCGTGAACAGGCCGATCAGGTTCTTTTTCTTGGTCACGCTGTCTTCGATGACTTGGTCGCAGACAAGGAACGCCTGCACGCTGGGTTTGATGATTTCAGACATCGTGCCTATTCTACGGGAGTCTTGTAGGCTGTCAAAGGGATATGCCTTTCCGTGGGCGAGGGAGATGGGGACGCCGGGCGGTGGGCTAACCGATTGCCGCGGTCCCACCGCGGCCTTCGACCACATCACCGAACATCGTCAAACCGGTGCCCAGGCGGCAGTAGTGGGGGCTGATCGACACCACTTCGCCCTTGTGGGTATGAAAATGTGCAGTCGTAAATCGGATTTTCCGTTGGTGGAACAAATACACCTCCACCACCGTGCTGCCGGTTGCCCGTTCGGAAACCGTGACCGTGAGAGGATCATCGAGGGTTGGATCAGAAGGAGTGGTCACGCCCACTGCAAATCGACTCGCTCCGACGGCCGAGAGTTGGTTGCGTCTCAAATGGCCGATGCGCCGCCCCGCCTCATCGTAAAAATCCATCGTCAACAGCAACGACGGCGGGTCGGGCTGGACTTCCAACACAATCTGTTCTTTGCCCTGAAACTTGATGACGCCGTTCGTGGCTCGAAAGATGTTGGAGCCGACGTGCAGTTCCAATCCGGCTTCTGGCTTTTCTTCCTCGACGATTGTTTCGGCGGCTTCGCCGACGTCCATCATGTTGGCATCCATATTGGCGTCGGTCTGAAATGGATTCTGCATGAGGCGAGCCTTTTGCGTGAGCGCGAGTGAGGAGTCGTGTCGGGACGTGATAGCCTGCGAAAAAATAGGCCAAGCAATCGGATCTGTCAAGATGCTGGCGCCAAAAAAATTCCGGTCCGTCTCAAGGCGATGGAATTGAAAACCCCACTAGGCTCATGGTACCGTCAGCACTCCGTTCCAAGTCTGCACCTTTGGTCCCATCGTCTAGCCTGGCCTAGGACGGAGCCCTCTCAAGGCTCAGACACGGGTTCAAATCCCGTTGGGACCACCACCAATTCTCCACATCTGGAGCGGCGTTTACGGCTTTTTTGGAAAGAGCGGCATCTCGGACATCTCGTTCATCGGACAATCCATAGGACAAAAGTGCGATGTGGAGGCGGGTCACGGCTTCGCGGAGCTGCTGGTTCCATCCGAAGCCACCGTGGCTGTAGCGGCTCGTCATCGCTTCACCGCCGAGGACGTCGCTGCCGGTGCTGCGGAGACGATGCCCCAACAATGCGGCCCTGACCTCGAGCGGCACACCGAGGTTCTGTAGCCAGGTCGTGAACGAGTGGCGCAAATCATGGAAGTGGAGACCTTGTACCTTGGCCTCGATCGTCAAACGTCGCCAGAAGGTCCCAAACGCGCCCGCATTCCATCGCCTGAAGGTTTTCCCATCATGGGCGATCTCGCTCCGTAGGGCTGTTAGGCATTATTATGCGTGCACGTGCACGCATGTGTCAACGTGTTGACCGTGCCTGCTCGGCTGGGCATACTGTGGCGCCATGAAAAAACGCAAGAATCCGCATGCAGTCGCTCTCTCGAAACTGGGAGCCAAGAAAGGTGGGAAGACGCGCGCAGCTCGGCTGTCTCCTGAACAGCGGTCGGCGTCGGCTCGGCTGGCCGCTCAAGCTCGGTGGAGCAAGAAAGGGAAGCGGTCCAGTTCCTAACGGAGCAGGCAACTAGTAGATCAGCGGCCTGCCGACCGCCGGTGCTATTGTGCCAATATGTCCCACTGGGCGTGTCTCAGCTTTTTGGATTAACCGTGCATGGGGAGGATGTCATGTCTCATAAAATGATGCAGAGTGACAGGTATGGCTTCTGTCGGCCACTCAAGAAGCCGTGCGCCGTAATCTCGCTGCTAATCATTGCGTTACTGGGTTTCGGCTCATCGCTTTTTGCAGCCTCGGCGCCGACGACCTATTCCGCCTACACGGGAACTGATGCTAAGGCAACCCCACCCGCTCCGGCCCTCGGTCCGGCTAACTCGGTCATCAATGATCCGACCTTCGGCTCGCGTATTCTACGAGTAACCGATAGCAATACCGCGAGCGGCGGTTCCTTCATTCCCTCAGATGCTGGCTTCTTTCGAACCTGGAACGCCAATTCCACCGCGCTGAAGCTCGTGAATCCCCATGGATTCTCCTATTGGCTCGAGTTCAACTCCTCAACTTTCAAAGTCGGCGATGGGTCCCCACAGCCAAGCTTGCATCCGTTGAGCTTTTACTGGACTTGGGAATGGTCGGCGGTCGACCCGGACGTTATTTACTTTCTGAACGGGAATCAAATAGCGAAATACAACAAAGTCACTTCTCTGGTCACCAACCTCGGAGGTCCGCCTAACGGCGATCCGGTCACCTATCGTGTCGAGGTCGTCGGAACAGACAAGTGACTCTGCTCGGCCGCGGGACCGGGAACGCAGAATACGTATACAGAGATTTATTGCGTGAATCCTAACAACACTTCGCAGGTCAAATTCATTGATGTCGTGAACCAAACGATCAATGGGGTTAAGCAAAGGGATCGTAACTGGCCGACCTCGGCTGCCGGCCAAACCATCGGCATTCATTCGCTGTATGGCAGTGCCGGTGGGGCCTGGCTTGGCGTAAACTTCCATCAACAGAGCTGGGGAGCCAATGGCGATTCTGTGCTCAATTTGAACAACAATGACTGGTCGCTGGTCACGAACGCCGATACCCATTGGTCTGGACACTCCTCCATAGGCAACAGCAAATATGTCAACGGCTCAGGATCGATCAATGGCAATGACTCTCGAGGCGCTCTCCTCCGAGATCCGAACAACCTCATGAATACCAACCAGTACACCTTCATCATGCAGCCGCCGTCGACCGTGGGCTGGTATGACGGCGAACATAGTTCCTGGTTCAATTCGTCGACGAATCCCAAAGCGCCCGTGCTCTTTTCGCGGTATAGCATCACTGCGCCTCCCGGAACACTGGCCTGGTATGGAGAGATCATTGCTGCGGCGACGGATGGCTCCAATAGGGTCTGGCGATTCGCGCACAATCACAATGGCGGGCTTGGAGGCTACTATGGGAGCGCGTTTGCGCAGATTTCCAATGATGGCCGTTGGGCGCTGTTCTCCAGCTATTGGGACGGCACGCTGGGCGCATCGCCGGGCGACTTTGGGTTTTCAACTCGTATCGATACATTCATCGTTGAGCTGAAATAACAAGGTCTTCTTTACCGCCTGGCGTGGAGTGGCTGGCCGGCCGGTCAGAATATCACCGGCCATGCTTCGTCATCTTGCGATCGCCAGGCTGACTCATCGCAAAGCCGACCACTGGACCGTGCTATTCGACTGCGGACCTCCACCGGATCCGGCGAGGGTTCGAGAAATTGAAGGGATCTGTGAGCAGGCTAGGAAGGAGCGCATAGGGAGGACAGGATGAGGAAGGTTTGACTTCCTGGGAGAAGGCACTTAGAAGACTCCTTGTCTCCCGATCCATCGAAATGGAAATCCGGTGCCCGTGGAGTCTATCGAATCCCAGTCCCTCTATATCTTTCTTGACGAAGGCGGCAATCTCGACTTCTCACCAAACGGGACGAAGTTTTTCACCGTCAGCACGATTACGAAATGCCGGCCCTTTGCCTTAGACGCGGATCTCCTTGCACTCAAGTATGATCTCTTAGAAGAGGGTCTCGACCTTGATTGCTTCCATGCGTCAGAAGATAGGCAACTGGTCCGGAATCGCGTCTTTTCACTCATCGGGAGGCATCTCGCCCAATTCCTGCCAACCCATGCCTAGGGGTTTCACTAGTTGTGACTCAGCTTCGGCTCCGTATACTCCCGCCACTCTGAAGTGTTGCGATCTGCTTGAATATCGCTTGATTTTCGGTTGATCGATAGAATTTAGCTTAACCGAGTACTAGGTCCAGAATGTACCCGCTCTACTTAAGAGAAGATGATCACGCTGTCAGCCCGTCCCAAACCGATCCTCCTTCTGCCTAAATCTCCCGACTTCTTTAACCGTACATAACCAATGGGTCAGCGCGTAGATGCGCTAGCGCCACAACGACTCGTAGGCCCGTTGTGTCCACCTGCAGCATTGGAGGATTCCGTGTCTCGTCTATGCAAAGAAAAAGAAAACGAACGAACGATGCACGGTTGCACGGACGGCCCCTCTCGGCAAATCGAGAAGGAGGCGCGCCACGTCAGGCACTACCAAAAGTTAGTGAGCACCGTATGTGTGATCATCGCGTTCCTGATAGTTGGTTGTGATGGGCGGGGTGGTGAGAGTGTCGGCCCAACGCTTTTCGCCGCCATCGCTCCCACCACCTATTCTGCCTATACGGGAACCGATGCCAAACAGATCCCGCACGCTCCAGCCCTCGGTCCGGCTAACTCGATTATCCAGGATCCGACATTCGGCTCGCGCATCCTGCGAGTGACCGATGCCCATACCCATGGCGGCGATTCCTTGATTCCCGAATATGCTGGCTACTTTCGGACCTGGAATGCCGATTCAACGGCGCTGAAGCTCCATGGTCCCCACGGGACATCTTTTTGGCTTGAGTTTCACGCCTCAAGTTTCAAGGTCGGGGATGGGTCTGCCCGACCAACCTTGCATCCCCTGAGCTTCAACGTGAAATGGGAATGGTCCGCCGTT
>Ga0105242_10000977_pt1 | contig 22349 bp, 21 predicted proteins | sample KBSM24metaG_FD_81521 | JGI IMG/M metagenome (GOLD analysis project Ga0105242, IMG submission 81521) | Miscanthus rhizosphere microbial communities from Kellogg Biological Station, Michigan, USA - KBS M2-4 metaG | ecosystem: Host-associated > Plants > Roots > Rhizosphere > Soil | place... | reverse complement strand
CCGCCGTCGCCGTAAACCGGAATCGGCTCATCGTTCATGGCGTTCGCGATTATCAACGGCAGAAATTTTTCCGGAAACTGACGGGGGCCATAATTGTTTCCGCAACGCGTGATTACCGCATCAAGTCCAAAAGTGTAATGGGCCGCGCGCACCAGATGTTCCGCGGCAGCCTTTGAGGCAGCGTAAGGGCTGTTCGGCTGAAATGGCGAATCCTCACTGAAAAATGCGGCATCATTCTCCACCAGACTGCCCATGACTTCGTCGGTTGAGACCTGGACAAAGCGCCTCACCTTGCGCGCGCGCGCGCAATCGAGCAATACCTGCGTACCAAGAACATTGGTGCGCACAAATTCGTCGGCTGACTCGATGCTGCGATCCACGTGAGACTCAGCAGCAAAGTTGATAATGGCGTCGACATCAGAACCCATCGCCGCCATGACGTCCTCACGTTCGGAAATATCTCCGCGAACGAAACTATAGTTCTGCCCTTCAATCCCTATCAGATTGTCCAGATTGCCCGCGTACGTCAGGACGTCGAAGTTAATGACTTCGCAGTCTGATACCTGAGTCAACAACATGCGCACGAAGGCTGAACCTATGAACCCAGCGCCGCCGGTAATAAAAAATCGCTTCATCGTCTATCGCCTTTGTTGCTCGCCGTCTGAGGCATGTACAGTAATTAGCGAGCAATGTTACTGTCAAAGGCGACATTTTTCACTACAAACAGACTCTAAGGGCCAGGTAATTCGTGATCCAATTAGTTGATTTATTCCAACAGTATCAATCAATACGATTTGAGATTGACACTGCGATCCAAAGCACGATTGATGCATCGGCATTTGTCGGGGGCAAAGAGGTTAAGGAATTCGAATCTGAATTCGCGAACTATTGCGAAACCAGCGCGTGCGTGGGAGTCGCGAACGGCACCGATGCGATTCATCTTACCCTTCGCGCATTGGGCATTGGTAAAGGTGACGAAGTAATCACCGTCGCGCACACTTTTATTGCCACCTCAGAAGCGATTTCAATGTCGGGGGCCCGCCCGGTCTTCATCGACATTAGCGAAGACTCCATGCTCATGGATCCGGCGCTGATTGAACCGGCGATCACTTCGCGGACGAAGGCAATCATCCCGGTGCATCTTTACGGACAGCCTTGCGACATGGACGCGATCATGCGAATCGCGGAACGCCATGGTTTACGCGTCATCGAGGATGCGGCACAAGCGCATGGCGCGCGTTGGCGCGGTCGCAGAGCCGGTTCATTCGGCGATGCAGCTTGTTTTAGCTTCTATCCAGGAAAAAATCTGGGAGCATTTGGAGACGCCGGCGCGGTTGTCAGTAATGACCCGATACTAATTGAGCAGGTTCGCATCCTGGCCGATCACGGTCGCGTGGAAAAGTACATGCATAAAATCGAGGGTGTGAATAGCCGGCTCGATGGAATGCAGGCGGCCATCCTGCGGGTGAAGCTGCGTCACCTGGACGATTGGAACCAGGCGCGCCGGCGGCATGCTGATTTCTATCTTGACGCGCTTCAAGGCGGTGGCTTGGAACTACCGGTCATAGCGAAAGACGCAGAGCCGGTGTGGCATCTGTTTGTCGTCCGAGCCGCGGATCGTGAAGCCCTGCGCGCGTCACTGAATAACAAAGGCATCGCCACGGGCATTCATTACCCCGTGCCACTCCATTTGCAGCCTGCCTACCAGCATCATGAAATAGCGGACCAAAAGCTTGTGCAGACCGAACGCGTGGCGGCAAAGGTCCTGAGCCTACCGATGTATCCCGAACTAACAAGCGCTCAGTTGGAAAAAGTCGTCGGCGCTCTCATTCCATGAGACCACGTCTCGTGGTGGCCGGGCGAAGGCTTCTTGTATGACCGCGAAAGTCGAACATCCAGTTCTTTAACGAGAGCATGAACCTCATCAAATCATTTCAGGGCAAACGCGTATTGATTACCGGCGGTCTCGGTTTCATTGGTTCGAACATGGCCCACCGTTTAGTCAATTGTGGCGCACGCCTCACTCTGGTCGACAGCTTGATTCCGGAATACGGCGGTAGCCTTTTCAACGTCGACGGCCTTGAAGACCGCTTGCGGGTGAATATTGCGGACGTCCGTGATCGTCACAGCATGGCATATCTGGTCCAGGGCCAGGACTATCTGTTCAATCTGGCTGGACAAACCAGCCATATGGATTCGATGGAAGATCCATACACGGATTTGGAGATCAATTGTCTCGCCCAGCTTTCAATTCTGGAGGCTTGTCGCAAGCACAATCCCGCAATAAAAATCGTCTTCGCCAGCACCCGACAGATTTACGGAAAAGCGGATTTTTTGCCGGTCAACGAAAGTCATCTGCTGCGACCTGTCGACGTAAATGGCATCAATAAGATGGCCGGCGAGTGGTATCACATTCTTTACAACAACGTATATGGCATCCAGGCGACTGCCTTAAGGCTCACCAACACTTATGGCCCACGAATGCGCGTCAGGGATGCACGTCAGACGTTCCTTGGTCTTTGGATTTCACTGCTGTTGCAAGGACGCCCCTTCCAGGTTTGGGAGGGAACACAATTGCGCGACTTCAATTATGTCGATGATGCCGTCGACGCCCTGTTGGCGGCAGCCATCAGTGAGCGGGCAAACGGCCGAGTCTTTAACCTTGGCGGTGAACGCGCGATAAATCTCAAGGAATTGGCGGATTCTCTTATAGAAGCAAACGGTGGCGAGGGCGGCTACGAGATTTGCTCGTTCCCTCCGAACAGACAACGCATCGACATCGGCGATTACCATGCCGACTATCTTTACATTAAAGAGACGCTTGGTTGGGAGCCGCAGGTGCAACTAAAAGAAGGCCTCACTCGAACCATCGATTTTTTTCGGCGCCATCTGACCAATTATCTGTAAGCCACCATCGGGCAAGACGTGACCACTTCAATACCGCAAACGAGCCCCGTGGCAAGTTATCTTGCTCACAAAGACGAGATTGATGCGGCCATCAGCCGCGTCCTCGAGCGCGGCTCGTACATCCTCGGTCAAGAGGTGGAATCGTTTGAGACGGAGTTCGCTGCTTACCTCGGAGTCGCGCAGGCGGTCGGCGTGGCCAACGGCACCGATGCGTTGGAACTCGCTTTGCGCGCCTGCGATGTGGGCGTCGGCGATAGGGTGCTCACTGTCTCGCATACCGCCGTAGCGACCGTGGCGGCAATCGAGGCGTGCGGCGCCACACCAGTATTCGTCGATATAGAACCCGACAGTTTCACAATCGACATTGGGTGTCTCGCCGCGACAATTCAAAAACTTTCCGGTCAGGTGAAAGCAATCGTTCCCGTCCATCTGTATGGTCACCCGGCGCGAATGTCCGAAATCATGGAATTGGCCTCGCGACACGGCCTGCGCGTCATCGAGGACTGCGCTCAGGCTCACGGGGCAGAATGGGGGAACCGAAAGGTCGGCGCCTTCGGCGATGCGGCAGCGTTCAGTTTTTATCCCACCAAAAACCTGGGGGCGTTGGGCGATGGCGGAGCGGTCGTCACAGCTGATCGAGAGCTGGCCCAACGCGTCCGCTCACTGCGCGAATACGGATGGGAACAGCGATACATCAGCAAGACCGCCGGTGTTAACAGCCGCCTCGACGAGTTACAGGCCGCGGTACTGCGGGTCAAGTTGCGACATCTGGATGATGACAACCGCCGGCGCGCAGACATTGCGTCGTCGTACTCGCAAGCGTTTGCGGAACACCAAGCGATCACGATTCCGAAATGCTCCCCGCGAGCCAAGCACGTCTATCACCAGTACGTGATCCGTACCCCCGCGCGTGAATCTTTGCAGAAGTTCCTGTACGAGTCGGGTATCGGCACTTCAGTTCATTATCCGCTCCCGGTCCATCAGCAACCCGCGTATGCCGGTCGGATTCTCTCGCCGAGCTCACTTCATGCCACCGAAGCTGTAGCTCAAGATATTTTAAGCCTGCCCATTTTCGCCGAACTGCAACCGCAGCAATTGAAATCGGTTATCAATCAAGTCAACGCGTGGCATAGGTCGACCGGGGTGACGCGCGGCTCGTCTTGACTGAGGTTGTCAGCGCCTCCGGTCGCTGATAGACTTCACCAACTCAAATTCATCTGGCTGTGACATCGCAAACGTTCCCTAAAGCAGTCGAAGCCGAATCAAACACTCTGGACAGAGAATCGCAGCGTCCAAATCACCATGGTTCGGTGATCGTCATCGAGCCCAGCAAGCATTGGGTGCCGATCCGCCTGGCCGAATTGTGGTCTTATCGCGAACTGCTCTACTTCCTGACGTGGCGTGACGTCAAAGTCCGATACAAGCAGACGCTGCTCGGCGCCGCGTGGGCCATTCTGCAACCGCTGCTGACGATGTTGATTTTCACTCTGCTGTTTGGACGTTTAGCTGGAATGCCTTCGGGTGGAGTTCCGTATCCCGCCTTCGCCTACGGAGGATTATTGATCTGGACGTTCTTTGCGAACTCGGTCACGAACAGCGGTAACAGTTTGGTGAGCAGTTCCCACCTGATTACCAAAATATATTTTCCCAGGCTGATTATTCCCGCGGCCGCGGTGGCGGCGGGTCTGGTTGATTTGGCACTTGCGTTTATCGTCCAGGTCGGCCTGATGATCTATTATCACGTCGCCTTGAGCTGGCGCCTCGCGATGATTCCGGTACTGGTAGCGATGGCGACGCTCCTCGCGCTCGGCGTCGGGATGTGGCTGTCCGCTTTAAATGTGAAATACCGCGATATCCGGTACGCGATCCCCTTCCTGATCCAGCTGTGGATGTTTGCTTCGGCAGTCATTTATCCGTTCAATATGTTGCCGGTGAAATGGCAGAGAATCGTGATGCTGAATCCAGTCATCGGTATTGTCGAGAATTTTCGCGTGGCGCTGTTTGCACATCAGTCTTTTAATTGGAAACTGCTCGCGATCACGGCGGTAGAGACCATGATCATCCTGACCTATTCCGCCTTTTCATTTCGTCGCATGGAAAGGCACTTTGCCGACATCGTTTAATCACGCGGCCGGTCTTTGTGTTCCGGGGCGTTACCCGGGACCAGCCGGCGAACTGACACGACTGCGGATTACCCCGAATGATTTTTCAAGAAACGGAACTCCAGGGCGCCTTCATTATCGAGCCCGAGATCATTAGAGATGAGCGGGGGTTTTTTGCCAGTTCCTGGTTGCCCGAAGAGTTTGCGCGTCACGGTCTTAATCCGCGGCTGGCCCAATGCACGATCTCCTTCAACCGGCTGGCCGGCACCGTGCGTGGCATGCATTTTCAAAACAAGCCGTACGAGGAAGCCAAGTTGGTTCGCTGTACGCGCGGAGCAGTCTATGATGTGGCCATCGATCTGAGACACGATTCACCGACGCGATATCGCTGGCTGGCAGCCGAGTTAACGCAAGACAATTACCGCATGCTTTACATCCCTGAGGGCTTTGCTCACGGCTATCAAACACTCACCGATAACACAGAACTGGTTTACCAAATCTCCGAATCGTACCATCCCGAATCTGCGACCGGCGTGCGTTGGAACGATTCGGCTTTTGGAATTAAATGGCCTTTGCCCGTCACTGTTATTGCGAAACGCGATGCCTCTTATCCGCTGCTTGATCTTCCGCCGGTCCGCTAGACGGGGCCGCCGCATCGGACCAAATCAGAAATGAAGTCCTCGTTGCGATCGACTACAGACAACTGTTAGACTTTTCGCTCAGTCGATCCACTTGCACATGAATGGATTAGTTCAGCTCTCAGGGCAAGACTATTCCAAAAAAGCGGCGACTAAGTGCTTGCCCATCCGGCGTCAAAGCCTGCTTCGATGCGATTGATCATTACCGCCGAAAACTTAGGAAAGCAATATCGGCTGGGGACTCAGCAGGCCGCGTATGCCACGCTGCGCGAGACGATCGCGAACGCTGTCCGGCGTCCGGATAAGACGAGAAACGGCAACGCGACGGGAACGTTCTGGGCCCTGCGGGACATTAATTTTGAGATTCAAGAAGGTGAAGTGGTGGGTATCATCGGCCGTAATGGGGCCGGCAAATCCACCCTCCTCAGGATTCTTTCACGGGTTACTGAGCCAACCACCGGGCGAGTAAAACTGCGGGGTCGCGTGGGCAGTCTCCTGGAAGTCGGCACCGGATTTCATCCTGAGTTGACCGGACGCGAAAATATTTTTTTGAACGGCGCGATTCTGGGTATGAAGAAGGCGGAGATTGTGCGGAAGTTTGATGAGATCGTCGCGTTTGCGGAAATCGAAAAATTCATCGATACGCCTGTCAAACGTTACTCGACGGGAATGTATCTGCGCCTGGCATTTGCAGTGGCAGCCCATCTGGAACCCGATGTCCTGCTGGTGGACGAAGTCCTGGCCGTCGGTGATGCCAGTTTTCAGCGAAAGTGCCTGGACAAGATGAAGGTTGTCGGCGAGGACGGACGCACCGTGCTGTTTGTCTCACACAATATGCCGGCCGTGACGCGCCTATGCGAGCGCATCATTTTGCTCGACGAGGGACGTGTGGTGGCAGACGGCCCGGCACATAAAGTCGCCAGCCTGTATTTGCAGTCAGGCCTGGGCACTATGGCCGTGCGGGAATGGAAAGATCGAACTAAAGCGCCCGGCAACGAAATCGTGCGTCTGTACGCAGTGCGCGTAATCAATGAGGACGGAGAGATGGCGGAAACGATTGACATCCGCCGGCCGGTGGGCATCGAGATGGAGTTTGAAGTGCTCCAGGCCGGTCGTAACCTCGTACCAAATTACACGTTCACGAATGAAGAGGGAGTCTGTGTCTTTGTAGCTATCGATCACGATCCGCAGTGGTACGGGCGGACGCGCGACCCGGGACATTACATCAGCACCGCCTGGATTGATGGCAACTTCCTGGCTGAGGGCACTCTGATTGTAGGCGCGGCTATGAGCACGATGGATCCTGTCCTGGTTCACTTCCATGAGCGCGAGGCCGTTGCCTTTCAAATTGTAGATAGCCTGGATGGTGGTTCAGCCAGAGGAGACTTTGCGGGAACCATACCGGGCGTGGTCAGACCAATGCTCAAATGGACTACTTCATTCGATAGCCGTCAAACCAACGCTGAAGTTTGGTCGGTTCGGGAGGGCGCTTAATGAAAGTCGTAATTCTCGCCGGCGGGTTAGGCACCCGGCTGGTGGAAGAAACCGACATCAAGCCCAAGCCGATGATTGAGATCGGAGGCCAGCCGATCATCTGGCACATCGCCAAGCATTACGCTCACTACGGCGTGAAGGAATTTTATCTCGCGCTTGGTTACCGTGGCGATGTCATCAAGCGTTACTTCGTTGATTACCATACCCTCAGTGGCAGCATGACCATCGACATGATTGATGGCCGGGTGCAGACGCATGACGCGGACTGTGAAGGATGGCGCGTACACTTAATCGAAACGGGAATCGACACGAACACTGGCGGCCGTTTGAAGCGTCTTCAGCCTCACCTGCGCGACGAGACGTTCATGCTGACTTATGGCGACGGCGTCTGCAATTTGAATCTGGATGACCTCTTAAAGTTTCATCGGGCGCACGGCCGCATTGCCACGGTTAGTGCGGTGCGCCCCCCTTCGCGCTTTGGCGGTCTCGTCTTTGACGGCGACCTGGTGAGTGAGTTCACCGAAAAACCGCAAATCGGAGAAGGTTGGATTAATGGCGGCTTCATGGTTTTCGAACCTGCGGTTTTTGATTATCTCTCGGGTGATGACGACAGCCTCGAAGCCGACGCGCTGGAAATCCTGGCCCGCAAAGGACAACTCGCCGCTTTTCGTCATGATGGTTTCTGGCAGTGCATGGACACGCTGCGTGACAAACGTCTGCTCGAATCAATGTGGCACGCGAAGCAAGCTCCATGGAAAATCTGGGAATGAATAAATTCTGGCTCGATCGACCGACGTTCGTGACCGGCGCCACCGGTTTGGTCGGCGGCTGGCTGGTGCGACGACTAGTCGACGCCGGAGCAGATGTCGTTTGCCTCGTGCGCGATTGGGTCCCGCAAAGCGAGGTCACCCGCACCAGTCTGATAGAACGCGTGAAAATCGTGCGCGGCGATATCCGCGATCAGGCAACCCTGGAACGAGCGCTGGGCGAATTCGAAATCGATACCGTTATTAATCTCGCCGCGCAAACCATCGTCACGATTGCCAACCGCAATCCGGTCTCGACCTGGGAAACGAATGTGCAAGGCACCTGGGCTCTGCTGGAGGCTTGCCGCCGCACGCCCACGATCAGGCAAATCGTGATGGCTTCGTCGGACAAAGCATACGGCGAGAGCGATCAATTGCCGTACGACGAAGAAACGCCATTGCGCGGCCGCCATCCTTACGACGCAAGCAAATCGTGTTCGGACATCATCTCCCAGACCTACGCCAAGAGTTACGGCCTGCCCGTAGTCGTCACTCGTTGCGGCAATTTTTATGGGGGAGGCGATTTGAATTGGAACCGCATCGTGCCGGGAACAATTCGCTCGATCTTGCGAGGACAACGACCCATAATTCGTTCGGACGGGCAATTCGTGCGCGACTATTTTTACGTTGAAGATGGCGCCGCAGCTTACATGCTGCTGGCGCAACGGTTGCACGAGCAAGCTGATCTCGCCGGACAAGCATTCAATTTCTCCAACGAGACCCAAACAACGGTGATCGATATCGCCAAAACAATTCTGTCGCTAATGGATTCATCCCTCGAACTCGACATTCGCAACGAAGCTTCAAATGAGATTCGGCATCAGTACCTAAGCGCGGCCCGAGCCCGTCGCGATTTGCAGTGGCAGCCGCTGTTCACGCTCGACGAAGGGTTAGCTAAAACCATCGCCTGGTATCGCGACTTCCTCGCCCAAACTGCATGATGACCTCAAGCCATGTGTTGCGCCGCTGTCGCTCGTGCGGCGCAGAACATCTGCCAACAATTCTGTCTCTCGGCCGTACGCCGCTCGCCAATTCACTGCTCAGGCGCGAGCAACTCAACGCCGCCGAAGAAAACTACCCACTCGATCTCGTGTTCTGTGCCGCATGTACGCTGGTGCAGATTTCGGAAACCGTGCCGCCCGAGAGACTGTTTCGCGACTACCTCTATTTTTCGTCTTACTCTGACACCATGCTGCAACACGCCCACACCCTGGCCAGTCGGATCATTGATGAGCGAACGCTTGACTCAGGCAGCCTGGTGATCGAAGTCGCCAGCAATGACGGCTATCTCCTGCAGTACTACCGAGAGAGGGGTGTGCCCGTTTTGGGCATTGAACCAGCCGCCAACATCGCGCGCGTCGCGCGCGAGCGCGGCATCGACACAATTTGCGAATTCTTCGGCCGAGAGCTCGCAGGGAAACTCAAAGCCGGTGATAAACAGGCCGACGTCATCCACGCGAACAACGTGCTGGCGCACGTTGCCGATCTCAACGGGGTGGTCGCCGGCCTGGAACTTCTGTTGAAGCCCGGCGGCGTCGCGATCATCGAAGTTCCTTACGTGAAGGAGATGATCGACCGATGCGAGTTCGACACGATCTATCACGAGCACCTCTGCTACTTCTCTCTCACAGCCTTAGCGGATCTCTTTCGGCGGCACGGGTTGACAATTATCGACGTTGAGCTGCTGCCGATTCACGGAGGATCTTTGCGGGTATTCGCCGCCAGCCAAAATCAACAGATGAATTCGGCGGTGACTGATCTGCTGCGTGCGGAGGCAGCGTGGGGCGTCGCTAAGATCGATTTTTACGAAAGCTTTGCCGGCAAAGTTGAAGCGCTGCGGCAAGCGCTGAGTGCCCAACTCGGTCAACTGAAAGCTGCGGGGCACAGTATTGCGGCTTACGGCGCCTCGGCCAAGGGCAGCACCCTGCTAAACTCCTTCGGCATTGGCCAGGAGACGCTCGACTTTGTTGTCGACCGCAGTCCGGTGAAGCAGGGTCTATTCACGCCGGGCATGCATTTGCCGATTTACGCGCCGGAAAAATTGATCGAGACGCAACCAGACTATGTTTTGCTGCTGACCTGGAATTTTGCCAAAGAGATCCTCGAGCAGCAGGCAGAGTATCGCCGCCGCGGCGGGCGGTTCATCATTCCCATTCCAGAGGTGATGATAGTTTAGAAGACTATCGAGCCCCAGCTTTGGGCAAGTTGCAGGTTGTCGACCCGATCTTCTAGAATTTGTCGTTTCCTAAGTTGAGACAGCGAAAGTCTTTATCAGATGTCTGAGTACTACCATCCTGAATCAGCAGGCGGCGTCCGTTGGGACGGTCACGGGTTCGCAATCGTATGGCCACCGTCAGCCACGGTGATGTCTGAACGTGACGCGAATTATCCCCAGTTAGCGGAGTCCCGTCTTGCCTGAGACCGCATTCACGACCGAGATCGATAACGATCCATCAATTCTGCCGCGTAGCCTGGCGCTGGCGGGAATCGATGAAAAATTGCGCGCAGAAATTTTCGAAGCGTTGCGCCGGGCGGAAATTGCTTCCGCTCAGCCCCAACAGTTTCGCGTTGAGGTTCGTTGGCCGATTGTGCTCTCGCTACTGCAACAATGCGGCGTGCATCGCGTCTCAATGGCGAACGGGTTGATCTTCGAAGTTGGTCCGGACAGTCGCATAGAACAAGCTTTGTTGTTGAGTCCCTCCGCGACGCCGGATCACGTCTGGGAGCCACAGACTACGAGACTGTTGATGCTGCTGGCCGCTGATGCCGATCACGTGATCGTCGGCGGGGCGTATATCGGTGATCAGGCGCTCTTCATTGCGCGAGTGCTCGCTGACCGCACCCCGCCGGGCCTGGTTCATGCTTTCGAGCCAATGGACCACTCGTTTCGGCGGCTGATGGACAACGTCAAAATTAATAAATTAACCAATGTCCGCGCACACCGTCTCGGATTGTGGGATGAAAGCACCCATCTTGGCTTGCTGGGCCACGCAGGTCTGGCGTCGTCACTTCCGGCCGACGAAATTTCGAGCGGTGAGACGGTTGACGGGATTTCGATTGACGAATACATGAAGTCCTATGGCTCACCTAATGTCGGGCTAATCATGCTGGACACCGAGGGTGGCGAAGACAGGGCGCTGGCCGGAGCAGCCGATCTGCTAAGGCGGCCCCCCGGGGACGCGCCGCACATCATCTTTGAAGTGCATCGCAGTTTCGTCGATTGGACTGACGGGCTGTTGAGTATTTCGATCGTCAAGCGGCTGGTCGCGCACGGCTATGAAGTTTTTGCCATCCGCGACCTGCACGGAAACTATCCGATGTCGACGCAACCAATCGAGGTCATACCGGCTGAGTCAGTCTATCTGGAGGGGCCGACACACGGGTTCAATATGCTTGCGAGTAAGGATCCGCACATCGTCGCGCGTCTCAATTTGCGAGTGGTGCGCGACGTCAGTCCAAAATTGATTGCCCACAAGGACCCGACGCTGCATCATCCGATCGGCGGCTTTCCATCGCTAAACGGTCGACCAGCGGACTCATAACAGATGACGTTGATTACAGTTTTAGGATCGTCGGGATTCATTGGTTCGCACTTGGTCAAGCACGTTGAGCAGTTGGGGTTGGAATGCTTTGCGCCAGCTCGCGGTGCGGATCTCGCCGGCAGAAAACTTGGCCACGTCATTTACGCGATCGGATTGACGGCTGATTTCCGCACCAGGCCATTCGACACCGTCGAGGCTCACGTAGGGAAGCTCATTGAAATACTGAAAACTTGCGAGTTCGAGTCATTGGTATATTTGTCTTCGACCCGTCTCTACAAGCATTCTCACGTTGGGGCCAGCAACGAGGATGCAATGCTGGGTGTGTATCCGACAAATCCCGAAGACATTTTCAATCTATCAAAAGCAATGGGAGAGAACCTCCTGTTGAGCAGCAATCGCCCAGGCGTGCGCGCGGTCAGGTTATCGAATGTCTATGGCAATGACTTCAGCTCCGAGAATTTTCTGACTTCGATTATTAAGGACGCCATTACCCGGAAGCAGGTAACGTTGCGGACTACCATGGATTCGGCGAAGGATTACATTAGCATCGTAGACGTGGTCGACGTCTTAATTAAGATTAGCCTGCGAGGGCAAAGCGCAATCTATAATCTTGCGGCCGGGGTAAATTTCTCAAATAGTGAACTGATGACCGCCTTGTCCAATGCCACCGGGTGCCAGGTGGCCGTATCACCCCAGGCTGAAAGAATTGTTTTCCCCCCGATTGATATCACCAGAGTTAAGGATGAATTCGGATTCACCCCGAGCGCCAATGTGCTTAGTGATATGCCTATGTTGGTTGAATCCTTCCGAGCTATTGAGCGCGGGGTTTGACGGAGCGTTGCATGCAGCTCTCTCTTTCTCTCGAGGATCTGGCCAGCTATGTAGCTGCCCAGCTCAATAATTTCTTTCCAGACGGCCGCGAAGTTGCCGCCCGCGACATTCGCAAGGCGGTCGGCGTGACCGTCGAACGGGTTGATTATTGTTTTAAGCATTCATCGTCAGGGCGCTATGCGGCCAACGGTACAACGATATTCAATCATTTGTATTCAGACCATTACGTGGTTTTTTTGTGGATGCTATCAAGCACGATCTGGCGAGAAACCGGGCCCGACCAAATCACTGATAAATTGTATTGCTTGAACAAGATGCTACACGGTCTCAACTGCATGTATGACGCTGGGTTACCTGACATATTTCTGCTTTTTCATACGGTCGGAACGGTACTGGGGAAGGCAGAGTACTCAGACTACTTTGTGGCTTTGCATGGCTGCACCGTGGGTTCTCATAATGGAAAGTATCCGGTGCTGGGCAAGGGCGTGGCAATGGCGGCCAATTCGGCCTTAATCGGCAACTGCAAAATCGGTGACCGTGTTTCAATTGGCGCCCACACGACCGTTTTTCAGAAGGACATTCCGAGTGATTCAAGCGTGTATATCAATGAAGGCGGACAACAAGTGGTGCGCCTTGCAGAAAAATCATACGCGCAGAGCTTTTTCAACGTGAAGATATAAGCAACATGGAGAGGATGTCGGCGGCAGAAGGTTCATCAAGCCTGGGGAATGAATTTCCGCTGGTGAGTATCGGACTGCCGGTTTACAACGGCGAACGATATTTGCGTGATGCCCTGCCTCGATTGATTTCCCAGGACTACCCGAATTTTGAGCTAATCGTTTCTGATAACGCATCAACGGACAACACCGCGGAGATTTGTAAAGAATACAGCGCCGTCGAATCACGAATCCGATACATTCGTCAGGAAACGAATCTGGGGGCGATCAGGAATTTCAATAAAGTCTTTGAATTGTCCAGCGGCAAATATTTCATGTGGGCCGCGTACGATGATTGGTGGGACAGTTCATACGTGAGCAAATGCGTCGCCAGACTGGAACAACATCCTGAGGCAATCATCTGCGGATCATATTTCAGAATTCTTGATGAGAATGGAAACGAGATAAAACATCGTGGCCAATATTTTGTCGAAGCTACTTCAACGGGACGGGCCTCCCGGATATCTCGGTTACTGCGTTTTAGCAATCCAGCCTTTTCGATGTATTCGCTCATCCGCTCAGAGGGACTCAGAGACACACCCAAACTTAGAGGTTGCTGGGGTGGAGACCTGATTATGATCAGCGAATTGTGTCTCAGGGGAACAATTATCACGATCCCTGAATACCTGTTCGGCTACCGTGTCTTCGCGAACAAGTCTTTCAGACAAATCGTGAACACGCTTGATCCCGCAAACAAGGACAGGTCGCTGCTGGTACTTTGGAAGGAACTCTACGTGGAAGTTTTGAAGGCCATCTATGCATTTCCGATGAGCCGTTTTGAGAAGTTCAGAGTGTTGGCGGCGGCGGCGCTAACATTGACTACCCACTGGGGTTCCTGGATCACGATGAGCCTTAATGATAACGCTCGCAAATATCTTCAGCCCGCCATCGAAAACCGGGCAAAAGGAAATCGGAAGCTAATGATCTATTACGGGATACTGAGCCTGGTTCATAATCCCCTGTTCCTTTTTTCTCTGGGTCCCTGGGCAATCATTGGCGAAGGCATTATTGGTCCACAGCGCGCGGCATGGGGGCGCCGCAAATTTCGCAGCTTCTTTCCCCGTTCCGATCAAACTGCCACCGACCCAAACAAGGCCGCCCATTTGAATTGATGAATCTTCTTTTTATCGCTTATGTCTCTTAGGGGAGTTACTTACCGCCTCGGGCAACTTCATCAGCGGGTACTTTTCGCGGCCAGCGGCGCGAGTAACTACGCACGACTCCGCGTGCAAGAGCGCAATGGCCACACCCCCAAAGTGGCCGCCGTCATAGTCGGAAGAAATGACGACTACATGCCGGACTTCGCGCAAAGATTGCACGCGACCGTGGCCTGGAACATTCGTCATCTGATGAACGAAGTCATCTTCGTCGAGTGGAACCCACCTGCCGACCGTCCGCTGCTGGCTTCCAGGTTAACGTCCGAGTTCCCGGCAGTCAGCGCCTACGTGGTGCCACCGGAAATACATCAAGCGCTCTGTCAGAACGATCGCCTGGCGCTCATGGAATATCACGCCAAGAACGTGGGGATCAGGCGGGCCCGCTCTTCATGGATTATTGCCACGAACGCCGATGTGGCCTTCGGCGGTGATGCGATTCAAGCGATTCGCAGATCGCTGAGATCGACGGACATGGCGTGGACGGCTGAACGGGTGGACATTAATTGGGAGATGTGGCGGGAACGTGAGATTGGCCTGCGAGATTGCCTGGCGTACAAACGCATCATTCCCTACATTGAACACGGCACCGGAGATTTTCTTCTGGCAAGTCGCGAAATGTGGCATCGCGTTCGCGGATATGACGAGAGCCTGTTTAAGCATCGTATCGGGTGCGATGTGCGCGGCGCCGGGCAAATGCTCGCTCACGGAGCCAGCATCCACAAAATCGGCAGCATCCTGCATTTGGCCCATCCAACTTCCTGTAGCGAAGGAGTTCAACCGCACCACGGCGAACTGGCTTCCCTCGAAGGACTGCCCTATGAAAACAGCCCGGACTGGGGGCTCGGCAAGTGTTCCGAAGTTCCGCTGGGAGAAAGAATCTGGCGACTGGAATTCAATTAACGCAAAGCAGTTCCTGCCGCGGGCGCGTGCGGGACTCCTTTCGCCAAACGGAGGACAATAACCTGCTTGAATGAACTTATACTTGGGGGCGATGGACTAATCGGCACGGCCCTAATCGCAGCCTTGCGCGAACTGGGACATGAAACGGTCTCTTTAGACATAAAGAGCGGCTGTGATTTACGCCGGCCGTTTAGTCTGGCTCCTTTTGAAAACGCCGATCGTGTCTGGTTCCTGGCCTGGGATACCGGCGGCGCCAAATACATCGAGGCCGCAGACCGTCAACACGAACAATACAAAAACAACTGCGAGTTGTCGCTGAGAGTATTCGATGCGCTGGCTCGCACGCGAAAGCCGTTTCTCTTTGTGACCTCACAGCTGGCGGGCGTGCCTACCGCTTACGGAATAACCAAACTAATGGCCTGGCGCTGGGCCGAGGAACTCGGCGGCAAGGTCGCGCGGTTGTGGAACGTCTATGGGTGGGAACAGCCGGATGTAAAGAGCCACGTGATCACAGACCTGGTGCTCTCGGGACTCAGCGGTAGAGTTACGTGCTTGACTCAGGGCGAAGAAAGACGCCGGTTTCTGTATAAAACAGATTGTGCGGCCGCGCTGTTGCGATTGTTCGACGGACCGTTGCAAACCGCGGAAATTGCCGGCGCAGAATGGTTGACGATTCGTGAAGTCGCCGGCGAGATCGCCCGGCAACTGAACACTGGGGTAACATTCGGATCGCAAACGGGTTCGGAAGCGCCCGTCGAACCGGAACTTCTACTGCCGGATTGGCAACCGGAAGTGTCTTTGAGTCAGGGGCTGGCAAAAGTTATCGAAGACGCCAGGAGGTTTCTCGACCTCGGTGCTGACCGTGGGCAAGCCGCTCAGAAATGAGCGGACTCCGAGACACGATTCAATGCGATTGTTAACCAGCATCGAAACGCGAGTGCTGCCGACCGACTGGCAACGTAGCCTCCGTGTGCGAAGATTGCGTCAGGCGGCAGCACGGGCGCAGCCGCTGAACGTGATCCTCGGCGCCGGCGGCACCTCTTATTCAGGTTGGCTGCCGACCGACGGTGACATTCTCGAGATCACCTCACGCCGGGACTGGGAGCGCTTGTTTGAACCGGAGAGTATTGACCGTCTTCTGGCCGAACACGTCATTGAGCACCTTTCACAGGAAGAAGCCCGGCGCGCTTTCACCGCATGCTTTTGTTACCTGAAACCAGGCGGACTCTTTCGCCTGGCTGTGCCGGATGGTTATCGGCGTGACGACATCTATTTGTCAGAAGCTAGCCCGCCCAAAGACGGCCATCAGGCTTTGTATAACGTCGACTCAATGACGAACTTGTTACGTGCCAGCGGCTTTGAAACTACTCCGCTCGAGTATTTTGATCGCAATGAAGAATTTCATGCACTTCCGTGGGACGAGGGCGACGGGTTTATCCAGCGTTCGGTCAGATTCGACCGCCAGAAAGATTTCCAGCGCGAAAACCTTTTTTATACTTCCCTGATTATTGATGCGCGCAAGCCCGTGCGCGCGAACTCCTGAACATGTGCGGAATCGCCGGCATCATCAGCTCCAGCCCCATCGACTCAAGTCATATCACGACCGTCGAGGCGATGAATGATCGCCTGACGCACCGCGGGCCTGACGACGCCGGCAAGTTCACCGCCGCGAACGTGTGCCTCATGATGCGACGGCTTAGCATTATTGACCTCGAGGGCGCGGGGCAGCCCCTGTATAACGAAGACCGGTCATTGGCAATTGTCGCCAACGGCGAAATCTATAACTACCTGGAACTCCAGAAACAACTCAAATCTCGTGGGCACACTTTCACAACTGACGGCGACATCGAAACGATTCTTCATCTGTACGAAGAACATGGTCTCGACTGCGTTCAGCACCTGCGAGGCATGTTCGCTTTTGCTTTATGGGACAGCCGGCGCCGGCGACTGGTCGTGGCACGCGACCGCATGGGCGAGAAGCCGCTTTACTTTTATCAACATGAAAAAGCACTAATCTTCGCGTCAGAGCTTAAAGCCGTTTTGGCGTCGCGACTGGTGCCCTTTGAATTGGAACCACAAGCAGTCAAACTCTATTTCCATTATCAATATGTTCCCGAACCGCTCACTCCGGTGAAGGGCGTTCGCAAGTTGGACGCGGCGCACATAATCACGATCGATGTTGACCCGTGGAATGTCCAGGTGAAATGCTATTGGCGAATGGAAGACGCGCCGCCCCTCGACGGTGATGCCGCGACACTCATTGGTGAACAACTGGAAACTGTCAGCGAGATTGTTATTCGTTCCGATGTTCCTGTGGGTGTCGCGCTCAGCGGCGGTTTCGATTCGAGCGCTATTGCGGCGCTCGCGGCGCGAAAATATCCCGGCGTCATGCACGCGTTCAGCGTGGGCTATCCGGAACGCCCCGCATCGGACGAGCGCGCGGACGCGCAGGCTCTGGCCAATCACCTGGGTTTACCATTTCATGACATAGAACTGAGCACCCGGGACATGGTCTCCTTCTTTCCGGAGTTGGTTTACTGGCGTGACGATCCTATCGCCGACATCTCCGGATTCGGTTATTACATGGTGATGAAGGCCGCTCGCGAGCAGGGCGTGCCGGTGGTGCTACAGGGTCAGGGCGGTGATGAACTCTTTTGGGGTTATGACTGGGTAAGACAGGCCGCCGTCGAGTCCGTTCGCAAATTCGAGACCCGGCAGCTCGGCACTGTCGCAGCGTTTGCCCGCTATTTCAAGCCCAACTTACCGCGAGGACTGTCGCGGCTCGAAACCGGAGAGTGGGTCCACAGCCTGGGCGGATTGCGACCGGCGCTAAAAAGTTTTCGACGCGATCGCGAATCAGCGGCAGCTCAGCTGGTCTTTTACGATTTGATTTCCGACTTCGGCGAAATCGACGGCGAGACCAATTTCTTCGCGCGATCATTTGTCGAGCAACTCAACGGGTCCCGTGCGAGCAGTCTTTTCACCATCGCCGATCCTGAAGCCAGCATCGACATCGCCTTGACCCGGCTGATTTGTGATACATATCTGCGCGAAAATGGGGTCACCCAGGGAGACCGTCTCAGCATGGCTTCGTCGATTGAATTGCGATTGCCGCTGCTCGATCACCGGCTGGTTGAGACCGTGATTGGTTTGCGCAAGGTCAAGAGCGACGTGCACCAGCCGGCCAAGGCGTGGTTTCGATCCGCAATCGGAGATTTATTGCCCAAATGGGTAACCGAACGTCCCAAGCGCGGCTTTAGTCCACCCGTGATGGAGTGGCATCGCGCGCTCTTCGCCAGCTACGGCGAGAATCTCATCGATGGTCAGCTTTGTCAGCGGCAAGTGCTGCAACCCGAGAGCGCCCGGAAACTCTCGGCGGGTCCATATCCCCTCGGCGCCATAACGCCCCTGTCCTTTAAGGCCCTTGTCCTGGAACAGTGGTGCCGGGCAATGTTGAACTAAAAGACTATATGGGTAGTGGCTTATCAGCTCGCGCGACTCCAATTGCCGTCTTCGCTTACAACCGGCCCGGGCACACGGAATTGCTTCTGGAATCGTTAGCGCGCTGTGAGCGTTTGTCCGAATGTGCGGTTAACATTTATTGCGACGGGCCAAAGACTTCGGCTGACGACGCGGCGGTGAAAGCCACGCGTAAGCTGGTACACGATTGGGCCGCCCGGCACGATGCCACCATCATAAACCGTGAGACCAATGTAGGGCTCGCGCGGTCAATAGTTTCCGGCGTCACCGAACTTTGCGAGCGATATGGAAGCGTGATAGTCGTCGAAGATGATTTTGTTTTAAACAGGTCCTTCATCGACTATCTTTTGCAGGCACTTGAACGGTACCGCGACGATGAGAACGTGTATCAGATTTCGGCTTACATGTTCCCGGTGCGTCACCCGGATAAACCGGACGCGTTTTTCTTACCATTGACAACGACCTGGGGCTGGGCCACCTGGGCGCGCGCCTGGCGCGTGTTCGATTGGAACGTCTCAGGTGTTGCAGCGCGTCTACAGGATGCAGCACTGCGACGAAAGTTCGATCTTGATAATAGTTATCCGTATAGCGCAATGCTCGAACAACGTCTGCGCGGCGCGAACGATTCATGGGGCATTCTCTTCTGGTGGGCGGTCTTCAATCATGGTGGATTGGTCCTGCACCCACGAGAAACGTTGCTGACGGTCGGCGGGTTCGATGGATCCGGAACTCACGCAGGCAATTACTCCTGGTCGGTAAACGGGTCAATGAGATCAGGCAAATGGGATTTTCAGCTTCCGCAGCAGGTTGTAGTCGACCCCGACGCATTCAAGCGCATCAAGCGCTTTTTGAGGAGTGAGCAATATCCGAAATCATTAGTTGGCAGGATCTGGCGACGCCTTGGAAGACTTAAAAGGGAGCGTGCCGACCGGCAATAGCGGCAATTCCGCAGTGCGAATGAGAAACAAATTAAGGCGCCTGGTGTTTGGACGACCGGACGATCAGGCCGTACAGTGGCCGAAACTGGTGGAGGATTTAAAAATCGGCCGCGGCACGCGTCTGGCCGGCGCTATGTTGTCGGCTCCGGAGCGGCGAGGCTGTTCGTTGACGATAGGCGAACACTGTAGCATTGAATGCCGGTTCGCATTTGAGAAGTCAGATGCAACAATTGAGATCGCCGACAGGACACATATCGGCGGCGGCAGTCTGCTGGCCGCGGCGCAGTCAATTAGAATCGGCGCCGACGTTCTCATCGCTTTCGACGCACTCATCATGGACCATAATTCGCATTCGCTTGTCTTTGCGCAACGCAAGAATGATGTTCGGGAGTGGCTTCAGGGCAGAAAGGATTGGTCGCACGTGTCCATCGCCCCGGTTACGATTGAAAACAAAGCATGGATAGGAGCCCGGGCGATCATTCTCAAAGGAGTCACCGTAAGTGAAGGAGCGGTCGTTGCGGCAGGTAGCGTGGTAACCAAAGATGTGCCGCCATGGACGATTGTAGGTGGAAACCCTGCAACTATCCTCCGTCCGCTGACCGAGGAGGAGCGAATGGTCGAGTGACCGAGTCAACCTGGGAAGAAGCCGTTCGTTATTTCAGGTCGCTGCCTGGCAACGAAAACGAAGTCAGAAATAATTACTTCGATCTTCCGGTATTGGCGGCGGCCAAGCGCTACGCTCGCAGTGAAGAATTCGCCGAGGTGCTGCGACATCTCGGGCCAGGAGCGGGCCGGCGCATACTCGACGTCGGCGCCGGAAATGGAATTGCCAGCTATGCCTTAGCGCTGAACGGTTGGCGAGTGATTGCGCTGGAACCCGATCCCAGCCGCGAAGTGGGCGCCGGCGCAATTCGTGATATCGCCGGCGAAACGCAGTTGCCGATCGAAATCGTGCGGACCATTGGCGAGCAATTGCCGTTTGCAGATTCCAGCTTCGACGCAGTTCATGGCCGGCAGGTGTTGCACCATGCCGCCGATCTGGATCTAATGATTCGCGAGATCGCGCGTGTGTTAATGCCGGCTTCAGCTTTCTTAAGCACCCGCGAGCATGTGGCCGACAATGAGGAACAGTTGATTACCTTCCGCAATGAACATCCGTTACATCGATTATACGGCGGCGAAAATGCTTATGCCCTGGCAAAGTACATCGAGAGCTTGCGGCGCGGCGGCTTCGACCTGCAAAAGGTTTGGGGGCCGCTTGAGTCGGTCTTGAATTTCTTTCCCGGGACCGAAGCGCAGCGTCAGATTGCCTGGCGCCAGATCGCGAATCACAGCTACTCCCGTTTTGGCCGGCTGCTGTCCTGGTCCGCCCGATTTCGTGAGGCGGCTGTTCGGCGCTACACGGAACGTGATCAGACGCCGGGCCGCATCTATAGTTTTCTCGCGATAAAGTTATGAGGATTCTGATTACCGGAAGTACCGGCTTCCTGGGAACATCTTTTGCTCGCTTTGCGGCGCGCAGCGGGCATGAGATTGCCGGTATCGGCCGGGCCAGCGAATCGCGCGGCGCCTGGCCAGGCGCCTATGTCCAGGTGCACGATGACGTCGCGGCCACCACTGAAGTCATCGACAGATTCTCTCCCGAAATTCTTTTTCACGGCGCCGGCACTGCTTCGGTCGGCGCTTCTTTCGAGGATCCGCTTCAGGATTTCGAGGGCTCAGTCCTCACCTGTGAGAAATTGTTCGCGGCCGTGCACCGCTCAACTTGCCGGCCGTTGATATTTATTCCCTCGAGCGCCGCCGTTTATGGCAATGTGGAATCGCTTCCGATAAATGAATTTGCGCCGCTCCGCCCAATCTCGCCCTATGGCGTGCATAAATCAATTTGTGAGTCGCTGGCACGCGGATGGGCCCAGGCCTTCGGACTAAGGATCGTGATCTGTCGCCTCTTCTCGCTCTTTGGACCCGGGCAGAGAAGATTATTAATTTGGGAATTGTTTCAACAACTAAGCCAGACTGTCGAACACGTGACCATTCAAGGCACCGGATCGGAGTCGCGGGATTTTCTGTGTGTCGACGACGCTGCCAATGCGTTCTTGCAGATGGCAGAAGCGTTGTTTCAGGCGCCGGCCGGATATTTTGAGATCGTCAACTTAGCCAGCGGTGAACAAACGACCGTTGCCGCACTGGCCGAACACCTGCGCAAGCTGCTGGCCCCCGGCAAGGAAATTCGTTATCGTGGTTTAGTCCGTCCCGGCGATCCCCTTTGTTGGCAAGCTGATATTCGTAAATTGACTTCAATCATACCTGACTGGCGCCCGCAATCACTGTTCGATGCACTAGAGATGTGCATTGACTCCTGGCAGCAATCCGCGATCCTCCATCATGGAGCCTAAGTCTTATCCGCGCCGCATTGGCGTGGTAGATCAATCCGTGGCCGGTTGGACCGCCGCCGCGACTTACTCGAAGATGACCGTGCAGTCATTGTCGGCTGCCTGCAAGGCAGCGGGCTCAGAACTGTATTTTCTGTCAGCGAAAGAACCTGAGAACCAGGAAGTAAACTGGATAAAGCTCACGGCCCCGGGCTACTCGCGACGAGGACAAGCGCGGCTGCGTTACGCTCTGCGCATGCGTCACGACGCGGATCCCTTTTCCGTGGCTCGCAAACACCACCTCGATGTTTTACTGCCGCTGTTGGATGTGCCGCCCTGGAAAGTCGATACCGTATCGATCGGATGGATACCGGATTTTCAGCACGTCCATCTGCCGCAGTTTTTTCAACCAGCCGAAGTGCAGAACCGCAACGCGACGATTCGCCGGCTGGTGACGAAAGCAACT
>Ga0105242_10000975_pt1 | contig 22368 bp, 22 predicted proteins | sample KBSM24metaG_FD_81521 | JGI IMG/M metagenome (GOLD analysis project Ga0105242, IMG submission 81521) | Miscanthus rhizosphere microbial communities from Kellogg Biological Station, Michigan, USA - KBS M2-4 metaG | ecosystem: Host-associated > Plants > Roots > Rhizosphere > Soil | place... | reverse complement strand
GAGCGGACCAGCCAGCTCAACGTCGGCGGCAACATGGACTTCTACAACATGCTCGAGCGCGAGCGGCTCGACTCGAAGAAGATCTCCAAGACCAACGCGGTCACTTCGATCATGGGCCACGAGCTGCCCGCCGACCAGGTCCACGTCGGTCCCTCCGACTACGTGCCGTGGCTGACCGACCGCAAGTGGGCGCACATTCGCCTCGAGGGCAAAGCCTTCGGCGACGTGCCGCTGACCGCCGAGCTGAAGCTCGAGGTCTGGGACTCGCCGAACTCCGCCGGCGTCGTCATTGACGCGGTGCGGCTGATCAAGCTGGCGCTCAACAACGGCATCGCCGGCCAGCTCGACGGCCCCTCCAGCTACCTGATGAAGTCGCCGCACACGCAGCGGCCCGACAGCGAGGCGCAGGAGCAGACCGAGGAGTTCATCCGCGCTAACGCTCGCGGCACGAAGTCGCTGCCGGGTACGACTCCCGCCGAGGCACCCAGCAAGGCCTCTTAAAGTAGAGGCCGTGCCCCCGGCCGAGCCGCTCTCGATCGCCCAGGTCGCGCCTTCCCGGCGCGGCCTCGAGGGCCGGGCCGCGGAGTTCGTCGAGCGCGTCTCGGCGGAGCTGGAGCGGCGCGGGCACCGGGTCGTGCGGGCGACGACCGGCGATCGCGTTAAGGGTCTGCTCGGCCCCTCGGCCGGGCTCGACATCGTCCACGTCCACGAGCCCTTCGCGCCGAGCGTCTCGGCGGCGGCGCTGCGCCACTCCTACGCGCTCAACGTCGCTACTTTCCACGCCCCGCAGGAGCGGGTCCTCTCGACCCAGGTGGCGCGGCCGCTGGTCGAGGTCTTCTTCGGGCGGATCGACGCCCGCACCGTGACCAGTCGCGAGACCGGGGCACTGCTGGAGGGCTACTTCCCCGCCAGCTACGAGCTGGTCGAGCCGGGTGCCGGCGCGGCGGGGTGGGGGCGGGTGGTCGACGAGCTGGAAGCGATCTACCGGCGGCTGCTGGCGCGTCGCCACGACCCGACCGGCGACCCGGAACTGCGCGAGCGGATCTCGAAGCGGCCGCTGATTGAGGTCGACCTGCACATGCACACCGCCCACTCTGGCGACTGCGCGACCCCGGTCGAGGTACTGCTGCAGCCCGCCCGCGACCGTGGCCTCGGGGCGATCGCGATCACCGACCACAACGAGGTCTCCGGGGCGCTGGAGGCGCGGCGGATCGCCGCGGAGATGGACGACATCAAAGTGATCGTCGCCGAGGAGGTGAAGACCGCCGAGCAGGGCGAGGTGATCGGTCTCTTCCTCGAGGAGAAGATCCCCAAGGGAATGACGATGGCGGAGACGATCGCGGCGATCCGCGAGCAGGGCGGCCTCGTCTACGTGCCGCACCCCTTCGACCGCTTCCACTCGGTGCCCGACTACGAGCACCTGATCGAGATCATCGACGAGATCGACATCCTCGAGGTCTTCAACCCGCGAGTGGCGCTGACCGAGTTCAACCAGGAGGCGGAGCGCTTCGCCCGCAAGTACCGGATCGTCTCCGGCGCTGGCTCCGACAGCCACGTCGCCCAGGGTCTCGGCAGCGTCCGCACCCGTATCCGCGACTTCGAGGGCCCGGCCGAGTTCCTCGAGGCGATGCGGGACGCTGACATCACCCGCAAGCACAAGAACCTCGTCTACGTGCAGACCCTCAAGTTCCTGCAGACGACGGGGCGGCCGAAGGCGCCGAAACGGCGCGTCGCCAATGCCAAACCGGCTCGGGGCGGCAAGCCCCGCAAACGACGCTCGGCGAGCAAGAGCTGATGCAGGGCGGTCGCGCGAAAGGAGCCGCGCCCGGCTCGTCAAAGAACTCTGGGCAGATGCGAAGCCTTGATGACGAGATCCGTGAGAAGTACCTGGAGCGCGCGATCCGCGAGCTGAATCAGGTCAGTCGCGAGATCCAGGAGTGCCAGCACTGCCCGCGTGGGCGGCTGATGCCGGTGCTCGGCTCCGGCCACCCGCAGGCTGACATCTTCATGCTCAAGCAGGCGCCGACGACGGCGGAGATCGAGGAGGGCGTCGCCTTCTACGGCCGCGCCGGCAACGCCCTGATGAAAAGCTTCAAACGGCTCGGGATCGACCCGTTGGTCGTCTACGGCACCCTCTGCGTCAAGTGCCCGATCGCCGAGCCCGACCTGGCGGCGCAGGAGTGCGTCGCCCGGCTCGCCGAGGAGCTGGCGATCGTGCAGCCGAAGATCCTGGTGGTGATGGGCGAACCGGCGCTGCGGATCCTCAACGGCCTTGGCGTGCCGCTCTCGCGCCCTGTTGAGCAGCGCGAGGGCGAGATCCAAGCCTTCACGCCGACGATCGACGCGCTCTACGTGCCCGACATCGACGATTCGCTTGACGAGGAGGGCGCCAAGCAGCGTTTTTGGCGCGCCTTCCGCACGCTCGGCACCTGGTACGAGGACCTGCCGCCGTATTAGCCGCCAGCCGGCGCTCCCGCGACGGCAAGTTGGCACGAAGATTTCTCACAATCGGCACGTCTGCGTCTTGATCGGTTGCAGACAAAACAATACGGTGCTTGAATGGCAGTCATGGCAAGGGACAGCTGGACGGACGCGCGCCTCGACGACCTCAACGCGAAGGTCGATCGGGGCTTCGAGACTGTCGACCAGCGCTTCGAACGGGTCGACCAGCGGTTCGAGCAGATCGACCAGCGGTTCGAGCAGGTCGAGAAGCGCCTCGATCGCATCGATGACCGACTTGACGGTCTCCATCGGACGCAGATCACCGTTCTGCTCACGCTCTGCGGCTGCATGTTCACCGGCTTCGCCACTCTGGGCGGCCTGGTGATTGGAAGCTAGCGCCGCGAGGGCGGCCGGGCCCTACTCGGCGGGCTCGCCGATGATGAAGTCGCTGCGCTTGGAGTCGGAGAACTTCACCCAGCAGTGGTCGGGAGAGGCGCCGGCGACCTCGACCAACGCCTCCTCGATCCGCTTGGCGATCTCCTGCTTCTGCTCGTCGGTCCGACCCTCGAACCAGTGGACGTGGACGAACGGCATGGATTGAGGGAGCAGCGCCCGCTAGGCGAGCGCTGGCTCCAGCTCGGCCTCGAGGCGCCGCTTCGGCATCGCCCCGACGACTTTCTTGGCGATCGCGCCGTCCTTGAAGAGGATCATCGTCGGGATCGAGAGGACCTCGTACTGAGCGGCCGTCTGCTGGTTCTCGTCGACGTTGATGCTGACGATTTTGAGGTCGTCGCGCTCCTCGTCGATCTCCTCGAGAACGGGGTGGACGACGCGGCAAGGGCCGCACCAGGGGGCCCAGAAGTCAACGAGGACGGGTCCCTCAGCGTCGAGGACCTCGGCTTTGAAGTTGGCGTCGGTTACGTCCGTGAGTTTCCCGGTCACTGGCTATCGCTCTCCCGAAATCGAGGTTCGTCACTCAATACTTCAGAAAGTATAGCGGTGCTCTTCAAGTTCCCGACCCGGCGCCGGCCGAAGCGCAGCAGGGGCACTCGCCAGATTGCCTCGGCGACGATCGTGCCGTCCATCTTCGAGCTGCCGCGGCGGCGGTCGCGGAAGGTGATGGGTACCTCGGTGACGCGGAAGCCGAGCTGGATCGCCCGGTAGGTCATCTCGACCTGGAAGCCGTAGCCCTGGGCCTGCACCGAGTCGAGGTCGATCGCCTCGAGGACCTCGCGCCGGAAGCACTTGAAGCCGCCGGTCAGGTCACGCACATCGAGGCCGAGGACGAGGCGCGCGTAGGTGCTGCCGCCGCGGCTGATCGCGCGACGCACCGGCCCCCAGTCGCTGACGCCGCCGCCCTCGACGTAGCGCGAGCCGAGCACCAGGTCGGCGTCCGCAGCGGCCTCGATCAAGCGGGGCAGGTAGGCGGGGTCGTGCGAGAAGTCAGAGTCCATCTCCAGGACCAGGCCGGCGCCACGGGCGAGGGCCCGCCGGAAGCCGGCGATGTAGGCAGGGCCGATCCCTTCCTTACGCTCGCGGTGGATCACCTCGACCTGCTCCTGCTCGGCCGCCATTCGCTCAGCGATCGCACCGGTGCGATCGGGCGAGCCGTCGTCGACGATCAGGATCCGGGCCGAGGCGGGCAGCTCGGCCAGGGCCGCGACGACGACGGCCTCGATGTTCTCGGCCTCGTTATAGGTGGGGAGGATCAGCCAGGCTGGCCCCCTCGTCTGTTCCTGCATCCCCCCGATGCTATTCAGCGGGCGAAAGCGCGACTAAAGATAAGTTGGGGCACGTGACCAACGCCGAGATCGGCGCCGCCCTCGATGAGCTCGGCGTGCTCTACGAGCTCGATGGCGCCGTCAAATACCGGGTGCTCGCCTACAGCACCGCCGCCAAAGCGATCCGCGAAAGCCCGGTCTCGGTGGCCGAGCTGGCGCGGGAGGGCCGGGCGACCGAGATCCCCGGTGTTGGCAAGACGCTGGCGGAAAAGATTCTCGCCTTGCTCGAAAGCGGCGAGATCCCCGCCGCGGTGAAGCTGAAGGCGAAGTTCCCGCCGACTCTGATCGAGGTGACGCGCGTCCCTGGAGTGGGGGCGAAAACCGCGCGGCGGCTCTACGACGAGCTCGGCGTTGCCTCGATGGAGGACCTCAAGGCGGCGGCTGAGGGGGAGAAGATCCGCGACCTCAAAGGTCTCGGCCCGAAAGTCGAGGAAAACGTCCTCGCCGCCCTGGAGCGGCTCGGGGAGCCGGGGGAGGGGCCGGGCCGCCTGCTGCTCTCGGCGGTGCGGCCGATTGCCGCCGAGCTGGCTGCGGCGCTGCGTGAGCACCCGGCCGCGAACCGGGTCGAGGTGGCCGGCTCGGTGCGGCGCTGGGCTGAGACCTGCAAGGACATCGACCTGATCGCCACCGCTGAGGAGCCGGCAGCTCTCGCCGAGCACCTCGCCGGGCACCCGCTGATTGCCGCGGCTGGCACCCCCGGCGCCAACGGCGTCCGCGCCCAGACCCACAACGGCATCTCGGTCGATCTGCGGATCGTGGCGCCGGCCGCCTTCGGCAACCTCCTCCAGCACTTCACCGGCTCCCAGGCCCACAACGTGCAGCTGCGTGAAGAGGCGGTCGGCCGCGGCCTCTCCGTCTCCGAGCACGGCATCACCGAGGTCGAGAGCGGCGAGGTTGAGCTCTGCGAGGACGAGCGCGCCGTTTACGCCCGGCTCGGCTACGAGTACATCGAGCCGGAGCTGCGCGAGGGTCGCGGCGAGCTGAAGGCGGCGCGGGCAGGCGAGCTGCCGGAGCTGATCGAGCTGGGCGACGTGAAGGGCGACCTGCACGCGCACACGACCCTCTCCGACGGCCGCAACACGCTCGCCGAGATGGCCGAGGCGGGGCGCGAGCGCGGCTACGCCTACATGGCGATCACCGACCACTCGGCTAGCCACGGCTTCGGGGACCATGTCACCGCCGAGCGCCTCTGGGAGCGGATCGAGGAGGTTGCCGAGTGGAACAAAGGAAAACGCGGCTTCCGGCTGCTCGCCGGCTCGGAGATCAATATCGGCCTCGATGGCACCCTCGACTATCCCGACGATCTAGTCGAGGCGCTCGACTGGGTCGTCGCCAGCGTCCACACCTCATTCTCGATCTCTGAAAAGGAGATGACGGCGCGGGCGCTGGAGGCAATCGAGAACCCGCAGGTGAACTGCATCGGCCACCTGACCGGACGGCTGATCGGCCGCCGCGAGCCCTACGCGATCGACGTCGAGGCGGTTGCCGAGGCGGCGGCCCGGACCGGGACGATGATCGAGATCAACGGCAACCCCAACCGCCGCGACCTCTCCGAGCACCACGCCCGGCTGGCGGCCGAGGCGGGCGTCGCGATCGTCCTCAACACCGACGCCCACGGTGTCGACACGCTCGACAACATGGCCTACGCCGTTGCCACCGCCCGGCGCGCCTGGCTGACCGCCGTCGCCGTCGCCAATACGCGCGGCTGGCGCGAGTTTTCGCAGCTGCTCAAGCGCGGCTGAGCCGGTCGCTGCGCAGGCCCGGGGTGCGGACCAACTCGATCGGCCGCAGCGCCGAGTTGGGCACGACGTAGAACTTGACGCCATCGCGCTGCTCGATCGCCAGCACGGCGGACTCGCGGGTGTGCCAGGCGAGCGAGACGATCAGCGCGTAGCCGGCGCCGATCGCGGCGACGCCTGGGAAGAAGACGCCGAGGACGCCGGCGGCGAGGGCGGTGAGGCCGATCGGCCAGAGCCGGCCGATGGCGATCCGGGCCGGCGTCTCGGGGGGCAGCGAGGTGGCGGTGCGGGCCCGCGCCAGCGCCGAGCGCATGTCGTCGGCGGCGCGCGAGGGCCGGCCGAGGTAGAAGCCGATCGCCAGCGAGATCGCCCACCAGACGGCAGCGACGATCACGGTGCGAGTGTCGCCGTCGCGGCCGGCGGCGAGCGCCGTGATCGCCCCCAGCACCGTCGCCTCGGCGCCGGTGATGAAGACGGTGACGCGCAGCAGGTCCGTGTAGGGCACGGCTACTCCGCCAGCCAGCGGAGGATCTGCAGCCAACCCTCCGGTCCCTCGACGGTCAGGTCCGACTCCTCGGCCAGCTCTGGCGGCGCCTCGGCGGAGACGACGCCGACGCAGACGGCGGCGCTCAGCTCACCCGAGTCGCCGAGCTCGCGGAGGCGGCGGAAGGCGTCGAGGTCGGTGCGGTCGTCGCCGGCGTAGGTAGCGCGGTCGACCCCGTCGATCGCCAGCAGCGAGGCGACGGCGCCGTCCTTTCCGCCGCCACCCGCTGGTCGCAGCTCCAGCACCTTGCGCCCCCAGCGCACCTCGAGGCCGGCACGCCCGGCCGCGACGGCGAGCTCGTGCGCGTGCCCCTCGGCGGCTGTTTCGTTCTTGGCGCCGCGCCAGTGCAGGGCCTGGATCGGGCCCTTGTCCTCTCGTCGCAGCTCGGCACCGTCGAGCTCGGCGGACTCAAGCTCGGCGAGGAAGCGGGCGGCGTCTTCCTCGTGGCCGGCGATCGAGGGGTCCGGGCGCGGCTCCTCGTCCCCCGGCAGCAACAGTTCGAGACCGTGGTTGCCGGCGTAGGCAATCTCGTCGAGGCCGACCAGGCGGCGGGCGTCGAGCGCCTGGCGGCCAGAGATGCAGCCGACCAGGCCGAAGCGCTCGGTCAATACGGCCAGCGCCTGGCGCGCCGCTACCGGCACCGCCGCATCGGTGGCCCGCTCGACGATCGGCGCCAGGGTGCCGTCGACGTCGGTGAGGACCGCCGACCGTCGCGGCTCCGCTCTCAGCGCCTCCAGCGCCCCCGCCCAGACCGCCCCCTGCCTTTGCGATTCGCGCGACACGGCATCTAGTATCGCCGCGATGCCACCTCGGGCCGACGCTCCGCCGACCCATGCGACCTGGAAGCTGGCGGCGATCGGTACCGCCGCCGGCCTCTTCAGTGGCCTCTTCGGAGTCGGCGGCGGCACCGTGATCGTGCCGCTGCTGATCTTCTGGTTCGGTTACGGCGAGCGTCTCGCCACCGGCACCAGCCTTGCCGCGATCGTCCTCATCGGCGCCCTCGGCGCCGTCGCCCAAGGCGGCATCTACGGCAACGTCCACGTCGCCACCGGGCTGCTGCTGACCGTGCCGGCGATCGTCGGCGTCGTTCTCGGCACGGCGATTCAGCAGCGGATCCCGCAGAAGGCCGTCTCTTACCTCTTCGCCGCCCTGCTGGTCGCGATCGCGATTGAGCTGGTGCTTTCGTGAACGAGGTCTTGGCGGCACTGATTGCCGTCGCCGGCGGCCTTGCTGGCGGCCTCGTCGGGGTCGGCGGCGGCGTTCTCTTCGTGCCGGCGCTAACCGTCTTCCTCGGTCTCAGCCAAGTCGAGGCCGAGGCGACCTCGCTGCTGATGATCGTGATCGTTGCCGCCGTCGGCGCCTACCGCCAGAACGGCTACGGCAACGTTCGCCCGCGCGAGGCGCTGGTGATCGGCGTGCTCTCGCCGCTTGGGGTCTTTGCCGGCGTCAGCATCGCCAACCGGGTGCCCGAACGTGCTCTGCAGCTCGCCTTCGCTGCGCTTGCGGTCTTCATGGCGGTGCAGCTGGTCCGCCGCGCCCGCTCGCTGCCATAGCTGGACAGCAGGGCCGGTACATCGCCGCGGCGCCCATCGTCTACGCTCAATCGCGTGGATTCCCTCACCTGGGAAGGCAATTTGCCGCACCTGCGATCGCCGGTCATGGTCTGCGCCTTTCGCGGCTGGAACGACGCTGCCGCATCGGCCTCGACCGCGCTCGCCGCTGTTGCCTCGGCGCTCGACTCCGAGCAGATCGCCAGTATCGATCCCGAGGAGTTCTTCGACTTCCAGTCGACGCGGCCGACGATCATGATGCAGGACGGTGCCACCCGCCGGATCGAATGGCCGGAAAACAACCTGATCGCCGTCCGCGTGCCGAGTGCCGACCGCGACCTCGTCCTCCTCGACGGCACCGAGCCGAACCTGCGCTGGCGCACCTTCTCGGAGACGGTCACGACCGCCGCCGACACGCTCGGGGTCGAGATGGTGATCAGTCTCGGCGCCCTGATCGCCGAGGTCTCGCACACGCTGCCGGTGCCGATCACCGGCCTCGCCTCCGACGAGGCGCTGGTCGACGAGCTCGAGCTGGAGCGCTCCAACTACGAGGGGCCGACCGGGATCGTTGGCGTCGTCCACGACCTCTGCCGCCAAGCCGGCATTGACTCGGCCTCGCTCTGGGCGGCGGTTCCGCACTACGTCGCCGCGGTGCCAAACCCGAAAGCGGCGCTGGCGCTGCTGCGCCGACTCGAGGGGCTGACCGGAATCGCAGTCGAGGCCTCTGAGCTGGAGGAAGAGACGGTCGACTACGAGGAGCAGATCGGCCGCGCCGTCGCCGCCAACCCGGAGATCGAGGAGCTGGTGGCGCGGATCGAGGCCGAACAGGTCGACCTGCTCAGCGAGGAGGGCACCGACCTGCCCTCAGCAGACTCGATCGCCAGCGAGTTCCAGCGCTTCCTGCGCCAGCGCGGCGACCAGAGCTAGCGCGGCCCGCTAGCTCTCCGCGGCGGGGCAGATCAGGCGGTAGTCGCACCAGCTGCAGACCGTCGGCGACGGGCGCGGCTCGAAGTCCTGGCCGATGATGCCCTCGCCGACCTGGAGGACGGTGCGCTCGACCCGCTCGGCGTCGTCGGACTTGCTCGGGGCGGCGACCTTGTCGCCGTCGAGCACGTAGTAGTAGCTGCCGAAGGCCGCCTCGACTTCCCAGGCTTCGCGGGCGGCCAGCCGGTAGAGCGCCAGCTGCAGGTCGTTCTCCAGCTCCGCCGCAGTCTTACGTTCGCCGGTCTTGTAGTCGATCAGCTCGAAGTCGCCGTCGGGAAGGCGGTCGACGCGGTCGACGCGGCCGCGCACGTGGTGCTCGCCGACCTTGAAGTCGAACTTCCGCTCCAGCCAGATCGGCTCGCCCTCGGCGACCCGCTCCCGCTCCCAGTAGAGGCGCAGCGCCTCGCGGGCGCGGTCGCGAAACTGCAGCTCGTCGTCGCTGGCGCCGAAGCCGGTCCGCCGCCAGCCGCTCTCGAAGAGGCTGTTCAGTTCCTTGAGCCCGTCGGCCTTGTCGACCGGCGGGTCCTTGTGGAAGCGTTCGAGGACGTTGTGGATGAGGATCCCGAAGCGCTGGTTGATGGTCGGCTCCTGGGGGATCCCAAAGACGCGAGCGAACTTGTACTTGAGCGGGCAGGTCAGGTAGAGGGTCAGGTCCGAAGCGGAGAGGCTGAGGCGGCCGTCGCCCCGGCGTGGCAGGAAGGCCTCCAGTGAGGGCTCGGCGCCGGCGGCGATCAGTTCGCGGCGGCGACCGCGCTCGCCCTCGGAGTCGAGCAGGTAGGAGTCGAGCGATGAGGCGTCGAGCTCGGCCTGCTGCTCGGGCGTTGCCACCTGGCGTAGGAGGCCGTTGACGGCCTGAATCGCCTCCGCCGTTGGCTCATCGCCGGGCCGCTGCGCCAGCGCTGCCAGCTTCAACAGCTCCAGGTAACGGGCGATCGCGCGGTTGATGTCGATCGCGGTGTCGAGGCGCGGCTCGGAGAGCTCGCGGCCGGCCCGCCAGGAAGCCTCCAGCACTTGCTCGCGCAGGGTCCGGTAAGTGGCGTGCAGCCCCTCGGCGGGGCCGAACAACTCCTCCTCGTGCGCCTCCTCCTCAGCGTTGGCGCCGGCGAGGGCGCGGGCGTAGTGGGAGGAGGGCCGCGCCTCGCCCTCCTCGTCGCGCTCCAGCCGCGAGAGCACCAGTGTCGTCCGCGCCGGCCAGCCGATCCGTTCCCACTCGGCGTCGGCCTCGAGACCGACCACGAAGACGTGGTCGAAGCCGATTCCCTTGACCGCGTCGAGGGCGAGGCCCTGGACGGCGCCGGGGGAGGGGGGCTCCTCGCCGCCGGCCGGCTCGACCCCGGCCTCGGCAACGGCGCTGAGGTAGGCGACGAAGCCGCGGGTCGAGCCGTGTGGCTCACGTCGCGCCCAGGCCGTCGCCAGCTCGGCCAGCCGCGAGAGGCCGAGCAGCCGCTCCGCAACCTCCGGCTGGGCGGCGAAGAGGCGCTGGCGGCGCAGGCCGACCCGCTCGATCAGGCGGCGCACGAATACGTCGGCGCGGCGCTCCTCGAGCGCCCCGGCAGCGGCGTTGTAGAGCTTCAGGAAGGAGCCGACCCGCTCCCGCGCCTCGGGCTGGAACTGGGGGCTGTCGAGGGCGGCTTCGCAGGCCGCGACCATGTCGAGCTTGCGGCGTCGGCCGATCGTCGTCAGTCGCGCCAGATCGCCAGGGCGCAGTTCGATCGGCGGCCGGGTCAGCGCCCGTGCCGCCGCCGCCGAGTCGTCGGGGGCGGCGAGCACTCGCAGCCAGGCGATCGCGTCACGTACCTCGGGACGCTGGAACAGTGCCACCGGGCCCGAGAGGTGGAAGGGGATGCCGCGCTCCTCCATCGCCCCGGCGACGGCACCTCCCTGATTGGCCGGGTCGGCGAGGACGACGCAGATCGCCTCCGGGTCGGCGCCGCCGGCGATCAGGTGCTCGGCCTCGCGGGTCACCGCTTGCGCTTGGGCGCGCTCGTTGGCGCAGCGCCAGAACCGCAGCCGCGGCTCGCGGAAGCGGTGTTCGAGCGTGACCAGCTCCGCTTCTGGGTGGAGGTCGCGGAACCACAGCTCGGCCGCGGCCTCCTCGGTCGCGCAGAGCTGGTTCGGGCTCTCTTCGCCAAGCGCGGCGAGGACCGCCCGCTGCGCTGGCGTTGCCTCCTCCAGCTCGTCGACCATCAGGAAAGGGAAGCGCTCGGCGATCTGACGCTTGACGTCAGGCCGCTCGACCAGCAGGCAGTCGAGGGCGAGGAAGACGTCGCCGCGGTCGAGGCTGGCGGCCTCGGCGAGGATCCGGTCGTGGGTGGTGAAGAACTCCGCGAACTCGAGCTCGCGGCGAACCGCCTCGCGCTCGGCCTCGTCGGTGGCGCCCTGCTCGCGCTCGCGGGCCAGCTGCTCGAGCCGGGTGGGGCCGACCTGCTCGGCCTTGAGGGAGTCGATCCGGGCCAGTAGCCGGGCCAGCAGGCCAGCCGGGTTGCCGCGGATCTCATGGCGGCGCAGCGGCAGGCGGTCGAGCCGATCGAGCAGCATCGCCAGCCGCTCCGCCGGTCCCAGCACGTCGAAGAAGGGATCGAGCCCGGCCGCCTCGGCGTGCTCGCGCAGCAGGCGCTCGCCGATCGCATCCCAGCTGCCGACCCAGAGCTCCTCGAACGGTCCCTCCAACAACGCCTCGACGCGTTCGCGCAGCCGCCCTGCCGTGACCCGGGTCGAGCCGATCGCCAACACCCGATGAGGTTCCGTGTCGCTCGCCGCCAACCGCGCCAGTCGCCGCGCCAGCAGCTCCGTCTTGCCAGTCCCGGCGGCGCCGAGCACCAGCAGTGGACCCTCGCCGTGGGCGACGATGCGCTCGCGCCGGTCGGTCTCCACCGGTGCCGCTAGTCCCTTGTCGCGCATCGCCCAACGCTAGCGCGACGTAGAGTCCGGGCGATGGACGTCTTCTCCGCAGATTGGCCGGGAATCTGCCGCCGCATCGTCGCTGCCCAGCGCCAGATCTTCACGGCGACGCCGAGCAGCGTCGAGCGCACCGTCTACGAGGGCGTCGGTGAGGGCGGCGACCGGACGCTGGCTATCGACCGCCGCTGCGAGGACGTCGTCTTTGCCGAGCTCGTTGCTCTCGCTGCGCAAGGCGCTTCGTTTGTCGCGGTCTCTGAGGAGCGGGGGGAGGTCAGCTTCGGAGAGGGCGGCGGGGCGCGGGTCGTGATCGACCCGATCGACGGCTCGCTCAACGCCCGCCGCACGATCCCTTCGCACAGCCTCAGCATCGCCGTTGCCTCCGGCTCCACGATGGCCGACGTCGAGTTCGGCTTCGTCCATGACTTCGGCGCTGACGAGGAGTTCGCCGCCCGCCGCGGCGAGGGCGCCACGCTCGGCGGCCAGGCAGCCCGCGTTTCCGGCGCCGACGGCAAGCTCGAGGTGGTCGGCCTGGAGTCGGCCGAGCCGGAGTGGTCGCGGGCGGCGTTGGAGGAGCTAGCCGGCAAGGCCTACCGGCTGCGCGTGGTCGGCTCGATCGCGATCACCGCCGCCTACGTCGCCGCTGGTCGTTTCGACGCGATGCTGAGCCTGCGCCCATGCCGCTCGGTTGACGCCGCCGCCGCTCAGCTGATTGCCCGCGAGGCGGGGGGAGCGGTTGCTTTCGGCGAGCTGGAGCTAGAGGACGCGCCGCTCGACCTCTCGGTGCGCTACCCGATGGCCGCCGCCGCCAGCCCCGAGGCGTTGCAGACCGTTTTGGCGGCGCAGCGCGCCTGAGCTGTAACCGCCTACCGAAAACGGTTTACAAACACCTGTTCGCGAAAGAACGTATGTTCGCTACACTCGCGACTCCCCTGGCAGGCAACCACAAGACTCCGAAGGGACCTCTCACACAGATGGCAACGCAGAACGGCAGCAAAGCCAAAACCCAGGCCAAACGGGCCACCACCGAAGCGAAAAAATCCGCCAAGAGCACCGCTGGCGCCACGAAACGGGCCGCGACCAGCGCCGCCGCCGCGGAGAAGAACCAGGTCGTTGCGGTCGCCGAGACCGCCGTCGACATCCCGGTCGGCGTCGTCCTTAGCGTCAGCGACCGCCTCTCCGATCTGGTCGAGCCGTGGACCGGCCGCACCAGCGCCGAGAAACAGCTGAAGAGCTACCGCAAACAGGTCACGAAAACCCTCAAGCGCACCGAGCGGCGCGGCACCACCGCGCGTCGCAAAGCGACCACGGAAGCACGCAAGACCCGCACCCGGGTCGAGCGCGAAGCGCGCAAACGCCAGCGCACCGTCGAGTCGACCCTGAAGCGCAACCGCAACGAGGTCGAGCAGCGCGTCCGTCGCGCCCTCGACGAGCAGACCTCGCGTGCCCAGGACCTGGTCGGTCAGGTCACGGACCAGCTGGCCGCCCTCCGCTAGTCGCGACCCGCATCTCGCAGTACCGAGCGCCCCGGAAGCCCCGGGGCGCTCGTCGTTAGCGCCCGGTGACGGCGACGGGGTGTGAAGCGCCGGTCGCGTAGGGCCAACCGTCGTGGGCGGCGACCAGGGCGCGGAAGCGGAAGCGGACGCCGCGGCTGTCGTTGTCGGCGAAGGCGTAGGGGTAGCGGAAGCGGCCCTGGCGGTCGGTGGTGACGGTGCGGAACTCGCTCCAGGGCAGGCCGGGAAGGCGGAACTGCAGCGCCACCGGGACGCCGTTGGGCAGGGTCCCGCCGGGGGCGCTGACCTGGCCTCGGAAGACGATAGGGCGGCCGCCGATCCAGGCGCTGGACGAGGAGGCCCGCAGGGTCACGCAGCCACGGGACTCGAGCCGCAGCGGTGAGGCCAAGCTGGCGGCCCGGCCGCGGCTGCCGGCGAAGGCGAGCTCGATTCGCCGGCTCGGCCCGCTGCCGAGGCTGAGGGTGAAGGAGCCGGTGGCTCCGGTCCTGATCGTGCTGGTGCGTTGCCTGATCGCGGCGCCGGCGTCGAAGACCTCGGTCGCCGCGACCTCTTCGCCGGCGAGGGGCTGGCCATTCGCAGTCGTCAGCCTGCCCTCGAGGGCGATATCGCGCCCGCAGGGCGCTTGCGTCGCCCCCAGCCGATGCCTCCCGAAGCCGGCGCGGAGCGCGGTGCGCTGCTTCTCGCCGCTGACCGCGACCATCCGCGTGCCGTCGCCGCGCAGCGTCGTAGTTGCTGCGTTGCCGGCGGCGTCGTAGGCACTCGCCTGGAATTCATAGGAGCCGGCTGGATGGGCGTCGGGGTCCCAGCGGGCGAACAGCCGGTTGCCGCTGACGGTGCTCGGCAGCGGCGCGAAGCCCTGGCGCGAGTGCGCCGGGCGTACCGCGATCGTGCCGCGGCCCGGGTTCGGCCCGGAGAGGGCGTCGCCGACAGTCGCTTCTACACGCTCGGGGTCGGCGGGATCGGGGCGGTTGGCAAAGGCGACGCGGGGCGGGGTGGAGTCGATCCGCACCGTCGCCGTCAGCGCTGGCTCGCCGCCGCGGTCGCTGAGGTTGCCGGCGCCGTCGCGGGCGCCCACCTCGACCCGGTGCGTCCCCTCGCCCGTGACCGTAGTGCTCGCCGAGGCGCCGGCGGCGAGGCTGGGGACGCCGCCGTCGATGGTGATCGCGGTGAACGGTCCGGAGGAACCGTTGGCGGCCATGCCGGAGAGGTCATCCTTGGCGCTTGCCTGCAGGCGCACCGGGGCATTCGCCCAGACGCTCGGAACGCCGGTGAGGGTGACCGCTGGGCGCGTGGCGTCGACCCGGATCGGCGTAGTGCTGACGCTCGCGGAGCGCATGCCGGAGCCGGACACCGCCACCGAGTGGACGTAGAGCCGGCCCTCTGGCAGGGCGTTGAACAGCAGCGAGTCGTCCTCGATGCCCCCTCGCAGGTCGATCTCCGCATCCGCACAACGCTCGGCCCCGGCACAGGGCGAGCCAGTCGGGTCGGCGTCGATCGAGACGGCGTAGCCTCGCGCTCCCGAGCGGGGTATGGCGCCGTCTGGGCGACTCAGCCGCAGGTGCGCGGCTTCGGTTCCGGCGATCCAGCCGGCCGGGTCCAGGAGCCGGGTCGGGCCTGGGGGCTCCCGGTCGAGCAGGAGCGAGATGCTGGCCGGGGGAGTGGCCAGGCCGCTGAGGTCGTCCGCCCAGACTTCGGCAACGAAAGCGCCGTCTTCCGGCAGGTGGATCGATTGGATGCTGAAGCCCAGGGGCACGACTTGGTCGGCGACTGCCTCGCGACCGTCCGGATGGCGAACCCGATAGTGGATGCGGGTCAGCGGCGGGCCAGGTTCGATCGATTGGAAGTCCCAGCGCAGGTCGAAGCTGTTCTCGGCGTGCCAACCGGGTCCCTCGGCAAGGTGCAGGTTGACGATCCGGGTCTTCGAGTACAGCTCAGCGCCGTCGGCGGGTGCCTCGCCGAGGGTCAGCAGGGCGAGGGCGGCAACCGGCAGGAGCACTGCGCCCGTGAGCGAGGCGCGCGCCCTGCGGATCCGTGCCGAAGTGCCCCTCACGGGCCGAACTCCCCAGCGGCGCTGCCGCTCGCGGCCGCCGCCGGTGGGCTCGGCGAGGAGCTGACCGGGGCGGCGACCGTCGGTTCCGCGGCGGCTTGAGGCGTGTATTCGGGCGCCGGAGCGGCCTGCTGCAGTTCCGGCGGCGCGGCCGCGTCGTCTTCCGCCGCAGCGGTTTCGGTCGGTTGTGGTTCCGGGTCTACCGGCCCACTTTCTTCACTTGGCGCGGTCACCGAGACCGGCGCCGTCGTTGCCTCGGCGCTGTCCCAGCCGGAAACGTTCTTGCGGTCGAGCTGCCGCTCGATCGTCGGTGCCTTCGCCTTCGGCTCGGGGTCGAGCGGGGCGGGGACGACGCCGGTAGCGACGCAGGCGACGGCGCCACCCGCGGTGCCGGCGCAGATCGCCAGCACTTTCGCCAGCGCCGCCGCACCGGCGCCCCTGGTGCCGCCGGTGACCGCGACCTGCGAGACCGTCGCCTCACCGCTGCCGCCGCCGAAGCGGGAGGCGAGGTCTGCCAGCGCCTGGTGGGTGCGATCGAGTAGCGAGCGCCCGAACGGCAGCGCCGGTGCCAGCGCCGCGACCGCCCCTGGTGCCGCCCGGTAGGCGCGCATCGTCGCCCGGCAGTGGGGGCAGGCGCGCAGGTGCTCGCGCACTGCGGCGCTCTCGCGCGGGCTGGTTTCGTCGTCGCAGAAGACGGAGAGCAGCGGCCCCATCTCCGCGCAGCGGCGCCCATCCTCGCTGTGGGCGAGCAGCCGCCGGAAGCGCTCGCGCCCCTCGGCCAGGCAGCGGTTGACTTTGGTGCGGCTGTAGCCGGTGATCTCGCTGATCTCGGCGTAGGAGTAGCCCTCGGCGAGCAGGCCGAGTGCCCGCAGCTCCTGGGGCTTCAGCGCCTGCAGCGCCTCGCGGCTGCGCGCCACCGCCTCGCGCCGCTCGACTGCCTCGGCCGGCCCCGCCTCGCGGGCGGGCAGCTGCGCCACCCAGTCCTCGCCGTCTTCAGGCAGCCGCGCAGCCGGGCCGCTGAGGATGCGCTCGCGCTCGCGGCGCACCGCCAGGGCCTCGTGCTTGACGACGGTCTGTGTCCAGCGGATCAGTTCGCGCGGGTCCTCGCTGGGCGCCTTGGTGAGGAGGATCTCGAGGCCGCGCTGGAGGGCTTCGTCGACGTCGTCAGCGCAGAGCGAGTAGCGACCCGCCGTGCGCCGCAAGGTCGCCTCGTGTCTCGCGAACAACTCCACCGCGGCCCGTTTGCGCGATGCCTCGATTTTGCGCGGCAACGACTGCTCCGCGCCGATGCTCGGACTAACCACTTGGCTCCCCCTGCCCGCTTTACTTTGTCGCACCATGATGGCAGCGCTGAGTCCCGACAGGACGCGGGTTCTCCCCCCTCGCGGCCCAACTTCGTAGGAGCTACTCACGCAAATTGCGGAAAGGATGGCGCGGTGGTTCCGGCCCTCGCCTCGATAGCATCGGTCGCGATGAGCACTTGCGTGGTCACCGGCGGCGCCGGCTTCCTCGGATCACACCTTTGCGAGCACCTGCTCGGCAAGGGACACCGGGTGATTTGCATCGACAACCTCGAGACCGGGTCGCTGGAGAACATCGCCCACATCCGTGACGACGCCTTCGAGTTCCGGCACGTCGACATCATCGAAGAGGTCCAGGTTCCCGAGCCGGTCGACTTCATCTACCACCTCGCCTCGCCAGCCAGCCCGATCGACTACCTGCGGCTGCCGCTACACACGCTCAAGGTCGGCTCGCAGGGCACCCACCACATGCTCGGCGTCGCCAAGTACAAGCGCGCCCGCTTCCTGCTCGCCTCGACCAGCGAGGTCTACGGCGATCCCCAGATCCATCCCCAGAAAGAGGACTACTGGGGGCACGTCAACCCGATCGGCCCGCGCGGCGTCTACGACGAGGCGAAGCGCTATGCCGAGGCGCTGACGATGGCCTACCACCGCCAGCAGGGCGTCGACACCGCGATCGTGCGGATCTTCAACACCTACGGCCCGCGGATGCGCGCCCACGACGGCCGCGCGATCCCGACCTTCCTGCGCCAGGCGCTGCAGGACCGGCCACTGACCGTCTTCGGCGACGGTAGTCAGACCCGCAGCTTCTGTTACGTCGACGACCTGATCCGGGGCATCGTCGCCCTCGCCGAGTCCGACGTCCACAGCCCCGTCAACATCGGCAACCCCAACGAGTTCACGCTCTTGGAACTGGCCAAAGCTGTGGTCGAGGTGACCGAGTCACGCTCGGAGATCATCTACGAGGCTCTGCCGACTGACGATCCGAAACAGCGCCAGCCCGACATCGGCCGCGCCCGCGACCTGCTCAACTGGGAACCGCAGGTCGAGCTCAACGAGGGCCTGCGGCGCACGATCGACCAGGCTGGTATCGAGCGCCTGGTCGGCGCCGGCGACTGAGCGCCGCGCTCAGCGCCCCGTCATCCAGAGTGAGACTTCGCCGAGTGGATCGCCGCTGGCGACCACCGGCTGACCCGGCGCTTTCGCGAAGGCTTCGTTGAGGAGCGCCGCGGCGGCGGGTTCCAGCATCGCCCGTGCCCCGGTGATCGAGACGGTGCGCTTGCCTGGGTCAATCCGGGCCGTCGCTCCCGAGAAATCGAGGGCGGCGATTGGGGTGGTCCCCTTCGGGCTCGTGGCGGCGGCGCGGGTGAGGCTGGCGTCGGCGGAGAGCTTGTTCGAGTCGAGCGAGACGGAAAGGTCGAGCCAGGAGACGACGGTCCGCGGCGCTTCGCGCTGGAACCGGATCCCCATATCGACGCTGGCGGAGCCGCCGCGCAGGTCTGGGTAGATCGCGCCGCTGCTCAGCGAGGCGGCGTAGGTCGGCGGTTCGGTGGCGATCGTGGCCGCTTCAAAAGGCAGCGGCGTCACGCCGACGGCTCTCAGCTTCGTCAGCGTGAGGGGGTCGAGCGCCACCTGTAGGGCCCCGCCTGCGACCGTGTCGAACTGTGGCTTGAAGCTGCTCGAGAGCGAGGCGAACGGCGCCCTCGGGTTGAAGAGGCCGGCGCGCCCGAGCTCGCGGTTCAGCGTCGCGGCAGCGGCAGGACGCAGCTTCAGCGCCGTGATCTCGATCGTGTCGCCGAAGCCGTTGCGCTTGGCGCGGTAGCCGGCGAATCCGGCGATCTGCATCCGCCGACCGTTAATCCTGCCGCTCAGCACTAGCTTCTCCGTGTCCAGCCGCAGCGCCGTCAGCTCGACCGCTCGGTGGCCGGCAGTCAGGCGCGAGCCCCCTTCCTGCTGGAGGCTGCCGAGGCCGCTGTCGAGTTCGATTTCCCCGGCTTCGATCGGGAGGCTGATCGTGCGGCCCTGGAACGTCGCCTCGCCCAGCTTCGAGACCCGGACGCCGCCGAGCCGCAGCGCCGTCGCTAACGCCTGGTCGAGCACGAGGTGCGTCTTGCCTTTGACGACCGGCTCGGCCGCGGCGCCTGCCGGCAGCGCTAGTGCCACGATCAACCCCAGTGCCAGCATGGCGACGAGAGCCGACTGGCCTCTCCTTCGTCTCCCCGTTCCCCGCATATCGTTGCTGGCTTGAACACTGCCGAACCGACTTTGCTGCTGCTTGGAGCCTCGGGGTTCGCCGGCGGTCACCTGCGGGAGGCTCTCAGCCGCCCCGGATTGCGGATCGTCGCACCCTCCCGCGCCGGCGGCGAGGGTGCGCCGCCCTGCGATCTACTCGATCCCGATTCCGTCGCCGCCTGTATTGAGGCGGTGCGCCCGGCGGCGATCGTCAACGCCGCTGGCTCCTCTTCGGTGGCGCGCAGCTGGGAGCGCCCGGCGGAGGTCTTCGCCGTCAATGCGACCGGTGTCCTCAACCTGCTCGAGGCGGTCGCCCGTCACGCCCCCGAGGCGCACCTCCTCTGCCTCTCCTCGGCCGCCGTCTACGGCGAGCCCGGGGCCGAGCGGATGCCCCTCGACGAGGCAGCGCCGGCGACGCCGGTCAGTCCCTACGGCGCCGGCAAGCTGGCGATGGAGGAGCTCTGCGCCCAGTACGCGCGGGCGCGAGGGATCGAGATCGCCGTGGTCCGCGCCTTCAACCTGGTCGGCCCGGGCCAGCCGCCTTTCAGCGCCGCCTCCGGCCTCGCCCGCCAGATCGCCGTCGCTGAGCGGGCCGGGGAGGAGCGAGTTGAGCTGGCCCTCGGCAACCCCGGCGCCGCCCGCGACACCACCGACGTTCGCGACGCCACCCGCGCCCTCACTGCGGTCTCGTCCGGTCGACTCACCGGCACCTACAACCTCTGCTCGGGGGTGGCGCCGACCGTCGCCGAGCTGGCCGGCACCCTCGCCGCCGCCACCGCCCTGGAGGTCTCGACCCGGGTCGACCCGGGGCTCGCCCGTCCCGCCGACCCGCCGCTGCTGCTCGGCGATCCGACCCGGCTCCGCGAGGCGACTGGCTTCGCCCCGGAGATCCCACTCGCGCGCAGCCTCGCCGACCTGCTCGGATGGTGGCGGGCGCAGCTGGCCTGACCCCGGGAACGCTCGCTCAATATCCTGCGGCAATGGCCACTCCCGAGAAAGCCGCCGAGGAAGCGCGCACGATCGCGCCCCTGGTCGGGCCCGACGATCCCCGCGTCTTCACCGACTCCGGCATCGAGATCGAGCGCCTCTACGAGGAGGGCGACGTCGCGCCCGGGCTCGAGGAGCGCCTCGGCGAGCCGGGCGAGCCGCCGTTCACCCGCGGCATCCACGAGGGCATGTACCGCGACCGGCTCTGGACGATGCGCCAGTACGCCGGCTTCGCGACGCCCGAAGACACCAACGAGCGCTACCGCTACCTGATCGAGCACGGCTCGACCGGCCTCTCGATGGCCTTCGACTTGCCGACCCAGCTCGGCCGCGACTCCGACGACCCGCTCTGCCACGGCGAGGTCGGCCGCACCGGTGTCCCGATCGACACGATCGAGGACATGCGGATCTGCTTCGACCAGATCCCGCTCGACGGGGTCTCGACCTCGATGACGATCAATGCCCCGGCGGCGATCCTGCTGCTGCTCTACGAGCTGGTCGGCGAGGAACAAGGCGTCCCCTCCGAGAAGCTCCGCGGCACCGTCCAGAACGACGTGCTGAAGGAGTACATGGCGCGCGGCAACTACATCTACCCGCCCGAGCCGACCATGCGGCTGACCACCGACCTCTTCGAGTACTGCCACCAGAACGTGCCGAAATGGAACACGATCTCGATCTCCGGGTACCACATCCGCGAGAAGGGCTGCTCGGCTGTCCAGGAGGTCGCCTTCACGCTTTCCAACGCGATCGCCTACGTCGAGGCGGCGCTGGAGCGCGGCCTGAAGATCGACGAGTTCGCACCCCGGCTCGCCTTCTTCTTCAACGGCCACAACCAGGTTTTCCAGGAGATCGCCAAGTTCCGGGCGGTGCGGCGGATGTGGGCGAAAATCGTCAAGGAGCGGTTTGGGGCCGAGAACCCGAAATCGATGCAGATCCGCTTCCACACCCAGACCGGCGGCGTCACGCTGCAGGCGCAGCAGCCCGAGGTCAACATCATCCGCGTCGCCTTGCAGGGTTTCGCCGCCGTCTGCGGCGGCACCCAGTCGCTGCACACCAACGGCTTCGATGAGGCGCTGGCGCTGCCAACCGAGCGCTCGGCCCGGATCGCCCTGCGTACCCAGCAGGTGCTCGCCTACGAGTCCGGCGCCGCCGACACCGTCGACCCCTTCGCCGGCTCTTACTTCGTCGAGTCGCTGACCGACGAGGTCGAAGCGCGCTCTTGGGAGCTGATGGAGAAGGTCGAAGAGCTGGGCGGCTCGGTCGAGGCGCTGGAGTTCATGCAGCGGGAGATCGAGGAGTCGGCGCTGAGCTACCACGAGCGCTACAAGAGCGGCCAGGACGTGATCGTCGGCGTCAACAAATTCGTCACCGACCAAGTCGATGACGTCGACATCCTCCGCGTCGATCCGGAGTCCGAGCAGCGTCAGCTGGCTCGGCTCAAGGCCTTCAAGGAGAACCGTGACCAGGCCGAGGTTGACGCCAAACTCGAGGCGATCCGCGACGTCGCCCGCGGCGACGGCAACCTCCTGCACCCAATCCGCACCGCCCTCAAAGCCAACGCCTCGATCGGCGAGGCCTGCGGGGCGATGCGCGACGTCTTCGGCGAATACAAGGGCGGGGCCTTCTTCTAGAGGAGTTTCGGCCCCGGAACCGAAATCGGGGCTGATGATCGAGGCATCGCGGACGCTGATGAAGTCCGAGCCGGAGCTCGCCGAGCTGCTCGAGGAGTTCGAGGGCGTCGAGGTGAAAATGGCCGAGAAAGGTTTCGGGACGCGGGTCGAGATCCGGGCCAACGAGGAGACCGGCCTCGAAGTCGCGGACCTCGAGGCCTTCCTCGATCGGCTCGCGCAGCCGCAGCGGCGACCGTTCACCGGCGCCAAACTGAAAAGGCGAGATTGAATGAGGCAGCTGAGTCGACCCGGAAGCGGGTTCTCGGTGGCGGCGCCCGGATCATCGGCGCCAACACGAAAATCGCCCTGATCGAATCGATGCCAAAGCAGGATGGCGCTGGCAACCGCGTCGGCTGGACCGCGGCCGCCAACGAGGTCGCTGAAGAGAGCGGCGACTGGGCTGTGGAAGCCTTCGCAGTCTGCGCTGAATTCTGAGTTCCAAATAGACTCCCGCGCCCCGATGCGCGAGAAGAACCCGGAAACGCACGAGGAGAAGGTCTCCTACCTGCGCGAGCTGCGCGAGGCGGCGGTCCACTCGGCCTCCGAGGCGGCGGTCGAGAAGCAGCACGCGAAGGGCAAGATGACCGCCCGCGAGCGGATCGAGAAGCTGCTCGACCCCGGCTCCTTCGAGGAGCTCGACACCTTCGTCCGCCACCGCACCTACGACTTCGAGATGCAG
>Ga0105242_10000972_pt1 | contig 22376 bp, 21 predicted proteins | sample KBSM24metaG_FD_81521 | JGI IMG/M metagenome (GOLD analysis project Ga0105242, IMG submission 81521) | Miscanthus rhizosphere microbial communities from Kellogg Biological Station, Michigan, USA - KBS M2-4 metaG | ecosystem: Host-associated > Plants > Roots > Rhizosphere > Soil | place... | reverse complement strand
CGGTCCGGACGGCTCGGTGGGCATCGCACCGACGCGCTTGCTCAGCTCGGGGTACGCGGTCACACTGCCGCAGCTGAACGTGCCTCGACTGCCCGGCGATGAGCGCCTGCGCCTCGACGTGACGCTGCAGCCGGGTGAATCGCCGCTGTTCGTCGGCGTCGGCCCGACCCCCGCCGTCGATTCGTTCCTCCGGGGCGCCCCGATCGATGTGATCGAGCAGATCGACTGGCCCGGGGCCGCCCGCACCGTCGCGGTCGCCGGCACGAAGCGCCCGGCGCGCCCGGCGACACAGCCGTTCTGGGTGGTGAGCGAGCACGGCGCGGCCCCAGCGTTGCACTGGGACGCCGTCCCTGGCGACTGGACACTGGTCGTCATGAACGACGACGCCCGTCGGTCGGTCGACGTGACCGTGATCGGTTCCGTGACGCTGCCCGCGCTCGGCCCGATCGGGTTCATCGTTCTGGCGATCGCGCTGGTGATCCTCGGCGGCGGGATCTGGCTCACCGTCCGTGCCGTGGGCCGCTAGCGGACCCGCTCCACACCTTCCTCGAGGTGCTCCGCTCGGGTCTCGCGCGCGTCCAGACCGATCACCGCCATCGTTGCGCCGACCGTGATCGCACCGCCGATGGCGGCCAGCGGCGGGATGCGTTCGCCGAGGACGAGCCAGGCGAGCACGGCCGTGATCACCGGCGACACCTGCGTGATCAGGGCCGACAACCACGACGCCACGTGCTTGTGGGACCAGATCACCAGCGTGTGGCCGACGAAGCCGGGGAACAGCGCCACGGTCACGAAGGCGAAGACGTCACGGCCCGCGATCGCCGTCGGCACGCCGTCGATCGCGAGCGCGAGCGGTGTCATCGTGAGCGCGCCCGCCAGCATCACGCACGCGAAGTAGATGATCGGATCGAACCGCTCCCGCACCGAGCGAGAGAAGAACCAGTAGGCGGACCAGGTGCCGATGCTGGCGGCCGCCATGAGGTCGCCGGCGAGGCTCCAGCTCGGCCGGCCAGCCGACGCGACGGCCACGATCACCACCCCGACGAAGGAGGCCGCGACCAGGAGCCACGCGCGCAGCGTCACCCGCTCGTGCAGCCGGTACGCCGACACGAGGACGATCGCAACCGGCGCCAGCGCACCGATCAGGGCGACGTCGGCGACGGTGGTGCGCTTCACGGCCGTGAAGCCGAGCCCGATGTCCGCGGCGAACAGCACGCCGCCGATCGCGCACGCCCGGAACGCCGCCAGCGTGAACCGGCGGCGCGTCAGCGCGATCGCGATGAACGAGATGACGACGCCCGTCCACAGCCGGCACATCGCGAACGTCGGCCCCGACAGGCTGCTCCATTTGACGAGGACCGGACCCCACGCCCAGATGAACGTCGCGAGCCAGACGGCGCCGACGCCGCGACGGTGGAGTCGGTCGTCCTCGGGCATGACGCTCATCTTCTCAGCGCGCGGCCGATCCAACGGCGCTAGGCTGTTGCGATGCGGGAACACTCCGGCCAGTCGCTCGCGATCGCGGGGATCGCCGCGCTCGGCTACGCGATCTGGGCCGCGGTCCTCGTCGTCCTCTTGTGGTTGGCGGTCACGATCTACGCGATCGTCAAATGGATCGGTGCCCCGAACGACCACCCGAGCGCGACCACGTTGCTGGTCATCGTCGTCGGCCTCGTCACCCTCTGGCCGCTCGCCATCGCCCTCGTGATGTACGCGATCGGTCGCTCGATGCGACCGTCGAGGCGCGATCGGCGGGACCAGCTCGCGGTGTCCGTCGACGACGCCACGTAGCTCCCGCGTGATCACGCTCGACTGGCGCGGCGACTTCGACAACGCCGAGGTGAACGAGCTCCACGCCGAGGCATTCGGCACGCGCGTGTTCGATGCATCGGAGTGGGACTGGCTGGCGCTCGTCCACGAACACAGCCTCGGGTGGGTGACCGCACGCGACCACGAGACGCTCGTCGGATTCGTCAACGTCGTCTGGGACGGTCAGGTGCACGCGTGGCTGCAGGACACGATGGTCGCGTCGGCAGCGCGCCATCGCGGTGTCGGCACGCAGCTCGTCGCGACCGCCGTCGAGCACGCGCGCACGGCAGGGTGCGGATGGCTCCACGTCGACTTCGACGAGCCCCTCGGGCCCTTCTACCTGGATGCGTGCGGCTTCACACCGACCGCCGCCGGTCTCATCGAGCTGTAACTCATCTGGCTCGGGCGCGCCATCGACCGTTCCCGTGCTCCACCACGATGGGCAGGTCGAAGCATGCTGACATCGGGCCGTCCACGAGGACCTCATCGATCGGACCCGATGCCGTGACCTGTCCCTCGCGCAGCAGCGCCGCGTGGGTCGCGATCGGCGGGATCTCCTCGAGGTGATGGGTCGCGAGGACCGTCGTAGGGCGCCGCGCTGCCGCCATCGCCGCGAGCAGCTGCTCGCGCCCGGGCAGATCGAGTCCCGCCGCCGGCTCGTCGAACAGCAGCAGGTCGTGCGCACCGAACAGCGCGCGGGCGATCAGGACACGCTGGCGCTCGCCGAGCGAGCAGGTGGCGAGCGGGCGATCCGCGAGCCCGTCGCACCCGACCGTCTCGAGCAGCTCCCGAGCAGTCCCGACGTCCTCGTCGGAGAAGCGCTGCCACCACGTGACCAGGGTCGCGTCGCGGCCGGTGAGCACCGTCTCCAGCACCGAGAGCTCACCGCGGAGCTGTTCCGCGACCCGGTGCGACACGTGCCCGATCCGCCGACGCAGCCCTCGGACGTCGACCCGTCCGAGCCGCGACCCCAAGATCTCGACGACGCCCGACGAGGGTTGCCGCCACGCGCCCATCAGCGACAGGGCGGTCGTCTTCCCGCTGCCGTTCGGGCCGAGCAGCAGCCAGTGTTCCGACGAGCCGATCGTGAGATCGATCGGACCGAGGATCCTCCGGCCGCCGATCCGGACCTCGGCGCCCGACATCGAGACGGCCAGCGTCACCGCACCGCCAGGTCGTAGGGAGAGGCGAGCAGCTCGCGCACCGTGCCGTCCTCGTCGAAGAAGAGGAACCGATCGAGCAGGCGCATGAACCACCGATCGTGCGTGACGGCCATGACCGTCCCTTCGTACCTCGCGAGCGCCGCCTCGAGCGCGTCGGCCGAGGCCACGTCGAGGTTGTCGGTCGGCTCGTCGAGCAGCAGCATCGTCGGCGAGTCGATCTCCATCAGCAGGATCTGGAAGCGCGCCTGCTGTCCGCCCGACAGCCTCTCGAACGGGTTCTGTCCGGCGCGATCGAGCTCGTAGCGACGCAGCGCCGAGTGCGCCTTCGATCGCTCCAGCCCTTTCTTCATCAGCACCTCGAGGATCGGTCGGTCACCGATGTCCGGTCGCTCGTGCAGCTGCGCGAACAGCGCGGGCTCCACCCGCGCGCCGAGCATCCACTCCCCTTCGTGCGCGATGTCCTCACCTGCGAGCAGCCGAAGGAAATGGGACTTGCCGCTGCCGTTCAGGCCGATCACGCCGACGCGCTCGCCGAACCGCACCTCGGCGCTGAACGGCGAGATGATCCCGGCGATCGCGAGATCTCGGGCGCGGAACGCCACCTTGCCGGTGCGTCCGCCGTCGACCCGCATCCGCACGTCCTGCACCTCCGCCTTCTCCGGGGGCGTCTCGCGCTCCACGAACCGCTCGAGCCGATGCTCGGCTGATCGCGCCTTCGACGCCCAGCCATCGTTGTACGCGGCCTTCCGCTTCATCTCCTTGACCATCTCGGTCAGGCGGTGTCGCTCCTCCTCGTACCGGCGGTGCCGCTCGTCGAGCCGCTCGACCCGAGCGTCACGTGCCTCGGCATAGCTCGCGAACCCCTCGGGATGGGTCCATGTCGCGCGGCCCTCCAGCGTGACGATCTGGGTCGCCGCCCGCTCGAGCACGGTCCGGTCGTGCGAGATGAACAAGAAGGTGCGAGGGTCCTCTGCGATCCGCTCCTCGAGCCACTCCTTGCCCGCGATGTCCAGCGTGTTGTCGGGCTCGTCGAGCAGCACGACGTCGAAGGGCGAGCGCAGCACGATCTCGAGCGCGAGCCGCTTGCGCTCCCCCCCGGACAGCGTCTCGATCGGGCGATCGGCGGAGGCCGGATAGCCGCCCCCGAACGCTTGGTCGGCGCACCGGTCCCAAAGCACCTCGGCGCGGTACCCGCCGGCGGTTTCCCACGCAGCCAAGGCCTCGGCGTACGCGAGCTGCGCACGCTCACCGGCGTCGTCCGCGAGCCGCTGCTCGGCGCGCTGCAGGCGCGCCGCGGCGTCTCGCACGGCGGGCTCGCTGTACGCGAGCAGGAACTCGCGCACCGTCGTGGGCCGCTCGTTGGACCCGATGAACTGACGCATCAAGCCGACGCGGCCGTCCACCCTGATGCTGCCCGCCGACGGTGGTTCCTCGCGCGCGATCAGGCGGAGCAGCGTCGTCTTGCCGATGCCGTTGGCCCCGATCAGCGCGGTGTGTTCCCCCTCGGGCACGCGGAAGCTCACCCCTTCGAACAGCGTCCAACCGCCCGGCAGGCGAAAGGCGACGTCGGTCAGCTCCAAGAAGCCCATCGGTGCAGGATACGGGGCCCGTACATGCCGTGTTGCGAGGATGTGCGACCCCCGATAGCTTGTGCCCGGCGCAGGGAGGGAACCATGGAGATACGGTTGCGCCGCTCCCCGGGCATGGTCGTCCCGAACCCGGGCAGAGCGGCCTACGGTAGATTCGGTTCACCTATGCGCACGACGTCGAGATGGTCCGCACTCGCTCCCAGCGCTGCCCGGGCCGTGATCGCCTCGGTGGCGGGAACGATCCTGGTCGCGATCGTCTCGTCCACACCGCGCTCCCCGTACTACCCGGTGTTACCCGACGGCGTCGCCGCGCAGGGGCCGCTGCGCTGGATCGCCGACGCGATGGCGTTGCAACGGCTCAACGACGCGGGTCTGATGCTCGTCGGGTTGCTCGCCGTCGTCGCGGCCGCGGTCGGCTTCATCCTCATCCTGCGCGAGGCGTGGCACCGACGCGTGTCGGTCCGTCTCGTCTTCGCATTGGCGATCGCGTTCCACCTGTTGGTGCTGACGCTGCCGCTGCTGTTCTCGCGCGACGTCTATTCCTACGCCTACTACGGCCGCATCTGGACGACCTACGGGGGCAACCCATACGTCTTGACCCCCAGTGATTTCCCCATCAACTCGTTGTGGAAGCTCACGTGGCCCGGCTGGCGCGCGACCCCGTCGGTCTACGGACCGCTGTTCACCTGGGTATCCATCGTGACGACGGGCGTGCTCCACAGCGTGCACAGCGTGATCCGCGGCTTCCAGGTCGTGGCCGCGATCTCGAGCATCGGGACGATGCTCGTGGTGTATCGGTTGGTCAAGCGCGTGCGCCCCGAGCGCGCGGTCTTCGCTGTCGCCGTGATCGGATTGAACCCGATCGTCGTGTATCAGGTCGTTGGCGGCGGCCACAACGACGTGATCGTCGCGTTCTTCGTCGCGTGTGCCGTCTCGTTCGTCTTCGCGAGGCGCGATCTCGCCGCCGCGGTCTGTCTCGGCCTCGGCATGTCCGTGAAGGCGAGTGCCGTCGTGCCATTGATCCTGCTGACCGTCGCGATCGCGGCGAACGCCGACCCCGGGCGGCGCGCGCGCGTCCTGGCGAAGTACGCGGCCGTCGTCGGCGGCATCTGGCTGCTGCTCGCCGCACCGTTCCTGCAATCGACGAACCCGACGCTGGGCATGTTCGAGCTGTCGAGCCACGACTCGGGGAAGGCGCCCGGGCAGTTGCTCGTGCACGCGCTGACGTGGGTCGGCACGTCGGTCGGAGGTCCGGCCGCGGAGAAACCCGCCATGATCCTGGCGCATCTCCTCCTCTTCGGTCTGACGGCGGTCGGCGTGTGGATGATCGCTCGACGTATCTGGCTCGATCCATCGGCGCGACGGCCCACCGCGCAGGTCGCGGCGTGGGGATGGGCCTTGCTCACCGTGATCCTGCTCGCCCCGATGCTCGGCGCGTGGTACCTCGTCTGGGTGCTGCCGCTCGCGTGGGCGCTGCCACGCGTCGCGCGCCGGACGCTCGTGATCCTGTGCGTGGCGTTCACCGTGACCGAGCTCGTCACCGAGAACTCGAACCTGCCGGAGCTGCTGCGGTCCGTGCGTCTGCCGTTCGGTCACCCGGTCGCCATCGCGGTGTGTCTGTGGATCGGGGTCGACCTGGTACGCCGGCTCCGACGGGGCGTGCCGTTGGACGCCGAGACCCCGGAGCATCAATTCGGCGACGCCTTCGAAGCGGGGCCGGTCACGCGTGAGCCCGTCGCCGAGCGCCCGCCGGTCGAGCGCGAGCCCGATCTCACCGACGAGCCGGCCGATGTGATCGAGGTGCGACAGCCGGGTGGCGCCCTGAGCCCGCTGAGCCTCGCGAAACGCCGGTGACCTCGGGTCACGCCTGAATCGGGCGCCCCCGTTCCCCCCTGCTGCCTGCGGTCCTATCCTCGATATCGCCGCCGACCGATACCCGAGATTGACCGGAAGTCAGCCCGGATCAGCGCTCGGCACGCGGGCCCCGCTGGCGTCGGGGCCACCCACAGACTTCAGGAGCAGCCGGTGACCGAGGGAGCCGAAACCGTCCTGCGTTCCCATGCGGGACACGATGTCGTGATCGGTGATGCCCAGCCGTTCGTCATCATCGGCGAACGGATCAATCCCACCGGCCGTCAGAAGCTCGCGGAACAGCTCAAGGTCGGGAACTACGACACCGTGCGCGCCGATGCCCTCACACAGGTCGCGGCGGGAGCGCGCGTGCTCGACCTGAACGCCGGCATCCCCGGCTTCGACGAGGTGGCGATGCTCTCCAAGATGGTGACGATCGTGAACGAGACGGTCGACGCACCGATCTGCATCGACTCCTCGACCCCGGAGGCGCTCGAGGCCGCGGTGCCGCTGGCCGGCGGCAAGGTCCTGATCAACTCCGTGACCGCGGAGCAGCATTCGATGGATCGCCTGCTGCCCCTGGTCGCCGAGCACGGCACGGCGGTCATCGGGATGGCCAACGACGAGACCGGCATCTCGATGGACCCCGACGCACGGTTCGCCGCCGCCGCGAAGATCGTCGAGAACGCCGAGCGGCACGGCATCGCGCGCGCCGACGTGATCATCGATCCGTTGGCGATGCCCATCGGCGCCGCTCCCGACGCCGGCACCGCGATGGTCCGCACGATGACCCGGATCCGGGAGGAGCTCGGCGTGAACCTCTCGTGCGGCGCCTCGAACATCTCCTTCGGCATGCCGGCACGTCACGAGATCGATGCGGCGTTCCTCACCTTGATGATTGCCAACGGCATGAACACCGCGATCACGAACCCGCTGCATCGTCCCGTCAAGAAGGCGATCTTGGCGGCGGACCTGTTGCTCGGTCACGACGAGTACGGCGCCGTGTGGATCAGGGACCACCGGGCTGAGCTGGAGGCGGCGAGCGCCTGATGGCCACGGCCGGCACGGGCTCGAAGGTCGAGGTCACCTACCTCCCGAGCGGCAAGACCGTGCGCGTGCCCGACGGCACGACCCTGTTCAACGCAGCGCACTGGGCGGGCCTGCCGATCGAGTCGACGTGCGGCGGCCGCGGCACCTGCGGCAAATGCAGCGTGCAGGTGCTCGAGGGCGAAGCGGAGCTCTCGCTCGCCGACTACCGGCACCTCGCCGGCAGGCTCGAGGACGGCTGGCGCCTGTCGTGCCAGTGCCCGATCACCGGCCCGATGACCGTCGAGGTGCCGCGGCTCATGAAGACGCCGAAGGCCGCGACGATGGGCGTCGGCCGCTTCGTCCTGCTCGAGCCCAACGTGGTCAAGCTGTATCTCGAGCTCCCGCCGCCATCCCTGGAGGATCACCGCTCGCATCTGCACCGGCTCAGAGACGGCGTCGACGAGGCCGGCTACACGTGCAACCACGACTGGGAGGTGCTTCCCCGGGTCGCCGAAGCCTTCCGAGCCGGCTCGAACGTCACGGCCACGCTGGTCGGGGAGTTCCTCGTGGACTGCGAAGCGGGCGACACGCGCGAGCGGATGTTCGGCGCGAGCTTCGATATCGGCACCACGACCTGTGTCTGCACGCTCGTCGACCTGCGCACTGGCTCGACCGTGGCGGTGGCCTCGACGATCAACCGCCAGGCGTCCCACGGTGCCGACGTGATCGCGCGGATGGCCAAGGCGATGCACGGTCGCGAGCATCTCGACCAGCTGCAGGCCGCGGTGCTCGAGACGGTCAACGAGCTCCTGCAGCGGGTCCAGGACGAGGCCGCGGTCCCACCGGCGGAGATCTACGAAGCCGTGGTCGCCGGCAACGCGACCATGATGTCGCTGATGTTGGGCGTGAACCCGGAGTCGATCGCGCTGGCGCCGTACGTCGCCACGTTCACCGAAGCCCAAGATGTGCGCGCCGATCAGCTCGGATTGTCGATCCACCCGCTCGGTCGCGTCGCGATCTACCCCGCGATCGGCGCGTACGTGGGCGCGGACATCGTCGCGGACATCGTCGCGACCGGCCTGGTGCGCGACCCGCAGACGCGCCTGCTCGTCGATGTCGGCACCAACGGTGAGATCGCCTGCGGCAACGCGGAGCGATCCGTCGCGACCGCGGCGCCGGCGGGCCCGGCGTTCGAGGGCGGCGAGATCCTCCACGGGATGCGCGCGACCGAGGGTGCGATCGAAGGCGTCGTGCTGCGCGGTGGCGACGTGGAGCTCCAGGTGATCGGTGGCGACGTGGAGCCGTTGGGCATCTGTGGCTCCGGATTGATCGACATCGTCGCGCAGCTGCGACTCGCCGGGCTGCTCGACGAGGGCGGCAGGATGCTCGCCCGCGAGGACGCCGAGCGCGACGGCCATCCGCTCGCCGATCGTCTCGTGATGCGGGATGAGGTGCGCGCCTTCCAACTGTTCGGCGACATCGTGCTGACGCAGTCCGACGTTCGCGCTCTGCAGTTCGCGAAGGGCGCGATCTCGACCGGGATCGAGACCGCGATGCGCGCGCTCGGCCTTGGCGCCGGCGATCTCGACGAGGTCATGCTCGCGGGCTCGTTCGGGTCCTACATCAACCCCCGGAGCGCGCAGGTGATCGGGCTCGTTCCGCCGGTGACGGTGGACAAGATCAAGGCGGTCGGCAACACCGCGAGCGAGGGCGCGAAGATGGCGTTGCTGTCGTTCCGCGAACGAGAGGTTGCCTGGGAGATCCCGGGCTTCGTCGAGTACATCGAGCTGTCCGGCGTCGAGGACTTCAATGACCGGTTCATCGGGAACCTGGGATTGCCGCCGCTGGACACGCTCCCCGACCTTGCGATGGCGACGTCGCCGACGGAGGCCACGGGATGACCCGCTCCGGCGCGCGCATCGCGCTGATCGCGTGCGGCGCGGTCGCCAAGGACACCGCGGCCCTCGTCGAACGCCACGGCTGGGACGCCGACGTCCACGGCATCTCGAGTGACCTCCACATGACTCCCCTCGAGATCGGCCCCGCGGTCGAGGAGAAGATCCAGAAGCTCCTCCCCGACTACGACCGAGTGGTCGTCGTCTATGGCGACTGCGGCACCGGGGGCCGCCTCGACAAGGTGCTGGAGCGATACCCGGCGGTCCGGCCGGCCGGCGTGCACTGCTTCCAGTGGTACGCGGGTGATCTGTTCTCGAGGTTCGATGAGGACTACGGGATCTACTTCCTCACAGACTGGCTCGTCACCAACTGGGACCGAGCCGTCATCAAGGGTCTGGGCCTCGACCGGTTCCCGTGGCTGAACGAGACGTACTTCGGCAACCTCACGAGGGTGCTGTTCGTCCGCCAGCACCCCGACGCTGAGCGCGAGGCGAAGGCCCGCGAGATCGCCGCGTACATGCACAAACCGCTGGAGATCCACGACCTCGGCATCGAGCCGCTCGATGCCCTACTGACTCCCCTCATCGAGGAGGACGCCGATGCTGTACACGCCTGAGCACGCACCCCGTCTGCTGACCGACGAGCAGGAAGAGCAGGTCCACGGCTACGCGATGCGGATCTTGGAGGAGATCGGGCTCGACGTGCTGCACCACGACGCGCGGAAGCTCCTCGAGGAAGCCGGGCAGAAGGTCGACGGCGATCGCGTGTACTTCGACCGCGACTTCGTCATGGAACAGGTGGCGAAGGCGCCGCACACGTTCATGCTGCACGCCCGCAACCCGGATAACTCGGTCGAGGTTGGCGGTGGCACGCCGCTGTGGATGGGGGTCGGCGGTCCGCCGTTCCTGAGCGATCTCGACGAGGGCCGCCGGGGCGGAACCCTCGAAGGTCACGACACGATCATCAAACTGACGCAGGCCTCCTCGCCGCTCAACTGCGTCCAGACCGGCGCGTGCGAGCCCGTGAAGATGGACGTCCATACGCGACACCTCGACATGGAGTACTCCACGCTTCGCTGGTCCGACCTGCCGTATACGACCTACGGCACGAGCGGACCGAAGGCGCGCGACGGGATCGAGATGGCGCGGATCACGCACGGCGGCGAACTCGGCGATCGCACCGCGCTCATGGGCGTCGTCAACTCGGTCAGCCCCCTGATCTGGGACTTCCGGATGGTCGACGCGATGGTCGCGTGGGCCGAGTCGAACCAGGCGACGATCGTGACGCCGTTCCTGCTCGGCGGGGCGACGGCTGCTGTCAGCGTCGCGGGCGGCCTGGCGCAGCAGGTGGCCGAGGCGCTGTCGGGGGTCGCGATCGTGCAGACGGTTCGGACCGGTGCGCCGTGCCTGTACGGCTCCTTCTTCCAGGCGACCGACATGCGAACGGGAGCGCCGGCGCTCGGCACTCCCGAGTCGATCTTCGGTGTGTTCGCCGGCGCGCAACTCGCCCGGCGCTACGGCCTGCCGTTCCGCGGTGGGGGCGGTCTGTGCTCCTCCAACGCCGTCGACGCGCAGGCGTCGGCCGAGTCCTCGTTCATGCTGTGGGCGACGATGCTCGCCGGCACCGACGTGGTGCTGCACGCGGCCGGCTGGCTCGAGGGCGGCCTGACCGCATCCCTCGAGAAGTTCGCGCTCGATGTCGAGCTGCTCGAGCAGCTGCAGATCCACCAGCGAGGGATCGGGTTCAGCGAGGAGGAGTTCGCGTTCGACGCGCTGAAAGAGGTCGGACCCGGTGGGCTGTGGCTCGCCGCCGAGCACACGATGAACCACTTCAAGGAGTGGCAGTACATCTCGCCGCTGTTCATCACCCAGGACTTCACGACGTGGTCGGCAGCCGGCGGGGAGGAGGCGGCGGCCCGAGCCAACCGCCGGTGGAAGCAGCTGCTGGAGTCCTACGAGGACCCGGGCATCGACCCCGACGTCGACGCCGAGCTCGTCGCGTTCATGGAGCGCCGCAAGAGCGAGCCGCCTCCGCCCGACGACGACTGAGCCGATGGAGAAGATCACCAGCGTCGAGGAGTACCTGGCCGGCCTTCCCGCGGAGCAGCGAGCCGCCCTCGACAAGCTCCGCGCCACGATCCGGGCCGCCGCGCCCGATGCGACCGAGGGGATCAGCTACGCGATGGCGGCGTTCAAGTTCGGGGACCGCGGGCTGGTCTGCTACGCGGCGTTCAAGGATCACTACAGCCTGTTCCCGATGAGCAAGCAGGTGATCGAGGACAACCGCGAGCAGCTCGGGGCACGTGCCACCGGCAAGGGAACGATCCAATTCAGGTACGACGAGCGACTCCCCGTCGCGTTGGTCAAGAAGATCGTGAAGGCGCGGATCGCGGAGCTCGAGGCTCGCAAGCGTCGCTAGGTCGTTGCGGAAAGCGCGAGCTGGCCGCATGCGGCGTCGATCGAGCGCCCTCGCGTGTCGCGCACGGTGACGTTCGCGCCGAGACCCTCGAGCGTCGTCACGAACCGGCGGATGCGTGAGGGCGGCGAGCCCAGCACGGGATAGCCCGGCGTGGGGTTGAGCGGGATCAGGTTGATGTGGGCGCCGAGCCGGCGGGAGATCGGCGCCAAGAGCTCCGCCTGCTCGACCGTGTCGTTGACGCGGTCGATCAGGGCCCACTCGATCGACGGACGGCGCCGGGTCCGCGCTCGCCACTCGGCCATCGCTCGCTCGAGCTGGGCGAGCGGATATCTGGTGTTCGGCGGGACGAGCTGGTCGCGCAGCTCATCGCTCGCCGCGTGGAAGCTCACCGCCAGGCCCACCTGCGGCGCGCGTTCGGCCATGCGCTCGATGCCCGGCACGATGCCGACCGTCGAGACCGTGATGTGTCGGGCTCCCAGACCGAACGCCTCGGGATCGGTGAGCCGCTCCAACGACGCGAACACGTGACGCTGGTTGGCGAACGGCTCCCCCATCCCCATGAACACGATGTTGGTCAGTCGCTGTGGCATGGTCGCGGGCAGGCGCGCCGCTTCGCGGCGCGCCCACACCGCCTGTGCGGTGATCTCGCCCGCGGTGAGGTTGTTCCGCAGGCCCATCTGGCCGGTCGCGCAGAACGTGCAGCCCATCGCGCATCCTGCCTGTGAAGAGATGCACACGGTGACCCGGTCCGCGTACCCCATCAGGACCGCCTCGACGACGTGCTGACCGCCGAGCTTGAGGAGGGCCTTGCGGGTCGCACCCCGATCGGCCGTTCGCTCCGTCAGGACCTCGACGCCGGAGGGGAGCTCCGTTGCGAGTCGTTCGCGCAGCACGCCGGGGATGTCGGCCATCTCCTCGTAGGTGGCGGCACGCTTCCACAGCTGCCGCCAGAGCTGCTTCGCGCGGAAGGCGGGCTCTCCCCACGACGTGAGACGCTCCCCGAGCTCTTCCCGGGTCAGGTCATAGACGCTGGGCACCTGCTCAGGCAGCGGTGAAGAACTCCACCAGCACCGGCGCTAGGACCGCAGGGTCGACATCGTGCCCCTGACCGTCGAGCAGGCGAACGTCGCCGTTGGGAAGCGCGCCGGCCAACGCGGTCGCGGTGTCACGCATCCACGGCATATCGGCGTCACCCGCGACGACGAGCGCGGGGGCCTCGACCGACTTCGCCTCGTCGCTCGGGATGTTGTAGTCGCCCATGATCCGAGCGTCGTAGGCGAGCGTGTGCGCCAGCCCCTCGGTCTTCTGCCACCAGGGCTGGCTCCGAGCGCCCGCAACCATCTCGGGCGGGAGGCCGACGACCTTCGACATGAAGTACTCGACGGCGTCGCCCCGCCGGTCCTCCGCGATCATCCGCTCGTACTGCGCCACCTGGTCTTCGGGCGGCTTCGGGACACCTTCGGGGATGAAGGGGGGCTCCCAGAGCGCGAGCTTCGAGACCGGGACCCCGCGTGCGGTCGCGATGAGCGCGAGCACGGCACCCGAGGAAGATCCCCAGAGGTTGGCCCGCCCCCCGGCCGCCTCGATCACGGCACCGATGTCCTCGACCTCGCGTTCGATCGCGTAGGGCTGGGTGTCCCCACTGTCGCCTCGACCCCGGCGGTCGTAGTTGAAGACCGTGAGGTCCGCCGAGAGGAGCTCGGCGAGCGGCGCATCATCCGAGCGGTCGACGGATCCGCCGCACACCAGGACGACCGGAGGTCCGCTCCCCAACCGGTCGAACGCGATCTCGGTGCCATCAGCAGATCGGACGGTCTCCATCGGGTCTCCCTTCACGTCGTCGATGCTTCGAAGAGCTCCCATTCGCCGGGCACCCCTCGTAGACCGACCGACCCGAGCGGCTCGAAAGAGAGATCGGTGCCGGTCGCGAGGTCGCGCACGGTCCGGGTCACCACCACCTTACGGTCGCCCGCCTCGGCGAGCACACGCGAGGCGATGTGTACGCCGATCCCGCCGACGTCGTCCTCGCCCACCTCGATCTCGCCGGTGTGGATGGCTGCCCGGATACCGAGACCTTCCTCGCCGAGCGTCGCGATCAGGCCGAACGCGCATCGCAGCGCGCGTGTGGGCGCGTCGAACGTCGCGAGGATGCCGTCGCCGGTCGTCTTGACGAGCCTGCCGTGGTACCGATCGACCTCAGCCCGTGCGGTCCGATCGTGCCGATCGAGGAGCTGCCGCCATCGCCGGTCCCCCAAGGCCGCTGCTCGTTCGGTGGAGCTCACGATGTCGGTGAACAGGACCGACGCGAGCACCCGCTTGGTGTCCTGCGCGGCGTTCCACGACTCCATCTGCTCCCGGGTCCAGGCGAACGTTTCCACGTAGGGGCTCGAGGGGCCCTCGCCCCTCGGCTCGTACGTCAGCAGCACGACCCCTGAGGTGAATGTTCGAGTGCCGACGAGCTGGAAGTGCGAGACGTCGCGCTCCTCGCGGAACAGGCGTGTCCCGCTTCCCAGCACGAGGGGGAAAAGCATGATCCGCATCTCATCGACGAGACGGAACTCGATCAGCGCATCGACGAGCTCGGCGCTCCCGAACACCAGGATGTCGCCCTCGTAGCGCTCCTTGAGCCCGGCGATCTCACCTGCGACGTCACCGTCGATGATCGTCGTGTTGTTCCATGACGTGGTGCGGAGACTGGCGGACACGACGTATTTGTCGATGGCGTTCATCTTGTCGGCGAACCCATGGTCACGAGGTGCGTTGGGCCAGAAGCTGGCCCAGATCTGATACGTCACCCGGCCGAGCAGGATGGCATCCGCTGCCAGAAGCTCGTCGACCTTGAATCGTTGTTGGTCCTCAGTACCTGCCTGCAAGGCCCAGGCGTTCTTGCCGTCGCGATGATCCTCGTGCCCCGGCGCTTCCATCACGCCGTCGAGCGTCATGAACTCCGTGACCACGATCCGGCCCATCGCCCCGAGCGTACCCGCGGACGACGAAGCGGGGCGAACCGGTTGGGCCGGTGTGCGTGCAGCTCAGGCGGGCGCCGGGAGATCGGCGATCTCGCCTGAGTCGAACCGACGTTGCTGGCCACCGGCGATCACCGTCACGCCGCCGGGACCGTAGCTCCGCCACGCACCGTCCTGCCACATCGCGGCACTCCGCTCGTCAACGCCGACGAGGACGACATCCGGACGGGGCGCGGCCTCGATCGCGCTGTCGACCCACCGATGGCCGAACGTGTCGAAGTGCGGCAACACCGCGATCCGCCGGACGAGCCCGAGTGCCGGTCGGTACTGGCGGCGGTCATCGCCCGGCATCCGGTCGCGGATGAGCGTCCACTCGCCGAGCGCCATCGCTCCCGCTGAGGAACCCCCGAGCGCGGCACCGCCACGCCACGCCTTGACGATCGCGTCCCACAGTGGCGTGCCGGACAGCGTCTTCGGGACGAGTCCGGGGTCGCCACCGACGAGGTAGAAGAACCGGCCAGCTCGCGCTCGTTCGGCGTTCTCACTCGATGTCGCGTGCGACCGCTTCGTCGCGGGAAGCTCTTCGGCCTCCAAGCCCAGCGTGCGGAACCACGAGGCGGCATGCCGGACGGCGAGGTCCGGCCGCTGTCGCCCCGCGGCCGTCGCCAGCACATACGCGGGCCCGCCACCGGCGGCCGCGACGAGCAACCGATCCTGCTCCTCGTTCCCGGGGTTCAGCTCGTCGCCACCCACCAGGGCGAGCGGCCCCGGCTCGAGGCTACTCATGTGCGCAGGATCCGCAGCGCGTCGCCGAGCGAGCGGATCGATGCCTCCGTGATGGGGTCGGCGACGACGATGACCTCTGCGACACCCAGCGTTGCGAGCGCGCGCAGGTGCTTCGCCACATCCTGCATCGATCCGGTCACCGGACGCATCCCCTCCGGCAAGGCACGCTCGCCGGCGCCTCCCTCGATCGCGATCAGCGTGCACACACTCCTCTCGACGTCCGCCCGGTCGCGACCGGCGACCTGACAGGCGGTGTCGATCCGATCCCGCAGGACCGCATACCCGTCCGGCGTGTTCCCGTACTCGTCGAACCACGTGTTCCACGCGTCGACGTGCGGCAGGGTGATGGACAGCATCCGTTCGCTCGAGCTACCCACCATCAACGTGGGACGGCGCGCCGGCTGCGGCAGGAGTACGACCTCGTCAACGTCGGCGTACGTGCCGTGGAAGGTGACACGCTCCCCCGCCAGGAGCCGCCGTACGATCTCGAAGGACTCCTCGAACCGAGAGACGCGGTGGTCGTACGGGATGCCGAACGCCCGAAACTCGGTGGCGTTCCATCCTGCACCCAGACCGAACACCAACCGGCCACCGCTCACTTCGTCGACCGTCGCCGCCATCTTCGCGAGGACCGCCGGCTCATGGAACCCGAGACAGGCGACCAAGGGACCGATCGCCACGCGCTCGGTGATGCTCGCGAGCGCGGCGAGCATCGTCCAGGCTTCCCAGGGCCCACGCTCGGGCCTCCCGTCGCCCCGATAGAGGTAGTGGTCGCCGACCCAGATCGAGTCGAAGCCGACCTCCTCGGCCGCCCGTGCCATGGCCGCGTACTCCGGCCAGCGCACCTCGCGTTCGACCTCGGGAAGCTGGATACCGATGCGCAGCCTGTCCATCGGGCGCCCATCCTGGCAGACGTTCGCCGACGGGGTCCGGCCGCCCCGTTACCCTAGGGTTCTATGCGGATCGCGTTCGTTTCGACGTATCCACCGAGACGGTGTGGGATCGCCACCTTCACGGCCGACCTGATCAACGCCGTGCGGGAGGCCGACCCATCGACCCGGTCGCGGGTGGCCGCGATCGACGAGCGGAACTCCGTCCGGGCCTACGGGAACGAGGTCCGCTGGCGGATCCGACAGGGCAGCCCCGGTCCCTACCGGGCTGCCGCGCAAGCCATCGATCGCTCGACCGCCGACGTCGTCTGCGTCCAGCACGAGTTCGGCCTCTACGGGCTCTGGAAGGGCGGCGGCTTCGTCGGAGACCACTGGATCGAAGGGATGTATGAGGACCACCTGACGGCCTTCCTCGAGGAGCTGAAGAAGCCCGCCCTGGTGAACATGCACACGGTGCTGCCCGATCCGTCGCCTGCGATCCGCGAGGCGGTGCGATCGATCTCCGAGTCTGCGCACGGGCTCGTCGTCATGGCGGAAAGCGCCGTGGAGATCCTCGAGCGCGATTACGGGATCAAGGAGCACCCGCTTGTCATCCCGCACGGGATGCCCCACATCGAGCCCAAGGGACGCCGGCGCCTGAAGGCCAAGCTCGGGCTCGACGGAAGAACGATCGTCTCGACGTTCGGCCTGGTCGGACCGGGCAAGGGCCTCGAGTACGCGATCGAGGCGATGCCGGCGATCGCCGCGAGGCATCCCGAAGCGCTCTACCTGATCGCCGGCCAGACCCACCCCGAGCTGCTGAAGGAGCGCGGTGAGGAATACCGCAACCGGCTGCAGACGCTGGTCGACGAGCTCGGGCTGAGCGATCACGTCTCGTTCGTGAACCAGTACCTCGACCAGAAGGACGTGATCGAGTACCTGCTCGCGACCGACGTCTACGTCACCCCGTACCTCGACCCCAACCAGATCACGAGCGGCACGTTGTCCTACGCGCTGGGCGCGGGGAAGGCGGTCGTCTCGACCCCGTACCTGCACGCGCAGGAAGCGCTCGCGAAGGACCGTGGGATCCTCGTCGAGTTCCGCTCCGCCGAAGCGATCGCCGAGGCCGTCAACACGATCCTCGACGATCCGAAGCGCAAGGCCCGGCTCGAGAAGAACGCGTATGCGTACGCGAACCAAGCCACCTGGCCGAAGACCGGCGCCCGGTTCCTGGCCGCGATGCAGGAGCTCGTCGACGAGCATCCGCAGACCCCCACGCGCAAGCGGGCGAAGGAAGGGCCGGTCGAGGTCGCGTTCCGCGTGAAGAGCAACCCGCTGATCACCCCGGATCAGATCGAACCGTCTCAGCCCGGCTTCGAGGTCGTCTCCACCATCAACCCTGGCGTCGCCACCGTGGGCGACGACACGATCCTGTTGGTCCGGGTCGTGGAGCGACCGCGCAGGGACGTCGCCCTCGAGCCTGACGCGAAGATGGTCGACCTCTCGGGGCCGGTCCCGCGCCTAGCACCCCTCCCGATCGGGCTGCAGCCCGATCAACTGATCGGCATGGCCTACTTCGACCACGACCGGGAGCCGCCCGAGGTCGTGATCGGCTACGTACCGAGGGACCTGCCGGGACTCGACCTGTCGGATCCACGCACGATCCGCTACCGCAACACCGCGGGTGGATTCACGCCGGGGCAAGAGGAGTTCACCGACTACCTGTCCCACATCTCCCATCTGCGCGTCGCGCGCAGCGATGACGGCGAGCATTTCACGCTCGACCCCGACGTGCAGATCACTGCGCTGGACCCGACGGAGGCCTACGGCGTCGAGGATCCGCGCATCACGCAGATCGATGGGCTCTACCACATCACCTATGTGGCGGTGAGCCGCCTCGGGATCACGACGGCGCGACTCACGACACGAGATTTCCGCTCCTTCGAGCGGTTCGGCACGATCATGTACCCCGACCAGAAGGACGTCGTGCTGTTCCCCGAGAAGGTGAACGGGCGCTACCTCGCGTTCACCAGGCCGATGCCGGGGTCGTTCGGACGCGTCCTCGGGCTCTGGCTCGCCGAGAGCGACGACCTGGACCACTGGGGTGGGCATCGGATGGTCGCGGAGCCGCGCCACCGCATGTGGGACGAGATGCGCATCGGCGCGTCCCTCGTGCCCATCCGCACCGACGACGGGTGGCTCGAGATCTACCACGGGGCCGACCGCATGAACCGGTACGGGATGGGCGCGCTGCTGCTCGATCACGGCGATCCCACGAAGGTGCTCGCGCGCTCGACGCGCCCGCTCCTCACGGCCGAGGAACCCTACGAGCAGGACGGCTTCCTGCATGACGTCGTCTTCCCGAGCGGGCACATCGAGCTCGGCGACGGCCGCATCCGCGTCTACTACGGCGCCGCCGACACGAGCCTGTGCGCGGCGGACATGGCCATCGACGACGTGCTCGCCACCCTCGCCTCCGTCTAGATCGTGCTTCGACAACTCGCTCGTCTCACTCGACCGCTGCCGGCCGCCGGCCACGACGCGCTCGGCGTGACGATCTATGATCACCCCGACGGCGCCGTGATCGCCCAGGAATCCGGCCTGGAGGGCGTGACCTGCGTCGACGACGCCGCCCGACTGCTCAGCGTGCTGTCCGATGTGTGGGAGCGCGCACCAAAGCCGTGGATCGAGCGATGGGCCCGCGGGTTGCTCGACTTCGTGCTCTGGATGCAGGAGCCCGACGGCACCTGGCTCAACTTCGTGACCGATTGGGACGGCGAGAAGAACCGGCACGGGATCACGTCCATGAGCGGCCAGAACTTCTGGCAGGCGCGAGCGCTGGCGGGCGTCGGGCGCGCCGCCCGGGCGTTCGACGACGCTGCCGCGGATGCCGCCTTCGCCCGCGGTCTCGCGCGCGCTGCCGCCGAGGACGCGCCGCCGGACATCCGTTCGTTGCATCTCGCGACGATGCTCCGCCACGAGGACGCCGACCTCGGGCTCGTGCGCCGTTGGTCCAACGAGATCGTCTCCTGTCGCAACGGAGATGTCCTCAAGAACTCGACCTACGAGGTCGGCGAGCCCCATCTGTGGGCGCACATCCAGGAAGCCGTGCTCGCCTCGGCATCGATCGCGCTGTCGGACCGAAGTCTGCTCGATGCCGCCGTCGCGAGCGCCGAGAAGGTCACCCTCCCTGCGGTGGAACGCCGGTTCGAGGCGCCGACCACGATCCCCTACGAGGTGTCCTCATGCATCCTCGTGTGCGACGCGCTCGCCGCCGCCACCGGTGAGGAGCGGTGGGCGTCGGCGGCAGCCGACGCCCGCGGTTGGTTCGACCTCCGCGATGCGGCCGGTGTCGCGGTCTATGACCGCGACACCGGCCGCGTCGCCGACGGGGTGGACGACGGCGAGGTCTCCGCCAACTCCGGCGCCGAGGCGAACATCTGCGCCGCCGAGGCGCTCATGGACGACGCGGTGGCGATCGCCGAGCAGATGACCGACCCGTTCGCGGGATGACCCTGATCCTGGCGATCATCTTCATCGTCGCGTTCGCGGCGGCGACCCAATCGATCACCGGCTTCGGCTTCGCGTTGATCGTGGTGCCCGGGCTCGCGATCCTGCTGGGTCCCAAGGTCGGCGTCGTCGCGATGAGCTCGATCGGCGTTCCGCTCGTGATCTGGAACGCGATCCGGTGGCGCAGGGACATCCTCATGCGCGAGGCGGTGACGACCTCCGTGGCGGCGCTGGCAGGGATGCCGATCGGACTGGTGGTCCTGACGCGAGCGAACGACCGCGTCCTGACGGTCGTGATCGGCGTCACGATCCTCGTCTTGACGTTGTGGCTCTGGCGAGGGCTCACCCTGCCCGGGGGACGGACGACCGAGCTCGCAGCCGGGTTCTCATCGGGAGCGCTCGCCACCAGCGTCGGCACGAACGGGCCGCCGCTCGTCATCGCCTTCCAGGCGGTCGGCCTCGAGCCCGCTGCGTTCCGGGCCACGTTGCAGGCTTGCTTCGTCGGCCAGGGCTCGATCGCGCTCGCCCTGTTCTGGTGGCAGGGGCTGTTCGTGCGCGATGTCGGTGTCGCTTTCCTCGCGGGCGCGCCCGCCGCGGTGGTCGGTGCGCTGATCGGCGACCGGCTCGCGCCGAGGGTGCACGCGGGACCCTTCCGAACCGCTGTGCTGGGGCTGCTCGCGCTGTCGGGAGCGCTGGCCGTCGGCAGCGCGCTCCGCGCCTAACCCGACGCGATCTGCTCGGCGAGCGAGGTGAGCCCGAGCCGCGTCATCCCCGCGAAGGCCTCCGTCCAGGCGTCGGGCCACGTCGAGAACTTCGCGACCACGACCTTCGACGGTCCGTGCACGAACACCGTCTGCCCATGGATCCCGCTGCACTGGAAGATCGGCGCGCGTGGGTCGATCACCCAGAACTGGTTTCGGTAATACGACGTCGGCGGGAGACCGTGGTGATCCTCCGACGCTTCGAAGGCGGAACGGCTGTCCGGTTCCGGCGTGAGCGTGTCGCGCAGCCACGCCCGGGGGATCACCGGTGTGCGGCCACGGCGACCGCCGCTGATCAGCAGCTGACCGAAGCGCGCGAGGTCGCCGAGCGTCGTTGAGATGCCGCCGTCGGCCATCGCGTTCCCGTGCGCGTCAACGGTGATCTCCGCGTCGAACGCGGCCCCCATCGGTCGCCAGAGGTAGCGCGAGATGAGCTCGTGCAGACGCACGCCGCTCGCGCGTTCCATGACCCAGCCGAGCATGTCGGTCAGGATCGAGCGGTACTCGAAGGAGCCACCGTGCGGTCCCTGGTTCTGCAACGTCGGGTAGTACGCCGTCATGTCGAACGGCAGCGTCGGATCGGAACGTCGGCGCCACAGGTAGATCTGCTCGTAGACGCGCACCTCGGCGGTCAGATCCGTGTAGTCCTCGTTGAACTTGGTGCCCGCTCGCATGTCGAGCAGGTGGCGCACCGTGCAGCCCTCCCACGCCGTGCCGGCGAGCTCCGGGATGTGTCTCGTCACGAGATCGTTCGGCGCGAGCACGCTCTGCTCGACGAGCGAGCCGCAGGTCGCCGAGGTCACCGACTTCGACACCGACATCAACAGATGGCGCGTGTCGGGCTGCATGCCGTTGAGGTACCGCTCGGTCACGACCCGCCCCCGATGCAGCACCAGGAACCCATCGGTGTAGGTCTCCTCGAGGAACTCCGGCAGCCGCAGCGTTCGCCGTCCGACCTGGAGTTCGAACTCGTCGAGGTCGCGTTCCGCGCGGCGGAGCTCCCACGGCCGATCCGACCCGCGCGCGATGTTCGCGGTCGGGATCAGCTCGCGGACGTGTTGGAACCCCCACCGGTTGAACGGCGGATCCTGCCAGTTGTCCAGGGTCACGAGGCCGGCGGCGGCGAACGGGGGCACGCCGGTCATCAGGCCCAGGTCGACCGCGCTCTCGGGTGGCGACATCGGGCGGAACGCTACCGCACCCGTCTACCCTTGGGTGCATGACCGGCAACCGACACCTCCAGATGACCGTCAACCCCGATGACACCGTGACCGTCATCAACAAGCACGGGACCGAGCTCCTGGTCGACTGCGACGGGATCCGCGGCCTCTCCCCGCTCGAGCTCATGCTGGCGGCGCTCGGGAGCTGCAGCGCGGTTGACTTCGCCCTCCTCATGACGAAGCAACGCGACCCCGTCGAGCCGCTGCGGATCGAGGTCGACGGCGACAAGGACGACAACCGGATGCAGTGGCTCCGCGTCACCTACCACGTGCACGAGGGCGCCGACGAGCGGAAGGTCGAGCGGTCGCGCTCGAAGGTCCAGAACGATCTCTGCACCGTCTCGCGGACCCTGGCTGCCGCGACCCCCGTCGAGCACGTCATCGCCGACGGCAGCTAGGCTCGAGGGATCCGACCGAAGGAGACGAGATGGGTGTCGAGAAGCGTCCGATGACGACTCCTGATGAGACGAAGACGTTCGACAAGGGCCGGGTCGAGGTCGTGACGCTCG
>Ga0105242_10000971_pt1 | contig 22389 bp, 17 predicted proteins | sample KBSM24metaG_FD_81521 | JGI IMG/M metagenome (GOLD analysis project Ga0105242, IMG submission 81521) | Miscanthus rhizosphere microbial communities from Kellogg Biological Station, Michigan, USA - KBS M2-4 metaG | ecosystem: Host-associated > Plants > Roots > Rhizosphere > Soil | place... | reverse complement strand
GTTCTCTTGGATGAACCTCGGACTCAAATGCACGTCGAGTTGGACGAGCGGCTCGTCGCCGATGACCGTGAAGCCGTGCACCTCGCCCGCCTTGATGACGAGAATGTCGCCGGCGCCGGCTTCGAACTCCTGGCCATTTACGACGTAGCGCCCGCGTCCCGACTGAATGAACTGGACTTCGTCGTACGGGTGACGGTGCGGACCCGGACCTTTGCCGGCCTCGCCGTTGAACAAGAACACCGACACGCCGACGTCGCCCTGGCGCTCTCCGACGAAATGGTGTGAGCTGCCGCGAAACGGCAAATCTTCCTGACGCACCTTGTACATGATGCTGCCTCGTAATCAGCCTGGCTGAAGCTATCGCTTGTACTCGCGCGATGCCGCGACGTACACTTGTGCCAGTTCAGCCTGGGCTCTCCATGACAGATGAGATAGACCGTAGAGAGGCACTGAAGCGGATCGGCGTCGCTGGGATGAGCATTCGCGCCTCGACCGCGCTCACCCAAGTGGGCGTGTCCGAGGCGATCACCGTCGCCGGCCAGCCGGCCGAGATTCGCGTGACGACGTTGAGCCCGTCCACGGTGCGCATCACGATCCTGCCACTCGGCGAAGAAAGCGCAAAGATTCCGTTCACCGGCGCACTGGCCGACGAGAACGCCGGTGAGCTTCGTGTGCGCGCGACTGACGCGTCGCAACTGGTCCGAGTTCGCTCCGGCGATCTCGTCGTGCGCTACTCCGCCGACCCGCCGACCATTTACGTCGAGCGCCAAGGCAAGACGGTTCAGCGTCTCACGCTGGACGCGAAGGCCGCGGGGATGTCCTTCCTGCTCGGTCGCGGTCCGATACTCGGGCTCGGCGAAGGCGGGCCACAGTTCGACAAGGTCGGCACCACCGACCCGATGATCAACGGTCAGGGCGGCTATCGCCTCGGGACCCATGGCACACGCGCGCCGATTCAATGGATGGTGGGGATGTCGGCGGACGAATCGCGTCCGTGGGCGATGTTCGTCCATCAGCCGTATGGTGCGTTCGATCTGACCGGCGCCGAAGGACGATTCACCCTGCCCGTACCGCGTCAGACGAACGCGCAGGCGTCGATGGTGAATCCGGATCCCGTCGTGTCCCGCGCGCTGCCGCTCGACGTCTTCGTGTCCTCCGCCTCCGATCCCGCGGGGCTGATGCGCGAATACGCGCGCATCACCGGATTCGCCGAGCTGCCCGCGCTCTGGACGCTGGGTTACCAGCAATCGCACCGCACGCTGGCCGGGCCGGACGAGATCATGGGAGTTGCGCGAAACTTCCGCGAGAAGAAGCTGCCGTGCGACGCGCTGATTTATCTTGGCACGGAGTTCACGCCGTCGGGCTGGAACACGCGCAACGGTGAGTTCACCTGGCATCCGACGAATTTCCCGAACCCGAAGCAGATGCTCGACACGTTGCACGACGAGCACTTCAAGGTCGTGATGCACATCGTGATCGAGGGTCGCCGGCTGACGGGAACGGTGAACGACCCGTGCACCGCGCCGCAGGTTCCGTCGGGAAGAACTCCTGACGACAAGTGGCCACCGGATCGCCAGGCGTCGTGTTATTGGCCGATTCACAAAACGCTCATGGACGTCGGCGTCGACGGCTGGTGGCCGGATCAGGGCGACGGCCTCGATGGGCCGTCGCGCCTCAATCGCCACCGGATGTATTGGGAGGGCACGCAACTCTATCGTCCCAACGAGCGGCCGTATGCGTTGCACCGCAACGCCTCGGCCGGCGTGCAGCGCTTCGGCGGCTTTGTCTGGTCGGGCGACGTGCAGTCGCGATGGGAGACGCTCAGGACCCACGTGCCTGTCGCGGTCAATTCCGGGTTATCGGGTCTGCCGTATTGGGGCACGGACATCGGAGGCTTCATTCCGACTGCCGACTACACCGGCGAGCTCTATGTGCGCTGGTTCCAGTTCGGCGCGTTCAATCCGCTGTTTCGCGCGCACGGCCGGCATTGGCATCTCCATCTCCCGTGGGGCTGGGATGGCGGCGATGGCGGTCCGCAGGAAACGAATTGGCACGCGGATCAGGACGAGCTGCACAACAAAGCAGTCGAACCGATCATCAAGAAGTACCTCGAGCTTCGCTATCGCCTGATGCCGTACCTGTACACGGCGGTTCGCGATTGTTGTGAAACGGGCATACCGATCATGCGCGCGCTCTGGCTGCACTATCCGAACGACCGCGAGGCGTCGGTCCGTGGCGACGAGTACTTGTGGGGCCGCGACATCCTCGTCGCGCCGGTGGTTGTGAAAGATGCGTCGTCGCGCGATGTGTACCTGCCCAGCGGCGACTGGTACGATTTCTGGACGAACGAACGGCTCACCGGCGGCCGCATCGTCACCAAGGCGGTGGACCTGGCGACGATGCCGCTCTACATCCGCGCCGGCGCGCTGATCCCCACCGGCCCCATACGCCAATACGTCGACGAGCCGAGCGACGAGCCGCTCACCATCACGGTGTATCCCGGCGCCGACGGCAGCGCGTCACTGTACGAGGACGACGGCAGGTCATTCGACTATCGTCGGGGCGCGTATATGAGAATGCATATGACCTGGCGTGACCGTGAGCGCCGGCTCTCGCTCGCCCTGGCGCCGGGATCCAAAATGCTTTCGCAATCGCCACGACACATTCAGGTGCGCATTGTCGGCAGCACGGCCGTGAAGACGGTGAGCTTTACCGGGCGGCCGCTCGAAGTTCAACTCTCATCGTGAAACGGACAACCTGACGGGAGTGCGCAGGACAACACAGGCGTGCGACGCGCCTACGGGCTCTTCTTGCCCGACGGCGGGAAACGCTCGAGGGTGACGGGCCCGCCCGGAGTTGTCGGGCCGTCGAGCACTGTCGCGTTCATGCCGCCAAGGGTCCTGTCGAAGAACGCACGGGTGTACAGCTCAACGATCGCGAGCGTGCGGAGAGCCTCGGCGCGCTTCGCGGAATCGTCGCCGGCCTGGAGGAGTGGCTCGTCGCTGAACGCCATGTGCGTGACGCCTCGCGTGCCAAGCGAGACCCGGTAAGAGCCGCCGGGCATCTCGGCGAGCAGCCGACTCGGACCCGACTCGATGTCGTCGAGGAGCGAATCGAGTTCCATTCGCGTTATCTGCATCAAGACGAGCGCGCTGTCGGGGTCAACCGGCCGCAGCCACGTTCTCGTCATATACATGAATGGCTGGTTCATCGTCCGGCCCGCGTTGTCGCGAGAGAACGGCAGGTTGTGCATCGCGCCGTCCTGATTCAGGCACGCTTTGATCCGGGAGTCGAGTTGGCAGGCACGCGCCGCGGACTCGCCGCCCAACGAGTGGCCGAGCGCGCCGACGCGGCTCATGTCGAGCTGCCCGGCCAGTTGGGCGACAGAGCCGGCCTGGCGTGATATGAGACTGAGTCGATCGACGACGAAGCGGATGTCCGCGGCTTCAACCTCGAGGACGCGTCGAACATACGCCTGACTCCGCGCCTCGCGCGCGAGGTCGCGTCGCCAAACCGGAAGCGACGGATCGTCGGGCGTGTTGTCGGGCGGTTGAGGCGCGTATCGAACCGCGCGTCCGTCGGGAAAGACGACGAGGTGCGTATCGAAGGTGTGAGCGATCGCCGCCACCACGTACCCGTGGCTGGCAAGATCCTCGTACTGCACCGTATACAACGATCGGTCGACGCCGCCTCCGTGCGAAAAGATGAGGACCGGACATCCAGTCGCCGGGCACGAGACACGAGCGTCCGAGGTCGCGTGGCTCGTCAGCTGTCTCGCCTCGGTGAGCGCGTACTCGGGGGCGAACCGCCGCCGAGCCAGAGAGTCGCCGAGAGACCGTCGAATGACGGACAGATACGGAAGGTACGGTTCCGCTGCACTCGAGGGCGCACCCGTCGCCGGATACCAGATGTCGACCAGGATCTCTCGACGCGCCGCGGTACTTGGATCGAGGAACTCCGCGCGCGACGAGTCGATCCAATGGTACGTGACGCGTCCTATCGGCGATGGTCCAGCGGGCGTCGGAAGGATGTTGCTCGACTGCGCACCACCGACGCGAACGAGCAGCAGGACCAGCGCGACTCCCCCAAAACGATCTCTTGGTCGCATCATAGGAGGCTCGATCGAAGACTCGAGGTTAGACGCGCCTACGAATCCCAGCGTTCGAAGATTCAGTTCAGGCCGGCTTCTCCGCCACGTAGCACAATCGTGACAAGCGGCGTTCCGCCGAGAGCAGGTGGACGCACGCCAGGAAGCGCTGCAGTCCCTCGAAGTTCGTTGCTCCCTCTCGGGTTACCAGCTCGTCGCGATGGGTCTCTCTGGCGGCGTGCCAATTCCGAGCAATAGTCTCGGCCGCCGCGGTCTCATCGTGCGACGCGATCAATCTGAAGCCCGCGTCGCGGATGAGCCGCTCGTTCTCGCCTGGCGGAACGAAGAAATACAGTCCGATCGAGCTGCGCGTTGCGATTTCGTCGTGTGATACCTGACCGGTGATGATCAGTGCGTCGGTAAAGAGCATTCGCCCGCCGGGGCGCAGCACGCGACGCCAATCCCGCAATACCTCGAGTCGATGCGGAATGTGACACATCGCGTCGTTCGACAGCACGGCGTCGAACGACCCGTCGGGAAAGGGCAGCGGCTCGCTTGCGTCGATCGCTCGAAAGACCGCGCGATCGGCGACGCCGCGCGCGGCGGCAAGGCGCGTGGCGTTGGCGACACCGTTCGCATTGATGTCCACGCCGGTCACGTGACACCCACGATTTTCCGCGAGGTACACGGCGGGGCCGCCGGAGCCGCTTCCCACTTCCAACACTCGGCTCGATGCCTGGACCTCTGCTTCGTCCGCGTAGCGCTGCCAATCCTGGGCGGTCAGCCAACTGCTCTGACCGATGTCCTCGCCAAACGCGGCGCGCCGCACTTCCGTCTCGGCGCGGCTCGTGAAGTCGCCGTAGACGTTGTCGTAGAGATCGATCTTCTCGTTCGTCACCCGGTTACTCCGCCGCGAGTTCAGCGAGCCAGCGGATTGGGTCGCAACTGGAAATGCAGCACCTTGCTCGTCGTTCCTTTGCCGGTCTCCATGTGGAATGGCGCGCGTGTGCTCACCGTCGCCCACACACCGCGACCTTTCCAGCCCGCGTTGGCGTCGTCGATGCGGCCGTCCATCCACTTAGTGTAGAAGCCGGTCGGATACGGCACGCGCATGATTACCCACTGGCCGTCCTTGAGCGCGAGCAGCGCTTCGGACGCGTTCCCCGTGTTGATCGGCGTGTTCTCGCCGAGACCGAGCGCGTTTCGCTGATCGACCCACGTGTAGTAGCTCGCTTCCGCGCTCCCCGATTCGGCGACGCCCTTGAGCTGTGGCAACGGCTCGGTGTAAAGCGTCCATCCTTCGGGACAATGTTGGCCCGTCGCCGTCGGACCATTCAACGGCCCTTTGCACTTGCGTCGGTCGAAACTCGCCATGTGCCCGCTCGCCAGCGCGACCCACGCCACCCCGTTCCGGTCGATGTCCATACCGCGTGGTGAGAACCCGCGAACCGGGACGTTCGGGTTGTTATACGGAGGCTCATAGTACTCTACTAAAGCCGTCTCCGGTGGGTGCGCACCCGGGGTGAGGCGGAGGATCCCGCCGGGATAGCCGAGCGAGGAACCCCAGATCGAGCCGTCGAGTGCGGGCGCTACGGCGTAGAAGCCGGCCGTGATTCGATGGTCTTTCGTTGGATCGATCGGCTGGTTCGGCTCCGTGTATTCGCCGCGCTTGCCGTCGCCGTTCGTGTCGAGGATGAGTGCCGTCCAGCCCTGCGATTTCTCCTCGTCGCCCGTCTCGTCGAACATCTTCGTGTCGAGCCAGCCGATGACCTGCCCGCCGCCGCTCGTCCACAGCGTGCGATTTGCGTCTTCGGCGAACATCAGGTGATGCGTGCCGAAGCAGGTATTGATGTGCGTCAGCTTCTTCGTCTTCGGATCATACATCGCCAGCTGACGTCCCGAGCGATTGATCGGGAAGAGCTTCGCCGACGGATGCGTCGATCCCGCTTTGCAGAACGCCGGATTGTCCGACGGGCGAATCGTGGAGGTGATCCACACACGGCCGGTCTCGTCCATCATCGGATTGTGGACGTTGTTCTTGCTCGTCCAGATCGCCGTATCGCCCCAGTAGACTGACGATGCGCCGGTGTTGGGTCCCGTCGCCGGTTGGGTCGCGGGATCGCGCACCGTGAGCGGCACGCGGCTAATCGTGTTGTGCATGGGATCGAGCACGGGGAGATAGTCCGAGCTCAGCTCCGTGGCGCCGTAGAGCAAACCGTTCGCGTTGAGCGTCGGATTCCGCCGATCGGTCGACACGAGGTCGTGCATGTACGTCTTCGGGTCGGCCCAGTCCCATTCGGTGATTACGATGTTGCGTTCCATCCCCTGCGGCCGCTTTGGCGCGGTCGCCGGCACTTCGCCGGCGGCGATGCGGTCGGTCCAATCGGCGAGCGCGCCGAGGAAACGCGGCTTGCCGATGTTGTCTGCCGTCGATGTCATCTGCGCGCCTGCTTGGCCCGACTGTATCCGCCGCTCCCACGCGGCGAAGCTCGTGCCGAGTTTGCGATAGGCGTCCGGAACTTCACGCGTGCCGCGCGTGCCGAGCTGATGACACGCCGTGCAGCCGCCGGACTTCAACAGGCGAATCCAGTCCTGCTGCGATTTCACATTCGGTGAGATGCCGTTGCCTTCCAGTCCCGTGCCGGGGAAGTCGCTCTTGTCCGGCACTTTGAGCATCGAGAGCCAGTAACCCGCGGGATAGTACTGCGCCGCGGCGCGCGCGTTCGGCGCCGCGGTCGCCTTGAGGTCGAGCGTTTTGCCGGCCGCGGACTTCGACTTCGGTGAATCGACGAGTCCGTAGCCGCGCACCCAGACGTCGTACGTCGCCTTCGGCAGATCGGGGATGAGATACCGGCCCTGATCGTCGGTCACGACGATTCGAACGAACTTGGTCGGCAGATCGCGCGTCTCGGCGATCACCCAGACGCCGGCTTCTGGTCCCTTTGCTCCGGTGACGGTACCGCCGATATCGGTTGGCCCAACTTCGAGCCGAGGTTTGCGTGACGGCGCCATCGCGAGAAGGGCGGCGATGGACAATCCCGACACGGCAAGAAGCAGACGGTGTGTTGTCATAGTGGAACCCTCGTTCTGGGATGCAACCTGATCGTCGCAACATTGGCCTACGCGAGGGTCAAACGCCAGCACGGCGAGTGAACGGCGCTCTTAGGGCATAAAAGGCGCTCGTAAGGAGCGCTTGTAAAAAGCGCTGTTAAGAAGCGCTCTTAACCGGCGCTTGTAACCAGCGCCTGAAGAGGCGCAAAAGCACCGCCGGGAAAGGATCGCTAAGCGTCCTTTGCCCGGCGTTTTTCCGGCGCGGTTTACCAGCGCGGTTTACAAGCGGTGGTCACCAGCGCCGTTTACAAGCGCTTCTTACAAGCGCCTTTTATGCCCTAAGAGCGCCGTCTAACTGTGACTGACCGGCCTCGACACACCTCTTCGTATCGGCCATGTTAGCGCGCCACCGATACCGGGTGCTCCAATGGGTACGCGTCTACTGCTGGCGGCTTCGGCCGCCCTCGCCCTGATTCTCGCTCCGACGCACGACGCGATGTCACAAGGTCGCTGCATTCGCGCGTACGGAACGCCGGCCTGCAACACAGATCCGATCGCGCCCGTTTTCGCGCGCACCGGCTGGCGTACCACGTCCCTCGATCACATCGCCTTTCGCGTCGCCGATCCGCAGAAGGAAGCCGCCTTCTACGCGGCGCTCATGGGATGGAAGGTTCGAAGCGATGACGGCACACGCGTCGTGATGGACATCGGCGATTGGGGAACCGCCGTCTTTCGAAAGGCACCGGAGGATTCCTTTCCGGCACCGCGCTCCGGCCGCGCGAACGCCACGGCGGTTCGCGCGGTGGTCGAAGGTCTCGGTTTCGACGTCGAACCGTGGAACGCCAAGACGGTCGAAGCCGAGCTGCGAAAGCGCGGACTGAATCCGGTCGCCGACAACGACGGCAAAGGCTACGAGAGCTTTCATGTGAAAGATCCCGACGGGTTCGACGTTCAGATCGGGAATGGCAAACGATACGCCGCCGCGCGGCGCGCGGGTCCGGCGAACGGAAAGCTGTCGGGCGGCACGCCCGCGCCATTCGAGAGCACAGGGTGGGAGACCGTCTGGCTCGATCATCTCTCATTCGGCGCGACGAACTACAAAGCCACCGCCTCCTTCTACGTGAACCTGCTCGGCTGGGGACCGACATACGACGAAGGCAGCCAGAACGAGCTGATGATGGGCGACGTCGGTGACATCATTGTGCGAGGCGGCAATCCACTCGACCCGAATTTCGGCCAGGGCAACGCCCGCGCGGGCGGCCGCATCGACCACATCTCATTCGGTATCTCGCCGTGGGATACGGACAAGGTGAAGGAAGCGCTCACGGCACGCGGGCTTCCGTCGTCGATCGACACGTCCGACGGCGCCGAGATTCACGTCGCGCAGTACAAGAGCTACCACACGACGACGCCGAACGGCTACAACCTCCAAATCAGCTACAACACACACGACACCCGGCTCAACCTCGCGATCGCCGTCAATCCAAGGCGTGGAGTGAAGTAACTGCGCAAGACCTTTTTGAAACACAGAGGACACGGAGGCACAGAGAACACGGAGGGACTCCTGAGTGATTCTCACTCCGTTCGCCACGAGCCCGGACAATCATTTTTGGGGAGGCCGCTCGGGAAGCTTCGAGCCACAAGCAGTTCTCGGTGCGGTGCGCCGCGCTGCCAAGACGAAGCCCTCTGTGAACCTCTGTGCCTCTGTGCCCTCTGTGGTTCAAAAAGGTCTTCCGCAGTTCTCACTCGATTTCTCGAACGCCAGACGCATACAGCAGGTACACGATGGCGCCGATGATCCCGACCGCGGCGGTGAGGAAGAACGGGGCGTTGAAGCTGCCGGTGCGATCGATCAGCCAACCGGTGATGTAGACGCCGAAGATTCCCGGCAGCGTGCCCGCGGTGTTCGACAATCCCCAGATCACGTCCGCGTGCCGGGGCGCGATGTCGAAAGGGTTCGCGGCGAAGCCCGACAGACAGAACGCCAATGTCCCCGCCGAGCCGCACATCAGGAGCACGGCGACAGTTGGGGTGGTCGCCGTTTGCACCAACAACAGGAATGTCGCGGAGCCGACGAGGGCGATAACCTCGACCAGCTTTCGCACGAATGTCACGGAACGCCCGGCGGCGATCAACGTGTCGGCGAGCCAACCGGAGACATTTCCCATCACGAAATACGCCGCCCACGGGGCCGCCGACATCAATCCCGCATTCGCCAGCGTGACGTTGAACGTCATCTTGAAGTAGCTCGGCAGCCAAGCGAGCAAAACGTACAGCGCCCAGTTGCCGGCAAAATGGTTGATGATGATTGCCCACACGGCGCGCGAGCGGAGGAGGCGCTTCCACGGAATCACGCGATTCTCGCTCGCCGGCTCAACGTCGGCTGATCGTCCCGACCGCACACTGTTGAACCAGAACGCTGCCCACACCAATCCCAACGCGCCGAATACATAGAAGGGCATCGGCCATCCGTAATCGCGCACGACCCAACCGGTGATCGGAAGCGAGATCATTGTTCCGATCGAGAGCATGCTCGAGAATGCCGCGACCGCTCGCGTTCGATTCGCCGGCGGCACCCACCGGCCGATCATGTTCACCGAGGCAGGGAAGACGGCGGCTTCGCCGAGCCCGAGCGCGATGCGCGCCGCGATGAGAGCAGGAAGCGAGATTAGCGCGGCGGGTGGTGTGAGCGCCGTGAATAACGACCACCAGATCACCGCGGCGCCGAGCACGATCTTGCCGCCGTACCGGTTGGCGAGCGCGCCGCTCACGGCCATGAACGCGAGATAGCCGACAAAGAACGACGAGAGCACCCAACCCTTCGTCGTCTCCGTCCAACCAAAATCCGTCTGCATCGAAATCGCGGCGACGGAGATGTTCGTGCGATCGAGGTACGAGATCAGCACGGCGGCGCCGCAGAGAAACACGACCGTGTACCACGCGGGCCATCGTCGCGCGATCGCGAGTTCGGTGCTTGCGGCGGACGGTTCGAGCGGTGCGACGCTCATCGGTCAGGCTCGGGCGGGTGTCGGCGGGAGCCACCAAATTTCAGCGCGTCGCGGGCGAGCGCCAGTATCTAGAAGCCGGACGGACGCTCGTCTGCGACGCCGAAGGCCCGCTCCATCGCCACGCCGGCGCGCATGATCGTTCCTTCGGCAAACAGTTGACCAATCAGCGTTACGCCGTGTGGCACGCGACGGGGCGGCGAGAACTTGGGCAACGGATTGTCCGGATCGGGCGCCCAATCGCTTCGCGCTTCCGACACCTGCACGAATCCGGCGCGCAGCGTGAGCGATGGTTGACCAGTGAAGTTCGTAATTGTAAGGATCTCGTCCCGCAGGGATGGCACGAGCAGGAGGTCAACCTCCGAGAAAATTCGCGCCATCTCGTTGGCGAACTTGCGTCGCAAACGATCTGCCTGGACGAAATCGACCGCGGTGAAGAAGCGGGTTTCGCGAAAGAGATTCGGCCAGGCGTCGGGGAACTGCGCCTTGAGCTGGTTTGCCTGTCCGGAGAGCGTGAGCTCTTCGAACGACGCCGCGGCTTCGCTGAACAGGATCGTCATCAGCGACGTGTGCGGCCAATCGGGAAGCGACACTTCGGTCGGGATCATTCCCAGCTTTCGCACCGTCTCCAGCGCCGCGCGATCGACATCCGTCGCCGGCGCTTCCTGCATCCACTTCGGGAAATAGCCGACCTTCAATCCGGCGACACGCGCGTTTGCGTCGTAGTCGAGCGCGCTAGGCACGCTCGAGACGTCGCCCGCGTCGGGTCCGCTGATCGCGCGCAGCACGAGCATCGAATCTTCGACGCCGCGCGTCATCGGGCCGAGCTTGTCGAGCGACCAACACAAGGTCATTGCGCCGGTGCGCGGCACGCGGCCGAACGTCGGACGAAGTCCGGTGACGCCGCAGCGCATGCTCGGACTCACAATGCTACCGCCCGTCTCGCTGCCGACAGAGAAGCCGACGAGACCCGCCGCGGTCGCCGCCCCAGGGCCGGCGCTCGAACCGGACGCTCCTTCCTCGAGCAGCCACGGGTTCATCGTCTGGCCACCGAACCAGATGTCGTTCAGGGCGAGTGCGCCCAAGCTCAGTTTGGCGATCAGCACAGCGCCGGCGTCGTTCAGTCGCTTGACGAGCGGTGCATCCGCACTCGGCACACGATTCTTGAATGGTTCGGCGCCGTAGGTCGTTGCGATGCCGGCCGTGTCGACCAGGTCTTTCACGCCCCACGGAATGCCGTGCAGCGGACCTCGATACTTGCCCGCAGCGATCTCGGCGTCGGCGCGCTTGGCCTGCTCGAGCGCGTGATCGCGCGTGAGCGTGATGATACAGTGCAGCTTCGAATCGAACCGTGCGATGCGATCGAGATAGATGTTCGTGAGCCGCTCCGATGTCAGCGCGCGCTTCTCGATCCAGCGCGACAGTTTCGTGACGGGAGCGAAGGCGATGTCCGCATCGTTCGCGGGCAACGGCCCCGGATCGCCGGCGGCGCGGACGAATCGATCCCGCGTCGGCGGCGTGTGCCCGCGCGATTCGATCGGCGTCCATTTCGTCGCCGGCGACACCTCGGGTTCGAGCGCGACCTTTCGCGGACCTGTGCGTCGCTCGAGCATCGGCGCGATCGTCTTGCGCCAAGTCGCCGCCGCCATCGTCCGCTCCGCCGGCGTCATCGTCACCTGCGCCAACTTCTCCGCCTCGGCGAAGGTATTCGTCGTGACTTCCGGGCCGGCCGGCGGCAGCGTACCGAATGTCGGCGGCGCCCCCGCCGTCGGCGTGGCCGGCGTCTGCGTCTGCGACTGGGACTTGCCGCTACAGGCGGCCGCGGCGCCGATCAATCCGAGTGGCGCCTGAATGAGGAACTGGCGACGCGTATTCACTGGGTTGCCCCTTTGTTGATCGCGGCCACGAAGATAACTGCGGAACGGCTTTTTGAAACCCAGAGATCTCGGTGTTTCAAGAGCTTGATCGTGCCGGCCGTGGAATTCAACGTCGCTGACGAAGTACCTCGTACAACACGATGCCAACACTGGTGGAAAGGTTGAGCGAACGCACGTGCGGTGAGTGCATCGGCAAGGCGAGGAAGCGCTCGGCATAGCGTTCGTGGAGTACGGGCGGAAGTCCGCCGGTCTCGCGTCCGAAAATCAGCACGATGTCGGCGGCCGCGCCGAGTGGTGCGTCCCAGAACAGACGCGTCGCCTTCGTCGAGAAGAAGTACGGTTCGCCGAGCGAGGGGAGCTCGCGCTCGAACGCGTCCCACCCGGACCAGACGCGCGGGTTCACGTGCTCCCAGTAATCGAGACCGGCGCGTTTGACTTCGCGCTCGTCGAGGGAGAAGCCGAGCGGCTTGACGAGATGCAGCGTCGCACCGGCGGCAAGACACGTTCGTCCCGCGTTTCCTGTGTTCCAGTGGATCTCAGGGTGGACGAGAACGACGTGTATCGCCATTACCGCGCGGCGTCCCTCAGCGAAGCCAGCTCGAGCGACCAGACTTGCAACTGCACTGCCGGCGCATCGGGGGTGACGCTCGGGGACTCGATCGTGCGCGCCAATCCAAATCCGAGTCGGCGCGGAATCGCGGCACTCGGCGCGTTACGAGCGTCGCAGCGAATCTCGACGCATGAGAATTCGCCAATCGACGCGGCGAGTGCGACGAGCGCGCGCGACGCTTCGCCGATGAATCCCTGTCCGGTCGCATCGCGTCGAATCCAGTACCCGAGCTCGACTCGGTCTGCTTCGGAGAAAGGAACGCGCTGGGTCGCCGAACGGGGAAAGAGCGCGGCCTCGCCGAGTAGTTGCTCTCCCTCGTCGTCACGCGAGTGCAACGCGTATCGCCACTCCCGGTCACCGGCGAAGTCGCTCGCGAAGCCGGCCAGCCGTCGCTCGAGCTCGGGAACCGGCGCCGGCGTCGACACGCGCGCCGGGATCCAGGGGCCGAGGTGGTCGAAGTTCGTCTCGAGAATTGGGCACAGCGCCGCGGCGTCCTGCTCGCGCCACGGTCGCAGAACGAGTCGATCGGTCCGAATCTCGGGAGGGAGCCGCATGGAGTATTCGAGAATGCCAACGAGTTCGCCGCGCGGGCGACACTTGACCGGTTTTGGGCCGCGCGGTTGCTTAACCTAGTCGAATCCGAGGTGCTCCGTGCGAAGGACCATCATCGCAATCTTGGCCGCGTTAACTCCCGCGATCGCCGCGGCGCAGGCCACCTCTGGCGGAAGCGCGATCTTCACCGGAACGGTCGTCGATTCGCTCCGCAATCCATTGCCAAACGCCGAGGTGGCGTTGCCGGGTCTGTCGCTCACTCGGATGACCGACGACCGCGGGACGTTCCGTATCACAGGAATTCCCGCCGGCAATCATCGCGTCACGGTCCGTCGCATCGCGTTCGGCCAGCTCGATACGTCGATCACCTTCGCCGACGATCACACCGTGCAGTTGCGCGTCACGCTCGGCAACGTCGTGCGGCTGGACTCGGTGGTAGTGACGGAGAAGAATGGACCGCGCGACATCCTGATGGAAGAGTTCGAAGAGAGTCGCGCGAAGGGCTTCGGGCGTTTTGTGACGCGCGCGCAGCTCGAGCAGCAGTCGGGCGTCACGCTCGGATCGATCGTCTCCTCGATGCAGGGCGTCGCGGCCCTGCGCGGCACGGGCGGCCAACTCTGGGTCGCGTCGAAGCGTTCGCCGATCAGTCACTGCAAGCCGGTCAAGCTGGGAAGGACGCCGGCGGAGGCGGTCGAAGAACAACGTATCACGGACGACTGCCTGCGGAACGAGCGGATGTACTACGTCCCCTCGGACGCCGAGGCGCAGCAAGGAATGAAGCGCTACTGTTACGCGATCGTCTATCTGGACCGCAATCCGCTCAACGGCGGGCACCCGACGCTGCCGTTCGATCTCAACACCTTCCTGCCGACGCAGCTCGAGGCGATCGAGTGGTATGAGTCGGAGGGGGGTGTGCATCCGCCGTTCAACGGTGCCGACGCTCGCTGCGGACTGCTCATTCTGCACCGCAAGCGATAAGGACTGGGGTCAGCCGCAGCCGCGACGGTTCGGGTCGCTCACCTAACCGCGCAGCAGAATCAAGTGGTGTGCTGTCGTTCGGCGCTCACGACGCGCATGGCGTCGAGGACTCTCTCCAGCTGCTCGCGCAGCTCGTCGTTCGCGAGAATACCGTCCGCGTCGAGCCCGCGCCCGGAAATCGGCAGCGCGACGCATGCTCCATCCACCAATGTCGTCGACATCGTACGCAACGTCTCGGCGAGCGATGCCTGCGCGTGCACGGAGCGCGGCGAAGGGTTCAACAGCGCGATCGGCTTGTAGACCATCTCCGGCCCGCTCACCAGCCAGTCCAGCGCATTCTTGAGCGAGCCGGGAACACCGTGCGCGTATTCGGGGCTGCTGATCACGAGTCCGTCGACGTCGGCAATCTTGCGACGGAGCTCCTGGACCGGAGCGGGGAGAACCATCCCGTCCTGGTCGAGATCGGGATTGAAGTGCGGTAGCGTCGCGAGACCATCGTAGATCTCGACGTCAACGTCCGGCGCAGCGGCGCTCGCGAGCGCGCGAAGCAGCTCCCCGTTCGACGAGTGAGCGCGAAGACTTCCACAGATGGCGAGGAGCCGCATCCCGAAACGTAAAAAGGCTGCCAATTATCTCGGCTACGGGCGGATTCCCTCTCGGATCAGGCGCAGCGCCGTCGTCAGCGCGTCAGCCGCCGGGACCTTCACGTCCGGCTCGATGCCCGTGCCCTCCCAGTTCGTGTGCGTGATCGGATTGATCGCGCGGGCGAACGGAACGCCGATGATGAAATGCTGGTCGATCGGATGTCCCGAGACCGGATGTGCGCCGCCGCCCGTCGTCTCGCCGACGATCGTCGCGCGCTTCTGCGTCTTCAGGTTGTACGTGAATTCCTCGGCGCCCGAGAAGGTGTTCGACGACGTCAGGACGTACACCGGCTTCTCCCCGCCAAACTTTCGACCCGGTACGTCGTCGCGCGTCCAGAACTCTTCGGTGTGTCCCGTCCGACGCTCCCAGAGGTCGTTGAGGTGCGTGCGCTTCGAGAAGAGATACGACGCGACGTAACTCACCATCGCCGGCTGGCCGCCGCCGTTCTGCCGCATGTCGACGATGAGCGCCTTCGTGCCCGCGATGAAGTTCATGGCCGCGGATGCGGTCGGTCCGCAGGCGCCGACGTCGAAGAATCCGTCGAATCTGAGGTACCCGACATTCCCCTCGAGCTGTTCGACTTTCACGAAGCCGCAGTTCATGTTGTCCATCTGTGCTTGGGCGCGCGCGATGTCTTCGGGCGTGGGGGCCGGCGGCGCCGCCGTCGCGGGCCGCGGCGTGAACGGCCGAATGCTGTAGTCGACGCGCATATGCTTGTCGTGGCTCAGCGCGCGGACGTCCTCGTTCAACTTGACCGCGAACGACATCGACTTCGCGTAGCTGTCGTACCGTCCATGCGCGTTCCAGTAACGCAGCGAATCGGCGATGCGCTTGGCGACTTCCGGGAAGACGTAGAACGAATCGAGCTGCGCGATCGCTCCGTCGATCACCTTCGCTCGCGCCGCGGCGTCGACGCGCAACTGCGACAGATCCGCGTTCGGTCCCATCGGCGCCAGCGTCGATCCGGAGATTCGAATCGGGTCCGACGGAGCGAGGTCGACGACGCCGTAGTACGTCGCCGGCGTCTTACGCTCTCGCACGACGAGCTCGATGTGGCGCGGCTCGCTTCGTTCGATCGAAACGATGTCGAACCCGCCCGATGCCAGGCGAAAGTTTACCGTGCCCTGCGTGATGCGCTCCGGCTGGAACCGGCGGTAGTAGTCGAGAATCTTGAGTGTGTCCCCGCTGTTGAAGGCGTCCTGCCAGACGCGGATGACCGATCCGGCGGGCGTATCCGGAATCGCGGTCGACTGGGCGATTCCACGACAGGCGACCGCGGCGACGAGAACGAGCGCGGCTAACGCACGACGAGGCATGGGAACTCCGGGGGGAGCAGAGTGGTCATACGATGACACACGTCCGGCATTACGTGCTTGCCCATGATGTGGTGTCATCGGCAGTCGGGGCTACACGCGAGCCGTTAGGTCTAGATTAGGAATTCGTTAGCCACCCTCCCCACCCCAAATGCGAAAGACCGAGAACCTGTCCAACGGCGGCCTCGAGCTCTTTTATCGGTCCTGGCGCCCTTCGTCCACGCCGCGCGCCGTCGTCGTCATCGTGCCCGGCTTCAACTCGCACAGCGGCTACTACGAGTGGGTCGGTCAACAGCTCACGGATCGTGGTCTGGCCGTGTACGCGATCGATCTGCGCGGACGTGGTCAGTCGGAAGGCGAGCGGTTCTACGTGGACCGCTTCGAGGACTACGTGAGCGATGTTCACACCCTGGTGACGCTGGCGCGATCGCGGGATGCCGGTCTCCCGATGTTCTTGCTCGGCCACAGCGCCGGCGGTGTCGTGGCGTGTCTGTACGCGGCGAGCCATCAGCCCGAGCTCGCCGGCCTCATCTGCGAGAGTTTCGCGTTCAAGGTGCCCGCGCCTGACGTCGCACTTTCCGTTCTGAAAGGCCTCTCGCACGTCGCTCCGCACGCACACGTCCTGCGGCTGAAGAACGAAGACTTCTCCCGCGACCCATCGATCGTTCAGCAGATGAACGCCGATGCGCTGATCGCCGACGAGAAGCAGCCGACGCAAACAGTCGCCGAGATGGTCCGCGCCGACCAACGCCTCGAGCGGGAGTTCCCCAACTTCAAGCTGCCCTTGCTCATTCTGCACGGGACGAACGACAAAGCCACGAAGCCGAGCGGCAGCCAGCAGTTCTACGATTCGGCCGGTTCGCGCGACAAGACGCTCAAGTTGTACGATGGAGCGTATCACGATCTCTTGAACGACACGGATCGGGATCGCGTGCTGACCGACGTTACCGCCTGGATCGACTCGCACCTCTAGTCTCGTCGGGTCGTGCGGGGGCTCCGCGAGGGGCTCCGTGCGCAGAGGCTCGCGAAGCCAGGCTGCCGCTCCGCGCGACCAGTGCAGTACTGCCTGAAACAGCCAGGCAGTACTGCCTCGGCTCGCGCTCCGGGCAGCCCGGCTCCGCTCGCTCGGCGCCGTGTGGCGCGGCTCGGCGCGCGCTGGCGCGCGCGCAGGCGACCGCTGGACCGGCCCGGCGTTCTAGGAAACGGATCTTCTCGCCGTTTCACGGAAGCAGCGCCTCGGAGCGTGACTCACCGGCGAAACAACACGCGCAAGACGCCGCGCGCCCGACGCGATTAGCGCTGTGCGCGGACCGCCGCAGGACAGAAGTCGCAGCGGCGCGCGAGGACGCGATAGCGGAGGAGTTTGATCGACGGCGACAGGAAGTCGACGCGTGCGGGTTCAGGGGAGGGCCGCATGAGGTCTGTGCTCATGTATTTCTTGTTCGAATCCGCGAACACCGTCGCGACGATTGCCCGGGGACCGTGGTGTTCCTGCGCGAGCAGTGCACCGAGAAAATTTGCGCCGCTGGAGATCCCTACGGCGAGTCCGAGCGTCCGCGCGAGCGCTTGGGCCATGAGGATCGCGTCGCCGTCATCGACCGAGATCACTCCGTCGAGGAACCGCAGATCGACGATCGGTGGAATGAACTCGTCGGAGATGCCCTGAATCCGATGCCGGCCGATTTTGTGCCCCGTCGTCAGCGTCGGGGAGTTGGACGGCTCGAGCGGGTGCACCTTCACGTCACGCTGTCGTGCACGGAGAAACCGACCGACACCCATGACCGTTCCGCCGGTGCCCACGCCCGCGACGAAGGCATCGGGTCCGTGACCGACCGCCGCCTTGAGCTGCGCGACGATCTCGGGGCCGGTCGTCAGCTCGTGCGCCTCGGCATTGTGCTGGTTGCTGAACTGTCGCGGCAAGAAGCTTCCCGGCGTGCGCTGCCCGAGATTCTCGGCGCGCTCGATCGAACCGAGAAAGCCACCGTTCTCCTTCGAGACGAGCTCGATGTCGGCGCCAAGCGAGCGAATGAGATTGATTCGCTCGACCGACATCCACTCGGGCATGAAGATCGTCACCGGATGGCCTAGGGCGCGGCCAAGAGCAGCGAAGGAAATGCCGCTGTTCCCGCTCGTTGCCTCGATGATGCGGCCGCCCGGATCGAGCAGACCGTCCTCGTAGCCGCGGCGAAGCACGTGCAGCGCCATGCGATCCTTCACGCTGCCCGTGAGGTTCATCGATTCGAGCTTGGCGTAGACCGTTCGGGCGGCGCCGCGAAAAGTGAAGTCGATCGCGGCGAGCGGTGTGTTGCCGACCAGCGGCGTCAGTGATTCAAGATGCTCCAGCGCGTCGCCGACAGCCGCATCGATCGACGACGGGTATGCCATATCAAGCCGCGCCGTCCGCGGCGGGCGCCGTGTGGCGTCGCACGAGTGCGACGCCGAGGACCGCCGCCCACACGAGATACGAGTAGATCAGCGCGCGTTCGACGATGCCGAAGCCCGGCGTCGCTTGATGCGCGGCGAGGCGCGATGCGTAAACCCCCGACGCGATCCCCAGGCCAACGATCCCGGCCAACGTCGCGAGCGAATAAATCTGGAAGCGTTTGCCGAGCGCGAAAGAGGCGAATCCCACCGCGGCGAGCATCAACACGACGAGCACACCGGTGAGAATCATGTGGGGCACGCTGTCGTTGAAACCGCCTGCTCCCCGGGGATACGCCGGAAAGAAGCGACCCAGTGAACCCGCGAGCGCGTAGCCCAGGAGAAGCAGTCCGGTCACGCGCAGCTTCCACTGTCCAGACGATTCGCGCAGCACGCCGATCGCCAAGCCGAGGGCGAGCAGTCCGTAGACGACGAATAGTGAATCGACGAGATGCTTGGTTGGAGCGCCGACGGCCATCAGCTCGCTGATGCCCTGCGAGGTGAAGTTGTAGCCGGGGTAGCGGAGCGATCCGAGAACGTCGGTGAGGACATAGACGAACGCCGCCAGTATCCCGCACACCAACAGGTTGTCTTGCAGCCGGGTTCGTCCGCGGACCACGGACCGTGCCGCCGCAGCCGCTGTCGCCTGTGGAATTCCGATTGTCGTCATCGCACGCTCCGGGCTCGTCCACCCGTAGGATGGCCGTTCACGCGCGTGCTGTCTGTCGGCCGAAGGCCGCAGAACCGGTCAGGCGGCTCCCGACGCTGTCAGCGTGGTGCGGAGCCGCCGGCGAGAAACGCTGAAATCTGAGTATTGAGGAACGATTTGTCCGCGGGGCTCGCGCCGGCACCGGCCGGGTGTCCCCACACGGAGGGAATCGGCGCGAGCGTGACGTTCCGGATGTATTTCGCCTCGTAGCGCGCGTCGCTCACCGGGAAGTAGAGGTCGGTCTCCGACGGCATGTACAGCACCGGGACCTTGATCGACGCGAGCGCCTTCTCCGTGTTTCCGCCGAAACCCTTCGTCGTCCCAACGTCGTGCCGCTCCCAGGTGCGCGCCTGCAGGATCAGGTCGTTCGGATCGGCGCGGCTGAGGAAGTTGCGAATCATGTTTGCCCGAAAGGTCTCGAGCGATGTCGTGTCCGCCGCTCCACGCTTCCACAGCTCCTGACGCCACCACTCCTGCGAGTAAAGCCAGCCCGCCCAGATCGACGCGAACATCTGCACACCCTGCGTTGGACGCGTCGTGTAATCGCCATTATGGAACGCCGTGTCCATCTGAATCGCGCCGATCTCGGCTTCGAGACGGACGACGCCGTGCGGCCAGCACCGCGCTGTGCCGGACGTCGCGACGATCCGATTCATGTAGTCCGGGAAGCTCACGGCCCACTGGAATGCCTGCTCGGCCCCCATCGAGAAGCCGATCACCGCTCTCAAATGCGTAACGTGCAGCGAGTCGACGAGCAGTCGATGCACCGCTTCGACGTTGTCGCGGATCGTCGCCACGGGAAAGCGTGGGCCGTGAAACGGTTCCGGCGTGTTGCTTGGGCTCGACGACTGGCCGTTGCCGAATAGCTCCGTGGCGACGAGAAAGAGTTTCGTCGTGTCGAGCGCGAGTCCCGGACCGATCAGCCACTCGTAGCCGTGATGGTTCGCCATGTAGTGCGACGGCAGCAGCACGACGTTGTCGCGCGCCGCATTGAGATGACCGTACGTGCCGTAGACGACCTTCACGTTCGGCACCGTGGCGCCCGACTCGAACGTGAACTTGTCCAGCACGAAGGTGTGATGCTCGGCCGCGTGCGGTGCCTGTGCGGCGACGATCGCCGGCGCGATGAGCGCGAGCAGTGAACTGCCCTTCATTTGATCTCCCGTGGCGTGGAAAGCAGGCGGCCATTCGGCGCGTGGGTTCGATTCTACGGCCCGCGGCCGGCGAGGCAAACCACCAAGCACCTACCGAAGAAACACCGATACCGATACAATGAGCCAATGCCGGTCGAAATTCGCATCCTCTTCCTCGCTGATTCGCACCTCGGCTTCGATACGCCGGTGCGCGCGCGCGTAGAGCGGCGCCGTCGAGGCGATGATTTCTTCGCGAACTACCACGCCGCGCTCGAGCCGGCTCTGCGCGGAGAGGTCGACGTCGTCGTCCACGGCGGAGACGTTTTCAATCGATCGGCCCCGGCGAAAGAGGTCGCGTATCGGGCGCTCGAGCCGTTGCGCCGGATCGCCGAGCGCGGCGTGCCGGTGCTGGTCGTCCCGGGCAACCATGAGCGATCTCGAATCCCGTACGCGCGGTTCATGGCGCATTCCAACGTTCACGTGTTCGACCGTGCCCAATCGTTCGTCCTCGACGTGCGTGGGCAGCGCGTTGCGTTCGCCGGCTTTCCCTATGCGCGTGACAACGTGCGCGCCGGCTTTCCGGAGTTGTTGCGCGAGACCGGTTGGCGCGAGCATCGCGACTGTCCGCTGATTCTTTGCGTGCATCACTGCGTCGAGGGCGCGACCGTCGGGCCGGCGGATTACACATTCACGACCGCCGACGATGTGATTCGTCTGCGTGACATCCCCAGCCGATTCAGCGCCGTCCTCTCCGGACACATCCACCGGCACCAGGTTCTCGCCGCTGATCTCGATGGACGCCCGATCTCCGCGCCGGTGCTCTATCCCGGTTCGATCGAGCGAACGTCGCTCGCCGAGATCAACGAGCCCAAGGGATTCATGATGGTGTCGCTCATCGACGGGGTCGCCCGCTGGGAGTTTCGCCAACTCCCGGCTCGACCGATGATCCACCGCGACATCGACGCGCGGGCAATGAGCGAATCCGCGCTCGATGCGACGATTCGCTCCATCATTGAAACGGCTCCGTCTGACGCCGTGCTCTCGATTCGCGTCTCCGGAGATCTCAGCGCGAGCCAATGGCGTCTTCTGTCGACCGCTCGACTCCGCGCATTGGCGCCGCACACGATGAACCTGGAGATCAATGCACCAAGCTGGCGTGCCGCGCGGACATCAACGAATGGCGGCGACGCACCAGCACCGCGACGGAAGCTCCACTCGGCCGGCGCTTCTGAAGCGAGCCAGGCGTTCGTCGATCGCGGCGCGGAAGTTCTCCCGGGTTTCTTCGGGGAGTGACCGCACCAGCGGACCCAAGGCGGTGAGGTCGACAAGGAATGCCCAGTAGTCGTCGGCGTCGGCAAAGCTCCACGTCATGTCCACCGATTCGATGTGCGCCGAGGCGAAATCGGCTCTGTCGATCAGGGTGAGCAGACGGGTGCGGTCACCCAACGCGAGAATACCGGGCTGCCAAGCGCTCGTGGGCTTGGGCAGGAGACCCCATTCCACAAGAATCCCCGCCGGCAACGACGCGAACGGGTTTTCCTCCGGTCCGGTGAACACGGCGAAGACGAGTCGCCCTTCTCCCCCTTCGACGAGCACTCGCCGGCACTCGCGGAGCGACGCGAGCGGATCGGGCATGAGCATCAAGCCCCAGCGGCAGAGCACGCCCTCGAACGATGCATCGGGCAGGTCCATCGCCTGCGCGTCGAGGACGCGGTAGTCGACGTTTGTGACGCCGAGCTCCTCGCCGCGCTTTCGGGCCGATTCCACCATCGACGGTGAGAGGTCGGTGGAAAGCAGTCGCCCGCCGCCGATACGCTTTGCGGCGAGGAAGCCGGTATCGCCGGGTCCCGCCGCGATCTCGAGCACGCGCATGCCCGGTCGCGGCTCGAGGTGATCGACCATCCATTCGTGGATCGGGCGCGACGCGGCGAACATCGACTCGCGCTGTTGAAACCAGCTCGCCGCCTGGCTGTCCCACTCTTCCTTGACCCGTTCAGTGGCGTTCGTG
>Ga0105242_10000970_pt1 | contig 22398 bp, 21 predicted proteins | sample KBSM24metaG_FD_81521 | JGI IMG/M metagenome (GOLD analysis project Ga0105242, IMG submission 81521) | Miscanthus rhizosphere microbial communities from Kellogg Biological Station, Michigan, USA - KBS M2-4 metaG | ecosystem: Host-associated > Plants > Roots > Rhizosphere > Soil | place... | reverse complement strand
AGGTGGACAAGGGCTGGGGCGAGATCGAAGCGGCCGCCCGCAAGGCCCGCGAGATCGTCCAGCAGATGGAGCGGCAGAGCCTGGTGGGCGAGGCGCCCTGGCTGCTGAACATCAACATTCCCAATCTGCCTTTCGAGGCGCTGCGGCCCATCAAGCTCTGCCGGCTGGGCCGCCGCCATGCGGCCGAGCGCGTGATCGAGCAGCAGAGCCCGCGCGGCGACCTGATGTACTGGATCGGCGGCGCCGGTCCCGCCAAGGACGATGCCGAGGGCACCGATTTCCACGCCACCGCGCAGGGCCACGTCGCCATGACGCCGCTCAAGGTGGACCTGACCGATCACGACGGCCTGGGCTACTGGGCCCAGACCGCCGCGCGCCTGGCGCCGCACGAGGCGGCCAGTGAGGCGGCGCACGAGGCGCCGGCCGGGCAGGGTGCGTCATGACGCAGCAGCGCCGGCCCGGTTTCCCCGCGCGTCTGGACGGCGGCGGGCCGCAGGCGCCCGCGCCGCAAGCCCGCCCGGCCGGTCTGCCGCAGCGCCCGGCGGCGGCGCCGCTGGCCCCGCAGGGGCTGGGCCTCGATTCCGCCGCCGTCCGCGCCCGCATGGTGCAGCGCCTGGCGGCATCGGGCATCCAGTCGCAGGCGGTGCTGGCGGCCCTGGGTGCGGTGGAGCGCCACCGTTTCGTGGACAGTGCCCTGGTCAACCAGGCCTACGAAGACACCAGCCTGCCCATCGGCCTGGGGCAGACCATCTCCAAGCCCAGCGTCGTCGCGCGCATGGTGGAGTTGCTGATGCGCGCCGAGAGTGCGCGCGGCGGCAGCCTGGGGCGGGTCCTGGAGATCGGCACCGGCTGTGGCTACCAGGCCGCGGTGCTGTCACGGCTGGCCCGGGAGGTGTACACCGTCGAGCGCCTGCGCGCGTTGCATGAGAAGGCGCGCGACAACCTGCGTCCGCTGCGGCTCGCCAACGTGCATCTCCTCCTGGGAGACGGCATGGTGGGCTATGCCAAGGGGGCGCCCTACGCCGCCATCATCTCCGCTGCGGGCGGCGACTCCGTGCCGCAGCAGTGGTGCGACCAACTGGCCCCGGGCGGCCGTCTGGTGGCGCCCACCGTCGGGGCGAACGGGCAGCAGGTGCTGCTGGTCATCGACAGGACTCCACATGGTCTTCAGCAGAGCGTTCTGGAGGCCGTCAATTTTGTCCCCCTAAAATCGGGGATTGTCTGAAGGGATTGCTTATGTTGGTATCGCGTGGTCTTGTTGCTTGGGTTCCTGCCCTTTTGGCTGGCGTGCTGCTGGCGGGTTGTGGAACCAGCGTCAACAGGGCTCCGGTCGAGGACCGTGGCACGGCCACCGGCATGGTCGGTTCGTCCAGCTCTGCCGCGGCGCCGGCCGTCAAGCCCCTGCCCGGTGCCGAAAACGCCGGCAAGCCCGGCTATTACACCGTCAAGCCCGGTGACACTCTCATCCGCATCGGCCTGGAACACGGCCAGACCTGGAAGGACATCGCTCGCTGGAACGGCCTGGACAACGCCAACCTGATCGAGGTCGGCCAGGTGCTGCGCGTGGTGCCTCCCACCACCGCCGTGGCGTCCGCCGAGTCCGGCGTGGTGACCCGCCCTGTGGCCTCGTCGCCCCTGGCGCCGCTGCCTGCGGCCAGCGCGGCCAAGCCCGCTGCGTCTTCCGCCCAGGCAGCAGCACCTGCCGCTGCTGCTGCGTCGTCACACGTTGCGGCCGGCGGAGAAGACGACATGCCCTTCATCTGGCCTTCGTCCGGCCCCTTGCTGGCCGGCTTTGACGAAGCCCGCAACAAGGGCTACGACATCGGCGGCAAGGCCGGCGACCCGGTGCTGGCAGCTGCCGATGGCCGCGTGGTCTATGCCGGCGCAGGTCTGCGCGGCTACGGCAACCTGATCATCCTCAAGCACAACAACACCTACCTGACGGCCTACGCGCACAACCAGACGTTGCTCGTCAAGGAAGACCAGAACGTGCGCCGCGGCCAGAAGATCGCCGAAATGGGCAGCACCGACGCCGACCGGGTCAAGCTGCACTTCGAGATCCGCCGCCAGGGCAAGCCGGTGGACCCGCAGCGCTACCTGCCTTCGCGTTGAGCGGGCCGAACCACGCGCCGGCAGCGGGCGACGACGCCGAATTGCCCGGCCTGGACGCGCAGGAGCCCGGCGACGAGGCCGGCGGCGAAACCCGGCAGCTGACCGCTGGCGCCGCCCACCACGGCGCGCGCCTGGACAAGGCGCTCGCCGAACTGGTGCCCGAGCTGTCCCGCAGCTACCTGCAGCAGCTGCTGTCGCAGGGCTGCGTGCAGCTCAATGGGCTGCCGGCGACCAAGCCTGCGGCCAAGGTCAAGGCGGGCGATCGCATCACGGTCGAAATCCATCCCACCGAGCAGAGCCAGGCGTTCAAGCCCGAGGCCATGGCGCTCGACGTGGTGCATGAAGACGAGCACCTGCTCGTCATCCACAAGCCGGCAGGGCTGGTGGTGCACCCCGCGCCGGGCAACTGGAGCGGAACCCTGCTCAATGGCCTGCTGGGGCGGGACCCCAAGGCCAGCCTGGTGCCCCGCGCGGGCATCGTCCACCGGCTGGACAAGGACACCAGCGGCCTGATGGTGGTGGCGCGCGACCGGGCCACCATGGATGCGCTGGTGCGCATGATCGCCGCGCGCGAGGTCTCGCGGCAGTACCTGGCCCTGGCCTGGGGCGCATGGCGTCATGCGCCGCACCGCCGCGTGAGCGCCGCCATCGGCCGCGACCCGCGCAACCGGCTGCGCATGGCGGTGGTCGATCTGGCCACGCAGGCCGGCAAGCCCGCGCAGACCGACATCGACCTGCTCTGCAGCAATGCCGAAGCCAGCCTCGTGCGCTGCACGCTGCACACCGGCCGCACGCACCAGATCCGCGTCCACATGGCGTCGCTGAACCACCCGCTGGTGGCCGATGCGCTCTATGGCGGCGCGCTTGGTGCGGGCCTGCAGCGCCAGGCGCTGCACGCCTTCCGCCTGGCGTTCACCCATCCGGTGACGGGCGTGCCCATGCAATGGCATGCGCCTTTGCCCCCTGACATGCAGGCGGCGCTCGATTTCTGGGGCCTACGCTACAATCCGGCTTAAGTCCGCGCCGCCCTTGGTGCCGATGCCACTTCCGCTCCGGCATGGCTTGTTGCCCATCGCTGCGTAGCGCTCCTCTCTTGATCCCCGTTGTGCTTATCGTTGGCGTGATGCCGCGACGCGTTGCGCTATCTCTCCGGGACTGCTGAAAAATCATGAATACGGTGGATGCGAAAAGGGTTCTTGAAACCGCCCTGATCTGTGCGCCCCAGCCCGTGACGGTACGCGAGTTGCGCAGCCTGTTCGACGACGCCCTGGGTGCCGACACGCTGAAGGCTCTCCTGATGGAACTGCAGCAGGATTGGGCGCAGCGTGGCGTCGAACTGGTGCAAGTCGCCTCCGGCTGGCGCTTCCAGAGCCGGCCTGAGATGCGCCAGTACCTGGACCGGCTGCACCCCGAAAAGCCGCCGCGCTACACCCGTGCGGCGCTGGAGACGCTGGCGATCATCGCCTACCGCCAGCCGGTGACGCGGGGCGATATCGAGGACGTGCGGGGCGTGACGGTCAACAGCCTGATCATCAAGCAGCTGGAGGACCGGGGCTGGGTCGAGGTGATCGGTCACCGGGAAACCGTGGGCCGGCCCGCGCTTTTCGCCACGACCCGCCAGTTCCTCGACGACCTGGGGCTGCAGTCTTTGGACCAGCTGCCGGTGCTGGACGATTCCGCGGTGCAGACCAGCATGTTCGATGCGCTGGGGCTGGTGGAATCGCCGGAGCCGCCGCCCGCGGATGCGCCGGAGGACGGGCAGGTCGATCCGGCCGAGCAAAACGATAACGCCGACGTGGCGCAGGCCCCGCAGGCCGCGATGGAAGAAACAACGCCGGATCACGCCGGCGGGGCAATGGCCCCGGACGTGGACGCAACAGGAAAACCGATATGAACGACGACGCTCAACAAGACGAACCGGCCGGCGCGCCGGACGACGCATCCGGCGCGAAGCGCCGCGCGCCCGCCCGCAAGACGGCCGGTGCACGCGCCCCGGCACGCAAGACGGCGGCCCCGCACCAGGGCTACGGCTTTGCCGACGTGGTGTCGGGCCAGCTCGACGAGGACGACGCCAGCGCCGACCTGCCCGCCCCGAAGCGGGTGCTGCAGCCCCAGGTCGAAACGCCCAAGCTGCACAAGGTACTGGCCCAGGCCGGCCTGGGCTCGCGCCTGGAGATGGAGCAGCTCATCCTGGAAGGGCGTATCTCGGTCAACAACGAACCCGCGCACGTCGGCCAGCGCGTGCAGCACGGCGACCAGGTCAAGGTCGACGGCAAGCCCATTCGCTACCGGATCGACCCGCCGCCGCCGCGCGTCATCGCTTATCACAAGCCCGTGGGCGAAGTGGTCACCCATGACGACCCGCAGAACCGGCCCACCGTGTTCCGCAAGCTGCCCCGCCTGATGCAGGGCAAGTGGCAGTCGGTGGGGCGGCTCGACCTCAACACCGAAGGCCTGCTGCTGCTGACCAGCTCCGGCGAGCTGGCCAACCAGCTGATGCACCCCCGATTCGGGCTGGAGCGCGAATACGCCGTGCGCGTGCTGGGCGCCCTGAGCAACGAGGAAAAGCAGCGACTGCTCGATGGCGTTCAGCTGGAAGACGGCGTGGCCTCGTTCGGCTCCATCGAAGATGGCGGCGGCGAAGGCTCCAACTGCTGGTACCGCGTGACCATCTCGGAAGGGCGCAACCGCGAAGTGCGCCGCATGCTGGAAGCCGTGGGCCATGCGGTCAGCCGGCTGATCCGCATCCGCTACGGCGCCATGATGCTGCCGCGCGGCCTCAAGCGGGGCGCCTGGATGGAGCTCGACGAGCGCGACATCCGCGCCCTGGTGAATGCGGCGGGCGCCGGTGCCAGCCGCCCGCGTGCCGCCGATGGCGAAGCTGCGGCCGAGGCGCCCATCCGGCGCGAGCGCGCCGCCGCTCCGCGCGGCGCGCAGTCGCGCAATTCCGCCGGCGGTGCCGGTGGCCGGGCCGCTGCGCCCAAGCGCGGTGCTGCTGCCGGTGGCGCCCGGGGCAAGGGTGCAGGTGGTGCTTCGCCCAAGGGCGGCGCGGGCCAGCCCGATCCGATGAAGACCTCCGTGGGCTACATCGGCGGCGACAGCCTGCAGCGCCAGCGCGAGGACCGCAAGCGCACGGGGGCTGGTCCTCGCCGGGGAACCCGGTAGGGTCATGCCCACGGGCTAGAATCAAGGGCTTTGCCCCACGGGGCAAACAAAGAACGCAATTTTTCATTCCAAGCAGGAACAAGACCATGGCCATCGAACGCACCCTCTCCATCATCAAGCCCGACGCCGTCGCCAAGAACGTCATCGGCCAGATCTACGCTCGCTTCGAAGCCGCCGGCCTGAAGGTCGTGGCTGCCCGCATGGCCCACCTGTCGCGCCGCGAAGCCGAGCAGTTCTACGCGGTCCACAAGGAACGCCCCTTCTTCAACGATCTGGTCGAATTCATGATCTCCGGCCCGGTGATGATCCAGGCTCTGGAAGGCGAAAACGCCATCCTGAAGAACCGTGAACTGATGGGCGCCACGGACCCCAAGAAGGCCGACGCCGGCACCATCCGCGCCGACTTCGCCGACAGCATCGACGCCAACGCCGTCCACGGCTCCGACGCTCCCGAAACGGCTGCCGTCGAAGTCGCGTTCTTCTTCCCCGGCCTGAACGTCTATTCCCGCTGAAGCGGCAACGCCGCCGGCAAGGCCCGGAGCCACAGCGCTCCGGCCCCAGCAGGCGGCGGTGCATGGCGCGCTCCGGCGGCCATCAGCCTGGATCACGCCATGAGCACGAACCTTCTCGATTTCGACCTCGACGGACTGGCTGCTTTCTGCGAGCGGCTGGGTGAGAAGCGTTTCCGCGCCACGCAGCTCTTCCGCTGGATCCACCAGCGCGGCGCCAGCGAGTTCGACGCGATGAGCGATCTCGCGAAGTCGCTGCGCGAAAAGCTCAAGGGCGTGGCCGTGGTGACCGGCCTGCCGGTCATCAGCGAACACGTGTCCGCTGACGGCACAGTCAAGTGGCTCTTCGACGTGGGCGACGGCAACGCCGTCGAATCCGTATTCATCCCTGAAGACGACCGTGGCACCCTCTGCGTTTCGTCGCAGGCGGGTTGTGCCGTGGGCTGCCGGTTCTGTTCCACCGGCCATCAAGGCTTCAGCCGCAATCTGACGACCGGCGAGATCGTCGCCCAGCTTTGGTTCGCCGAGCACGCGCTGCGCGCGCGCCTGGGCACGTCAGAGCGCGTGATCTCCAATGTCGTGATGATGGGCATGGGCGAGCCCCTGCAGAACTACAGCGCCCTGGTGCCTGCCCTGCGGGTCATGCTGGACGACCATGGCTATGGCCTGTCGCGCCGGCGCGTGACCGTGTCCACCTCGGGCGTCGTTCCGATGATGGATCGCCTGGCCCAGGACTGCCCGGTGGCCCTCGCGGTATCGCTGCACGCCCCCAACGATGCGCTGCGCGACAACCTGGTGCCGCTCAACCGCAAATATCCGATCAGCGAGCTGCTGGAAACCTGCAACCGCTATCTGGAGCACGCTCCGCGTGACTTCATCACCTTCGAATACTGCATGCTCGACGGAGTGAACGACCAGCCCGAGCATGCGCTTCAGCTGATCGAACTCGTGCGCCGGCATGCTGGCAAGGGCGTGTGGTGCAAGTTCAACCTGATCCCTTTCAACCCCTTTCCCGCCTCCGGTCTATTGCGGTCTCCCCCTGTGCAAGTGTCGGTTTTTGCCAAGTTGCTCAGCGATGCAGGTATCGTCACGACCGTGCGCAAGACGCGCGGCGACGACATCGATGCAGCCTGCGGCCAACTCGCCGGGGACGTCAAGGATCGGACCCGAGCGTCCGAGCGCATGGCCAAGCAGCGCGTGATCGCGCTCAAGCCGGTGTCCTAGTCGGAATGCATCTCATATCAAGGGGGGCGGGCATGACGTTTTCGTGGGCTCTGTGGCGCCGCTGGGTTGCCGCAACGGGCATCTATCTGGTCTGCGCGTACCTGCTGGCCGGGTGCGCCAACGCGCCGGGGTCTGCTTCCTCCTCCGCTTCCTCGGCATCGGACCCCATCGTCACGCCTTCCGACGAGTCCGAAACCCGCCGCCGTGCGCGCATCCGGCTCGAACTGGCGGCCAGTTACCTGCAGCGTGGACAGGCCACCGTGGCGCTGGACGAGGTCAAGCAGTCGGTCGCCATCGACCCGACCTTCGCCGATGCCCAGCACCTGATGGGCTTGGTCTACATGCGGCTGGGCAATCTCGACCAGGCCGAAGACAGCTTGCGGCGAGCCCAGTCCCTGAAGCCGGGCGACCCGGACATCATGCACAACTACGGCTGGCTTCAGTGCCAGCGCCAGCGCTATGCCGACGCCGAGCAATGGTTCGAACGCGCGCTGGCCGTCCCCACCTACCCATCGCGCAGCCGCACGCTGATGTCGCAGGGCGTCTGCCTGGAGCGAGCCGGTGATCCGGTGCGGGCCGAGCAGGCCCTTTCCAGGGCCTACGAGATGGATGCCGGCAACCCCGTCATCGGCTATTACCTCGCTGCCTTGAAGTTCCGCAAGGGCGATATCAAGCAGGCGCAGTTCTATGTGCGGCGGGTGAACAACGGCGAGTTCTCCACCGCTGAGTCGCTCTGGCTGGGCATCAAGGTGGAGCGCGCTTTGAAGGAACCAATGGCCATGCGCCAGTTGGGCGACCAACTGCGCAGGCGATTCCCCGATTCCCGCGAGTTGCTGGCATATGAGCGAGGCACGTTCGATGAGTGAGATGCTGGAAGCAGAAAACACGAATTCCATGGGTGCGCAGCCCGCAGCGGGCGGCATGACTGCAGGGGCGCTGCTGCGCCAGGCGAGGCAGGCCGCTGGCGTGCACGTGGCCGCGCTGGCCGGCGCGTTGAAGGTGCCGGCCCACAAACTGGAAGCGCTGGAGGAGGACCGCTATGAAGTGTTCACCGACGTGGTGTTCCTGCGTGCCCTGGCATCCAGCGTCTGTCGGACGCTGAAGGTGGATGCCGCCCCGGTCCTGGCCCTGCTGCCGACGAGTTCGGCGCCGAGGTTGTCCGTGGATCACGGCATCAATGCCTCGTTCAAGGACGGCAGCGCACGCGTATCGAGCGCCGGCGGCTCCGCCATCTCCCGTTCCGTCATCGGCGTGGTGCTGGTCTTGCTGCTGGCAGCTCTCGCCATGGTCTTCGTGCCGCGTGCGGTGGAGCAATCCGCATCGGCGGGCAAGCCGGCCTCGACGCAGCCGAGTACCGTGGCGGAGTCTCCCGCTGCGGCGCCGACTGCGGTCGCTTCCAGTCCCGTGGCCGTCGTGGTGGAGCCTGAGCAGCAGCCTGCGGCGGCCTCCACAACCCCGGCTCCGATGCCTGCGCCGGCCATGGCAGCGGCCTCCGTGCCTGCAGTGATGCCCGCCGCGCCGGCCGCGCCCATCGCCGGCTCGTCGCCCTTGGCGGCATCCGGCCAGCTCTCGTCCGTGCCGGTGGCGGCCGCCGATGACGGCCCGCTGGTGATCGCCGCGAGCGGGACTTCCTGGGTGCAGGTGCGCAGCCTCTCCGGCGGCGGCACCACGCAAAAGACATTGACTGCCGGCGACAAGCTGGTGGCGCCGGGCTCGCCGCCCTGGGCGGTGGTGATCGGCAAGGCCGACGCCACCACCGTGACGGTGCGCGGCAAGCCCATGGACGTGGTCAGCATTGCGCGCGAGAACGTCGCGCGCTTCGAGGTGAAATAAGTGAACGACGAAACAACGGCCGCTCCCATCGCCATCGCGTCGCCGCTGCCCCGGCGCACGCGCCAGGCGCGCGTCGTCTGGGGTTCGCGGGTGGTGACCGTCGGCGGCGACGCGCCTGTGCGAGTGCAGTCCATGACGAACACCGACACGGTCGATGCCATCGGCACGGCCATCCAGGTCAAGGAACTCGCCCAGGCGGGTTCCGAGTTCGTGCGCATCACGGTCAACACGCCCGAGGCCGCCGCCGCGGTGCCCTACATCCGCGAGCAGCTCGACCGCATGGGAGAAACCGTGCCCCTGGTCGGCGACTTCCACTACAACGGCCACCGCCTGCTGACGGATTACCCCGACTGCGCGCAGGCGCTCTCCAAGTACCGCATCAACCCCGGCAACGTGGGCAAGGGCGACAAGCGCGACCGCCAGTTCGGCCAGATGATCGAAGCCGCGATGCGCTGGGACAAGGCCGTGCGCATCGGCGTCAACTGGGGCAGCCTCGACCAGGAACTGCTGGCCCAGCTCATGGACGAGAACAGCCGCCGCGCGGCGCCCTGGGATGCCCGGCAGGTGATGTACGAGGCGCTGATCACCTCGGCCGTCGAATCGGCCCGCCGTGCCGAGGCCATGGGCCTGGACGGCAACCAGATCATTCTGTCGTGCAAGGTCAGCGGCGTGCAGGACCTGATCTCCGTCTACCGCGAACTGGCGCGGCGCAGCGACTACGCCCTGCACCTGGGCCTGACCGAAGCCGGCATGGGCACCAAGGGCACGGTGGCTTCGGCCGCTGCGCTGTCCGTGCTGCTGCAAGAAGGCATCGGCGACACCATCCGCGTGTCGCTCACCCCCCAGCCGGGCGAAGCCCGCACGCAGGAGGTGGTGGTCGCTTCCGAACTGCTGCAGGCCCTGGGCATGCGGGCCTACGTGCCCAGCGTGACGGCCTGCCCCGGCTGCGGCCGCACCACCAGCACCACGTTCCAGGAACTGGCCAAGCAGATCGACGACCACCTGCGTTCGCAGATGCCGGTGTGGCGGGTGCGCTACCCGGGCGTCGAGAAGCTCAAGGTCGCGGTCATGGGCTGCATCGTCAACGGCCCCGGCGAAAGCAAGCATGCCGACATCGGCATCAGCCTGCCCGGCACCGGCGAGGCACCGGCCGCGCCCGTGTTCATCGACGGCGAAAAGGCCCTGACGCTGCGCGGCGACAACATCGCGCAGGAGTTCCATCAGCTGGTCGAGGACTACATCGCCAAGCGATTCGGCGGACGCCAGCCCGAGTCCGTTGCCTGACGCGCTGGCCGGCACCACGCCTTCGCCGCTCAGGCGGGGCAGGCCCGGCCCGAGCCGTCCGATTCATTCATCGAGAAATACCGTGAGCAATAACAAAGAGAACAACAAGGACGCCGCACTGCCCAAGCCTCAGAAGCTGGTGGCAGTCAAGGGCATGAACGACATCCTGCCGCCCGAATCCGCGCGCTGGGAGTGGCTCGAAGAGAAGGTGCGCAACCTGATGGAGCGCTACGCCTACCGCAACCTGCGCACGCCCATCGTGGAGCCCACGGCGCTCTTCGTGCGCGGCCTGGGCGAGGTGACGGACATCGTCGAGAAGGAGATGTATTCCTTCGAAGACCGGCTCAACGGCGAGCAGTTGACGCTGCGCCCCGAATCCACCGCAGGTGTGGTGCGCGCGGTAGTGGAGCATTCGATGCTGTACGAAGGCGGCAAGCGCCTCTACTACATGGGACCGATGTTCCGGCACGAGCGGCCGCAGCGGGGGCGCTATCGCCAGTTCCACCAGATCGGTGCGGAGGCGCTGGGCTTTCCGGGCGCCGAGGTGGACGCCGAACTCATCCTGCTGGCCGATGCGCTCTGGAAGGAGTTGGGCCTCACCGATGTACGGCTTGAACTCAACAGCCTGGGCCAGCCCGACGAGCGCAAGGCGCACCGCGCCGCCCTGATCGCCTATCTGGAAGCGCATGCCGACCAGTTGGACGAGGAGGCACGCCGGCGCCTGCACACCAACCCTCTGCGCATTCTCGATACCAAGAACCCTGCGATGCAGACCCTGGTGGAGGCCGCACCCCAGCTCCTCGACTTCCTCGGCGAAGACTCCCTGCGCCATCTGGATCGTGTCAAGGCGATCCTGGATGCGAACGGCGTGGCTTGGCGTATCAACCCGCGCCTGGTGCGCGGCATGGATTACTACAACCTCACGGTGTTCGAGTTCATCACCGACCGGCTGGGCTCGCAGGGCACTATTTGCGGCGGTGGTCGGTACGACTATCTGATCGAGCAGGTGGGCGGCAAGCCCGCGCCGGCCGTGGGCTGGGCCCTGGGCGTGGAGCGCGTGCTCGAATTGCTGAAAGAGCAGGGCACGGCACCCCGTGAGCTGGTTCCCGATGCCTATGCGGTCGTGCAGGATGTCGATTCCATGCCCGCCGCGATGGCCGCGCTGCAGCAGCTGCGGGCGCTGGGCGTGCGGGTGCAGATGCAGCCTTCTGCGGCCGAGGGCATGGCGAGCCTGAAGTCCCAGTTCAAGAAGGCGGACGCGAGCGGCAGCCCCTATGCCCTGGTGTTCGCCGGCGACGAGCTTGCGCGCGGCGCGGTCCTCGTGAAGTCGCTGCGCGACGGCAGCGGCGCGCAGGTCGAGCGTCCCCTGTCCAGCCTGGCCGAATGGGCCGGCACCCTACAATCGATCTGCTGAACACACCACATCATGGCAAACCATTTCGACCTCGAAGAACAAGAGCAGCTGGATCAGATCAAGCATTTCTGGAGCACCTGGGGCACGCTCATCAGCAGCGTGCTGATCGTGGTGTTCGGTGCGATCGCTGCCTGGAACGGCTACCAGTACTGGCAGAACCGCCAGGCCTCCCAGGCCGCAGCGCTGGCCGACGCCATGGATTCGGCCGTCGCCTCCGCCGACACCGCCCGCATCGAGCAGGTCTTTTCGGACATGAAGTCCCGCTACGGCGGCACCGTTCAAGCCGGACAGGCCGGGCTGCTCTCCGCCAAGGCACTTTTCGACGCCGGCAAGCTGGACGCCGCCAAGGCCGAGCTGACCTGGCTGGCGCAGAACGCATCCGACGAAGGCTACAAGGCCCTGGCCCGGCTGCGGCTGGCCGGCGTGCTGATCGACGAGAAGGCTTACGACGAAGCCATGAAGCAGCTGTCGGGCTCGGTGCCGGCAGGTTTCGATGCGGCCTTCGCCGATCGCAAGGGCGACGTGCTGGCGCTGCAGGGCAAGAAGGCCGAGGCCATCGCGGAATACGAGCGTGCCTACAAGGCCTTCGAAGATCGCGTGGATTACCGGCGTCTGGTGGAAGTGAAGCTGAATGCCCTCGGGGCATCGGTGCCGCAGCAGTCCGTGGCCGTGGCCACGTCATCCGGAGGTGTTCAATGATGGGTCGTCTGATGGTGATGAAGCGGCCTTTGGCCGGTGGCATTCTGCTGGCCGGCGCGCTGCTGCTGACCGGCTGTTCCCTGTGGGGCGGCTCTTCCAAGCCCAAGCCGGCGGACCTCGGTCCCAACGTGCCGATCCTGGGCGTGCGCCAGGCCTGGACCGCCAAGATCGGCTCCACCGCCGGCCTTCCGCTCGAAGTCCAGGTCAACGGCAATGTGGTGACGGTGGCGTCCGCCGACGGCGCCGTGGCGGCCATCGACGCGCGCACGGGCGGCGACATCTGGCGTACGTCCCTGGGCGAGCCCCTGTCCGCCGGCGTGGGCAGCGACGGCAAGTGGACGGCCGTCGTCACGCAGAAGAACGATGTCGTCGTGCTGGCGAATGCGCGCGAACTGTGGCGCCAGACGCTGCAGGCGCAGTCCTATACGCCGCCCCTGGTGGCGGGCAATCGTGTTTTCGTGCTGGAAGCCAACCGCTCCGTTGCCGCCTTCGATGCGGCGACCGGCCAGCGGCTCTGGAGCCAGCAGCGTTCGGGCGATCCTCTCGTCCTGCGCCAGCATGGCGTGCTGATCGCCGTGGGCGACACCCTGGTGGCGGGCCTCGGCGGACGGCTGGTGGGCTTCAATCCTGATAACGGCAGCATCCGCTGGGAGGCCCCGGTGGCCAGCTCGCGCGGCACCAACGACGTCGAGCGTCTGGTGGAGGTCATCGGCCGTACGAGCCGCGTGGGCGACGTGGTCTGCGCGCGCGCCTTCCAGGCCGCTGTGGGTTGCGTGAACGCGCTGCGTGGCAGCACGCTCTGGACCCAGCCTGCCAACGGCGCCGAAGGCGTGGACGGCGACGACCAACTGGTCTTCGGTACCGAAAGCAACGGCACGGTCGTCGCGTGGAAGCGCCAGGACGGCGCCAAGGCCTGGACGTCCGAGCGCCTGCAGTACCGCAAGCTGTCGGCACCCCTGGTGCTGGGCCGCTCCGTCGTCATCGGTGACGATTCCGGCCTGGTGCATCTGCTGTCCCGCGAAGATGGCTCCCCTCTGAACCGCCTGACCACCGATGGCTCGGGCGTGTCGGTCGGCCCCGTGGCCTCGGCCGACACCCTGGTCGTCGTCACTCGCAACGGCGGCATCTACGGCTTCCGCCCCGAATAACAAGCATAAGAATGAAGCCAGTCATCGCCCTCGTCGGGCGGCCCAATGTGGGCAAATCCACGCTGTTCAATCGGCTCACCAAGTCGCGGGATGCGATCGTCGCCGATTTCGCCGGCCTGACCCGAGACCGGCATTACGGCAACGGCAAGCAGGGCAAGCACGAGTACATCGTGATCGATACGGGTGGCTTCGAGCCGGATGCCTCTGCCGGCATCTACCGCGAGATGGCCAAGCAGACCCAGCAGGCCGTGGCCGAGGCCGACGTCGTCGTGTTCGTGGTCGATGCCCGCGCGGGCCTTTCGGCGCAGGATCACGACATCGCCAACTACCTGCGCAAGCTGGGCAAGCCCTGCGTGCTGGTCGGCAACAAGGCCGAAGGCATGCTTGAAGGCGCCCAGCTGGCCGAGTTCTACGAGCTGGGCCTGGGTGAGGTTCATCCCATCTCGGCAGCGCACGGCCAGGGCATTCGCAGCCTGGTGGAGCTGGCGCTCGCGCCGCTGCACCTGCCCGATCCGGACGAGGAGGCCGATGAGGCGGACGCGGGCGTGATCCGCCTGGCAGTGGCCGGCCGCCCCAATGTGGGCAAGTCCACCCTGATCAACACCTGGCTGGGCGAGGAGCGGCTCGTCGCCTTCGACATGCCCGGCACCACGCGGGATGCGATCTCCGTGCCGTTCGAGCGGCAAGGCCAGAAGTTCGAGCTGATCGATACGGCTGGACTGCGTCGCAAAGGCCGGGTGTTCGAGGCCATCGAGAAGTTCTCCGTCGTCAAGACCTTGCAGGCGATCGAATCGGCGAACGTCGTGCTGCTCCTGCTCGATGCGACGCAGGGCGTGACCGATCAGGACGCCCACATCGCTGGCTATGTGCTGGAAAGCGGCCGCGCTGTGGTGCTGGCCGTGAACAAGTGGGATGCGGTCGATGATTACGGCCGCCAGATGCTCGAGCGTTCCATCGAAACGCGGCTCTCGTTCCTGAAGTTCGCCTCGCTGCACTTCATTTCCGCGAAAAAGCGGCAGGGCCTGGGGCCCCTCTGGTCGTCGATCGCACAGGCCCACAAGGCGGCCACGTGCAAGATGTCCACGCCCGTGTTGACGCGGTTGTTGCTCGAGGCCGTGCAGTTCCAGAGCCCCAAGCGCTCGGGCATGTTCCGCCCGAAGCTGCGCTATGCGCATCAGGGCGGCATGAACCCGCCCGTGATCGTCATCCACGGCAACTCGCTGGAACATGTCACGGATGCGTACAAGCGCTTCCTTGAAGGTCGCTTCCGCAAGGAGTTCAACCTTGTAGGGACTCCTCTGCGCATCGAGATGAAGACCTCTCACAATCCCTTTGCGGACAAGGACGACGCGTAATCGGCGTCCATCGGAACCTAAGGCTTTGTGGCCCGGTGGGCTGCAGGGCTGTGGTATGGTGCAGTTTTACAACAACATTCGTTGAACACGGAGAATATCGTGAGCAATAAAGGCCAACTCTTGCAAGACCCGTTTCTGAACGCACTGCGTCGTGAGCATGTGCCGGTGTCCATTTACCTGGTCAATGGCATCAAGCTCCAGGGGCAGATCGAATCGTTCGATCAGTACGTGGTGTTGCTGCGCAATACCGTGACGCAGATGGTTTACAAGCATGCCATTTCCACGATCGTTCCGGGCCGTGCCGTGAACTTCAACACGGCCGAAGCTGGCGACAGCGACGCTGCTGCCTGACGTTGGTGCTTCCATCCCATTGGCGTATCTCCTTCTTGCCTTCTAGCCCCAATTTGTCTTGAGTTCTCCCGATACTCCTGAGGTTTCTGCCACGCCCGTGGTTCTTGTGGGCGTTGATTTTGGGCTGCCCCATTTCGACGGGGAACTGGAGGAGTTGGGGCTGCTCGCGCAGACGGCCGGCCTCGATCCCGTGGCCCGGCTGACCTGCAAGCGCAAGGCTCCTGACGCAGCGTTGTTCGTCGGCAGCGGCAAGGCCGACGAGATCCGCATGCTGGCGCAACTGCATGGCGCGAAGGAAGTGCTGTTCGACCAGGCGCTCAGCCCGGCGCAACAGCGCAATCTCGAGCGCCAGCTCGAAATGCCGGTCAACGACCGGACGCTGCTCATCCTCGAGATATTCGCCCAGCGCGCGCGTAGCCATGAGGGCAAGCTGCAGGTGGAACTGGCGAAGCTGCGCTACCTGAGCACGCGGCTCGTGCGCCGGTGGTCTCACCTGGAGCGCCAGCGCGGTGGTATCGGGACCCGGGGCGGCCCGGGCGAAACGCAGATCGAGCTGGATCGCCGCATGATCAACGAGGCGATCAAGCGCACGCGTGAGCGGCTCGACAAGGTCAAACGCCAGCGCTCCACGCAGCGCCGTCAGCGTGAGCGGCGCGACACGTTCAATATCTCGCTGGTGGGCTACACCAATGCGGGCAAGTCCACGCTCTTCAACGCGCTGGTGAAGGCCCGTGCTTACGCGGCCGACCAACTGTTTGCCACCCTGGACACCACGACCCGGCAGCTGTATCTGGCAGAGGCCGAGCAGTCGGTATCCCTCTCCGACACGGTGGGTTTCATCCGCGATCTGCCGCACGGGCTGGTGGATGCTTTCCAGGCCACGCTGCAGGAAGCCGTCGATGCGGATCTGCTGCTGCATGTGGTCGATGCAGCGAACCCCGGCTTTCCCGAACAGATCGCGCAAGTGCAGAAAGTGCTCGCGGAAATCGGTGCGTCGGACGTTCCGCAGCTGCTGGTTTTCAACAAGGTGGACGCCCTCGCGCCCGAGGCCCAGGCGGCCCAGCGGCAGGACACCTACGAGCTGGACGGCACGCCCGTTCCCCGCATCTTCGTGAGCGCACGCACGGGCGAAGGCCTGGCGCAGTTGCGTGCCCAGCTGGCCGCGACGTGCCTGTCGGCCCGCTCGGACGGCATGACCCCTGGCGATACTGCTGAATTGACGGGCAGTGATGGCTGATTGGGCACAATGCCCGATCGACTCCATGTCTTCAGAGAAACAGAGACTTTCCGCATGAATCTGCATCGACGCGCTCCCCGCTGGGCCCTGCTGCCCCAGCGTATCCGGGGAATGTTCAATTTAAACGACCCCCGCTGGGGGCGTGGCGACGACAAGAGCGAAGGTGCCGGTCGCCCGGATTCCGATCCCCCTCCGGCGCAGCGTCCCCAAGGACAGCGCGGCAGAGACCAAGGCAATGCGGGGCAGCCGCCGGATCTCGATGAACTCTGGCGCGATCTCAATCGCAAGCTGGGTGGCCTTTTCGGCGGCAAGAATGGCGGCGGTCGTGGTCCGACGGGCGGCGGCAGCGGCGGGTTCCAGCCCGACATGAAGAACGCCGGCCTGGGTGTGGCCCTGATCGCAGGCGTTGCGGTGCTGATCTGGCTCGGCACGGGCTTCTTCATCGTGCAGGAAGGCCAGCAGGCGGTCATCACGCAGTTCGGCAAGTACAAGGGCACCGTGGGTGCCGGCTTCAACTGGCGCCTGCCGTACCCCATTCAGCGACATGAACTGGTGTTCGTCACGCAGATCCGTTCCGTCGACGTGGGACGCGACAGCATTATCAAGAGCACGGGTCTGCGCGAGTCGGCCATGCTGACCGAAGACGAGAACATCGTCGAGATCAAGTTCGCGGTGCAGTACAGGCTGAGCGACGCGCGTGCGTGGCTGTTCGAGAGCCGCAATCCTGCCGACACGGTGGTGCAGGTCGCTGAAACCGCGGTGCGAGAAGTCGTCGGCAAGATGCGCATGGACGCTGCGCTGGCAGACGAGCGCGATCAGATCGCCCCTCGCGTCCGCGCGCTCATGCAGACCATCCTGGACCGCTACAAGATCGGTGTGGAAGTGGTCGGTATCAACCTGCAGCAGGGCGGGGTCCGTCCGCCCGAGCAGGTCCAGGCTGCCTTCGACGATGTGCTCAAGGCCGGCCAGGAGCGCGAGCGCGCCAAGAACGAGGCCCAGGCCTATGCCAACGACGTCATCCCGCGCGCCGTGGGTGCGGCATCGCGCCTGAACGAGGAGGCCGCTGCCTACAAGGCCCGGATCGTCGCGCAAGCGCAAGGCGATGCGCAGCGGTTCAGCTCGGTGCTGACGGAATACCAGAAGGCCCCGCAGGTAACCCGCGACCGCATGTATCTCGAATCCATGCAGCAGGTGTACAGCAACGTGACCAAGGTGCTGGTGGATTCGCGCCAGGGTTCCAACCTGCTGTATCTGCCGCTCGACAAGATCATGCAGAGCGTCTCTCAGAACGTGCCCGGCACGGCGGCGAGCGGAGCCCCTGTCGAAACGCCGCCGGCGACCAGTTCCAGCGTTCCCACGACGACGTCGTCGTCTGCCTTCCAGAATGATGCCCGCATGCGTGACACCAGCCGCACGCGTGAGCGCGATGCCCGCTAGGAGTGAGTTGTGAACAGAGTCGGATTTATCGCTTCCACCTTGCTGCTGGCGCTGGCTTTGCTGAGCTCCATGCTGTTCGTCGTCGACCAACGCCAATTCGGCGTGGTCTACGCGCTCGGGCAGATCAAGGAGGTCATCACCGAGCCGGGCCTGAACTTCAAGCTGCCGCCGCCTTTCCAGAATGTTCGCTATATCGACAAGCGCCTGCTGACCTTGGACAGTACGGATACCGAGTCGATGCTCACAGCCGAAAAGCAGCGTGTCGTCATCGACTGGTACGTGCGCTGGCGCATTTCGGACCCGCTGGAATACATCCGCAATGTGGGTCTGGACGAGAACGCCGGCGCGATCCAGCTGAACCGTGTGGTGCGCAACGCCTTCCAGGAAGAAGTGAATCGCCGCACGGTGAAGGATCTGCTCTCGGGCAAGCGTGAAGAACTGATGGCCGAGGTCAAGCGCGAAGTGCTGGACACGGTTCGAGGCAGCAAGCCCTGGGGTGTGGACGTCGTCGATGTGCGCATCACCCGCATCGACTACGTCGAGGCCATCACCGAGTCCGTCTATCGCCGCATGGAGGCCGAGCGCAAGCGCGTGGCCAATGAACTGCGTTCCACGGGCGCCGCAGAAGGCGAAAAGATTCGTGCCGACGCCGACCGGCAGCGCGAGATCACGATCGCCAACGCGTATCGCGATGCGCAGAAGATCAAGGGCGAGGGGGATGCCGAAGCATCCCGCGCATACGCCGATGCCTTTGGCCGCGATCCGCAGTTCGCGCAGTTCTATCGCAGCCTCGAAGCGTACAAATCCAGCTTCAACAAGAAGAGCGATGTCGTGATCGTCGATCCGTCTTCGTCCGAGTTCTTCAAGGCCTATCGCGGCACGCCATCGGCGGCACCGCGGAACTGACATCGGTCTGCTGGCCTCGCAGCATGCGCCCGCGCAAGTGGGGGTTGCCTGCGAGGTCGGCCCGGGTTCTGTGCCTCCGCAGTGGCATGCGTTCCCAAGCCCTGTCTTGGCTGCTCTTGCCGCTTGACTCTGCGGGGCCTTATGCGCCTCGCTTCTTCGTGTGGAGCCCGTTCATGGGCGATTGCCATCTCGCCCTGACGGCGTTCGGCACTTGCCGGGGAGGTCCTTGAGGGCTGCACCCGGTAGAATCGCGTTTTTAACAGCTACCCGATTTCTCATGTCTGCTTGGGTCCTGCCGGATCACATTGCTGATGTGCTGCCTTCCGAGGCGCGGCATATCGAAGAACTGCGCCGAGGGTTGCTCGATACGGCTTGTAGCTACGGCTATGAGTTGGTCATGCCTCCTCTGCTGGAGCATTTGGAGTCCTTGCTGACGGGCGCAGGCGAAGCGCTCGATCTGCAGACATTCAAACTGGTGGACCAGCTCTCTGGTCGTTCCATGGGCTTGCGTGCCGACACCACGCAGCAGGCGGCGCGCATTGACGCCCACCTACTCAACCGCAAGGGGGTCAGCCGGCTGTGCTACTGCGGCCCGGTGCTGCACACGCGTCCCGACAAACCGCATGCCACGCGGGAGCCGCTGCAATTCGGTGCGGAAATCTACGGCCATTCCGGCCTGGAGGCCGATATCGAGAGTGTGCTTCTGGCGCTGGAATGCCTGGCGGTGGCCAACGTCAAGAACGTGAGCGTCGACTTGGCCGATGTGCGGATCGTGCGCAGCCTGCTGCAGCACGTGCCCAAGGAAGACTTCGACCTGGCGCGCATCCAGAACGCGCTGGCCGTCAAGGATTCGAGTGAACTGGCCGATTTGACCAAGCGGTTGCCTGCAGCTTCGCGCGATGGCTTGCAGACGCTGCTGCGGCTGTACGGTGGCATCGATGTGTTGGACGAAGCCGAGCGCTTGCTGGGTGATTTCCCCGGCATCAAGCCGGTGCTGGCAGGGTTGCGCACGATCGCGTCGCGGCTCTCTTCGGCCCAGGTCACGGTGGACCTGGCCGATCTGCGGGGTTATGCCTATTACAGCGGAGCTCGCTTCGCCATGTATGCGCCGGGTGCCAGCGACGCATTGGTGCGCGGTGGCCGCTACGACGAAGTGGGTGCGGCCTTCGGACGCAACCGTCCGGCGGCGGGCTTCAGCCTGGACATCAAGCAATTGGTGAGCGTGGTGTCACCCAGGGCGCTCCGGGCTGCAGTCCGCGCGCCATGGGGGGAGGGCGCTGAAGTGGAGTCGATGATCTCGGCGCTTCGCCGCCAGGGTGAAACGGTCGTCTGTGTCCTGCCGGGGCACGAAAGCGAAGTGGATGAATTCCTCTGTGACAGAGAGCTGTCGCAAGTGAACGGGCAGTGGACCGTTCGTCCTATCTGAAGCATTTGAACAATGGAATCGGGTTTGAAATGAAAGCAAGCAAGGGTCGTAACGTCGTTGTGGTCGGAACCCAGTGGGGTGACGAGGGCAAGGGCAAGCTGGTGGATTGGCTCACCGAGAGTGCTCAGGGCGTCGTCCGTTTCCAAGGGGGCCACAACGCAGGCCACACGCTCGTCATCAACGGCGTCAAGACCGCCCTGCACCTGATTCCCAGCGGCATCATGCGCCCCGGGGTCAAGTGCTACATCGGCAATGGCGTCGTGCTGTCGGCTGCCAAGCTTTTCGAGGAAATCGAAGGCCTGGAGCGTGCCGGCGTGGACGTGCGTTCCCGGTTGCGCGTGAGCGAAGCCTGCCCTCTGATCCTGCCCTTCCATGCGGCACTGGATGTCGCGCGCGAAGCCGCGCGCGAGCATGGCGGCGTGGAAAAGATCGGCACCACCGGCCGTGGCATCGGCCCGGCATACGAAGACAAGATCGCCCGCCGCGCCCTGCGCGTGCAGGACCTGAAGTATCCGGAGCGTTTCGCTGCCAAGCTGCGAGAACTCTTGGAACTGCACAACCATGTGCTGACCTCGTTCCTGCGGTCGGGTGAATTCGTGTTCCCGGAAGCGCTGCGCCCTTATCTGAACAACGGTGAGGTGCAGTTCGACGCGGTCTATTCCGAAGCCATGAAGCACGCGGAGCTGCTCAAGCCGATGATGGCCGACGTGTCGCGCGAACTGAACGAAGCGCATCTGGTCGGCGATAACCTGCTGTTCGAAGGCGCCCAGGGCACGCTGCTGGATGTCGATCACGGCACCTACCCCTATGTCACGTCCAGCAACTGCGTGGCGGGCAATGCCGCCGCCGGCGCGGGCGTCGGCCCCGGCCTGCTGCACTACGTGCTGGGTATCACCAAGGCCTACTGCACCCGCGTGGGCGGCGGCCCGTTTCCGACCGAACTGGAATGGGAAAAGCCGGGTACGCCGGGCTACCACATGAGCACCGTGGGCGCCGAAAAGGGCGTCACCACCGGCCGTAGCCGCCGCTGCGGCTGGTTCGATGCCGCCTTGCTCAAGCGCAGCGCACAGGTGAACGGCCTGACCGGGCTGTGCATCACCAAGCTGGATGTGCTGGATGGCCTGGAAGAGCTGAAGCTGTGCGTTGGCTACGAACTCGACGGTGCCAAGGTCGACCTGTTGCCCATGGGCGCTGAAGAGATCGCACGCTGCGTGCCCATCTATCAAAGCATGCCCGGCTGGACGGACTCCACCGTAGGTGTGACGCGCTATGACGAACTCCCCGTCAATGCCCGGAAGTATCTCGAGCGCATCGAGGAAGTCACGGGCGTGCCCATCGCCATGATTTCCACCAGTCCCGACCGGGATCACACCATCCTCATGCACAACCCCTACCAGGTTGGTTGATGTTTTTGACGTTTGGCGCCCTCTGTGTAGGCGCCAAACGCTATGAATTTAGGAGTTCTCATGTTGACGGAAGACGGCAAGCATCTCTATGTGAGCTATGACGAGTACCACAGCCTCATCGAGAAGCTGGCCCTGAAGGTGCATCAGTCCGGTTGGGAGTTCGACACCATTCTGTGTCTGGCCAGAGGCGGTCTGCGCCCGGGGGACATCCTGAGCCGCATCTTCGACAAACCCCTGGCCATCATGTCCACCAGTTCCTACCGTGCTGAAGCCGGGACGGTACGTGGGCATCTCGATATCGCCCGCTTCATCACCACGCCGAAGGGCGAGATCGCCGGCCGTGTGCTGCTGGTCGATGACCTGGCGGATTCGGGCCATACCTTGAACGCAGTGATCTCGATGCTCAAGAGCAACTACTCTCCTATTAGTGAGTTGCGCAGTGCCGTGATCTGGACCAAGGGACTGTCCACCTTCGTGCCAGACTATTCGGTCGAGTTTCTGCCCACTAACCCCTGGATCCACCAACCGTTCGAAGGCTATGACAGCCTGACGCCCGAGAAGCTTCTGGAGAAGTGGCGAGTCTGAAGGCCCTCCAAGTAGGTTGTAGGAAAAAGATTGCAGAGAAAGACGCCAAGCTCCGAATCTTGTGTATACTAGCGGGCTTGGCGCAGTCGAGGGCCCACAGGGATCTTCGCAGGTGTTGAGGAAAAAGGTTGGTTTTGAGTTGCGGCTGATTGAAAAATCGGTATAGAATTCAAGGCTTCGCTGGGCGGGATTGGTTGCTGATGCGATCGGTTCTGTGAAGTGAAAATAAAGACCTTCGGTCTTGACGGTGTTGAAAAAATGCTGTTATGATTGAGGGCTTCGCTGAAAGCGGTTTGCGAAAGCAAGT
>Ga0105242_10000960_pt1 | contig 22493 bp, 20 predicted proteins | sample KBSM24metaG_FD_81521 | JGI IMG/M metagenome (GOLD analysis project Ga0105242, IMG submission 81521) | Miscanthus rhizosphere microbial communities from Kellogg Biological Station, Michigan, USA - KBS M2-4 metaG | ecosystem: Host-associated > Plants > Roots > Rhizosphere > Soil | place... | reverse complement strand
TGGCCATGGCCGTGGCGATCTCGCTGCGGAGCTTTTCCAGCACGGCCCCGGGCGTGCCCCGGGGAGCCCACAGCCCCGTGAAGTTGACGACCTTGTATCCGGGCACACCGGCCTGCGCGAAGGTGGGAACGTCGGGCAGCGCCTTCAGGCGCTGGTCGCCGCTCACGGCCAGCAGCCGCACCTTGCCGCCACGCACCTGCCCCATCACGCCGGGGGTGGAGGCGATCTGGAAGTCGATGGTGCCGCTCAGCAGCGCCATCGTGGCCTCGCCCGCGCCCTTGAATGGCACGTGGGTGGCCTTCAATCCACTGGCGCCCTCCAGCGCCGCAGTGGCGAAGTGCGGCATGGTGCCGGCGCCGCCGGTGCCGTAGTTCAGCTTGCCGGGATGGGCCTGCGAATAGGCAACCATCTCGCCCAGCGTCTTGAACGGCGAACCGGCCGGCACCACCACTGCGGTCGGCGCGAAATTGAAGCCGGCCACAGGCACGAGATCCTGCGCGTGATCCCACGGCAGCTTTTTGAAGACCTGCGGCAGGATCGAGTAGGTCGTGTCGTTGGCCATGAGCGTGTAGCCATCGGCAGGCGAACGCGCCACCTGCGCCGCACCGATGGTGCCGGTGGCGCCGGCCTTGTTCTCCACGAAAAAGCTCTGGCCGGTCTGCTCGGTGAGCTTCTGCGCGATGCGGCGCGTCACCTGGTCCACGGCACCGCCCGGTGGATAGGGCACCACGATCTTGACGGGCTTGTCGGGATAGGCCGGTTGCGCCTGCACGTTGACGGCGATGCAGGCCAGCACGAGAGCGGTGCCCAGGGGGAATGTCATGCGGTTCATGGAATCTGTCTCCTTCTGTGTGTCATTCGGTACGCGGGTCGGGTGCCGCGAGTTGCGGCCCCGGCCTGCGTCAATCCATGCGGATGCCGCTCGTGCGGATCACGCGGGCCCACTGCGCGGTTTCCGATTGGACGAACGCCTTGAACTCCTGCGCGCTGGACCCGACGCCCTGCACACCCAGCTCCGCGAAGCGCTTCTTCATTTCGGGGCTGGCGACGATGGCGCGGGTTTCCGTCTCCAGGCGCTTCAGCACGGGCTCGGGCGTGGCCGCCGGCGCGAACAGGCCGTTCCACTCATTGACCTGGAAGCCCGGCAGGCCGGACTCGGCCACCGTGGGCACCTGCTCCCAGCCCGGCGCGCGCTGGGCCGATGTCACCGCGAGCGCACGCAGCTTGCCGCTCTTGACGAAAGGGCCGCTGGCGGTGGTGGCGCTGAACATCAGATCCACCTGGCCGCCGATCAGATCGGTAAGTGCAGGCGCGCCGCCGCGGTAGGGAATGTGCGTCATCGACACTTGGCCGCCCTGTTTGAACAGTTCGCCGGCCAGGTGCTGCGCGCCTCCATTGCCGGCCGATGCATAGGTCAGCCGCCCCGGCTGCGCCTTGGCGGCCTGCAGCACGTCGGCCACGGCCTTGAACGGCGACGCGGCGGGCACCACCATCAGCAGCGGTGCCTGCATGACGAGCGAGATGGGTGCGAAATCCTTGGCTGCGTCGTACGGCAGCCTGGCGAACAGGCTGGGGTTGACGGTGAAGGCCGTGGCATCCAGCAGCAGGGTGTAGCCGTCGGGCTGCGCCTTGGCGACGGCCGCAGCGCCGATGGTGCCGCTGCCGCCGGGACGGTTGTCCACCACCACCTGCTGGCCGAGGCGTTCGGACAGCTGCGTGGCCAGCAGGCGTGCCGTGTTGTCGGCATTGCCCCCTGCCGGATACGGCACGACAAGCTTGATGGGTTTGTCAGGCCAGGTGCCTTGCGGCTGGGCCTGCACCGCCTGCGGGCTGGCGGCGCCGATTGCCAAAGTGACGGCAACCAGCGCTTGTACGGCGAGCGCTGCCGGCCATCTCGGATGGGATCTTGAATGCATGGATGTCTCCGGTCCAGGGCGGCGCAAGGCCGCCTCTTCGTGTTCTCGTTCTGCTCCGGGCCGGACACGGGCCCGGCCCCGGATCGGGCGCGCACCTGCGGCGCGCCCGCGTGTACCGCCGGCCGTTCGCCGGTCAGCCCGCCATGGCCGGAGCGCGCTCCAGCACGGCCAGCAGGTTCTTCGCCGCGCCTACGCCCATGTTCACGTAGGCGTCGCTGGTCACGCCGCCGATGTGCGGGGAGAGGATGAAGTGCTTCTCGCCCTGAAACGGGTGGCCGGCCGTCATCGGCTCCACGGCGAAGCTGTCCAGGCCCGCGGCCATCACCTGGCGGGAACGCACGGCTTCCAGCAGCGCGGCCTCGTCGATCAGGCCGCCGCGCGCGGTGTTCACCACGATCACGCCGCGCTTGCACTGCGCCAGCGTGGCCGCGTTCAGCATGCCGCGGTTCTCATCGGTCAGCGGGCAGTGCAGCGAAATCGCATCCGACTCGCGCCAGAGGGTTTCGAGCGGCACGCTCTGCACGTAGTCCGGCAGATTCTTCGCGAACGGATCAAAACCGATCACGCGCATGCCGATCGCATCGGCCATCTTCGCGAAGCGCAGGCCGATGGCGCCCAGGCCCACCAGGCCCACCGTGCGGCCGCCCAGCTCCAGGCTCTTGTGCGTGGCCTTGTCCCAGTGGCCGGCGTGCATGCGCGCGTCCAGTTCCACCACCGACTTGGCGCAGGCCAGCAGCAGCGCCAGCGCCTGCTCGGCCACCGCGGCGGCGTTGGCGCCCACGGCAGCCACCACCTCGATGCCGCGCGCTTTCGCCGTGACCTTGTCGATGGTGTCGGTGCCGCTGCCGTGCTTGGAGATCACCTTGAGCGACGGCGCCGCGTCCATCACGGCCGCGCCCACCTTGCCGTAGCGCACGATCATGGCCACCGGGTCATGCTGGCGGCACAGCGCCACGAGGTCGTCCTCGGTGGGCGTCTTTCCGGCGTAGACGATCTCGAAACCCTGGAGCAGATCCAGGGCCTGCTGCGCCAGGTCGGCGCCGGTGATGATGATGGTACGGGCGCTCACAGCGATTCCCCTTCCTTGAGCACGCCAGCGGCGCGCAGCGCGGCGGGCAGCCACTTCGATGCCGTGTCGCCGCGGGCGATGGCTTCTATGCGGGCGGCCTCGTCGGCCACCTTCTTGTCGGCCAGGGCCATCATGGCGGGGGCCTTGGCGCGCTCGATCACGACCACGCCGTCTGCATCGCCCACCACCAGGTCCCCCGGGTTCACCACGGCGCCGCCGGCGGAGATGGGGTGGTTGATGCGGCCAGGCACGAACTTGGTGGGCCCGGCGGGGTTGAAGCCCGCGCTGAACACGGGGAAGTCCAGCTCCAGAAGCTCCAGCTTGTCGCGGATCGCGCCATCGACGATCACGCCGGCCAGGCCGATCTTCTTGCAGGCGCTGAGCATCAGAGTGCCCATCAGCGCGGCGGTCTGGTCGCCCTTGCCGTCGATCACCAGCACGTCGCCGGGTCGGGCCAGCGCGATGGCGGCGTGGATCATGAGGTTGTCGCCGGGGCGCACCTCCACGGTGAAGGCCGGGCCCGCCACCTTCATGTCCTGGTGCACGGGAGACACGCGGGCATGCATGGTGCCGCGGCGGCCGGCCACGTCGGCCAGGATGGCGGCCTGGAAGGTCGCGGCTTTGGAGACGACGTCGGTGCTCACACGTTCGATGTCGCGGATGATCTCGGGAAGTTGGCTCATGGTGAAGTTCGTCCAGTTGAAAAAATGGAATGCCAGGAGTGGCGGGTGGACCGCGCCCGTCACTCGGCCTTGATGTTTCCGTCCTTGATGACCTTGGCCCACTTGGCGGAATCGGCCCTCTGCAGATCGCCCAGCTGTTTCGGCGTGCCGCCGACGAGCGTCACGCCCAGCTTGTCGGCCAGTGCCAAGACGGCCGGGTCCTTGAGTGCTGTATTGATTTCCTGGTTCAGGCGCTGGACCACGGACGCGGGCGTCCTGGCGGGTGCGAACACGGCCTGCCACTGCTCGACCACGAAGTCCTTCATGCCGACCTCGCCCATGGTGGGCACGGCGGGCAGCGCCTTGAGCCGCTGTGCCGAGGTCACGGCCAGCGCGCGCAGCTTGCCGGCCTGCACGTGGGGCAGCGCCGCGGCCACCGGCGCGAACATGAATTGCACCTGGCCGGCCAGCGTGTCCTGCAGAGCGGGCGTGTCGCCCTTGTAGGGCACGTGGATGAAGCGTGCGCCGGTCTGCTGCTGCAGCAGTTCGCCCTGCATCTGCAGGATGGTGCCGTTGCCGCCGGACGCGTAGGCCAGCTGGCCGGGCTGTGCCTTGGCCGCGGCCACGAGGTCGGCCACGGTCTTGAAGGGCTGTTCCGCGCCCACCACCAGGATGTGCGGGATGGTGCCGATGGTCACCACCGGCTCGAAACCGGCGATGGGGTCGTAGGGCAGCTTGCCCATGAGGTGCGGCGCGATGGCCTGCGGGCCGATCGAGGTGCCGAGCAGGGTGTAGCCATCGGGCGCGGCCTTGGCCACGAAGGCGGCGCCGATGGTGCCGGTGGCGCCGGCCCGGTTGTCCACGATCACGGTGGTGGCCAGGGCCGCCCCCAGGCGCTGGGCCACGGTGCGGCCCAGCACATCGGTGCTGCCGCCGGGTGGGTACGGGACAACCCAGGTGATCGTCCTGCCCGCAGGCCAGTCAGACTGCGCGAGTGCGGGCGCTGCCGCCAGGGAGCCCAGCAGCAGCGCGCCTGCCGAAGCGATCACGCCGCGGCGGCCGATGCCGGGGGCAGCGGATCCGGGCGTCGATGGATGAAGGGGGTTGGTCATGGCTTGTCTCTCTTTCTGGTTGTATGGAACGGAATTCAGGACGTGCCCGGCACGGGCGCGAACCCGTAGAGCGCGGCCGGGTTGCCTACCAGCACGCGCTGCAGCGTGGAGCCGGCGTCGCCGCTCTGCCGCACCCAGTCGGCCAGCCGGTCCACCTGCAGCGCGTCGTCGGGCAGCGGCTGCACGCCGGCCGTCGCCGTGGCATGGGGCCAGTCGCTGCCCCAGACCACGCGGTCCGGTGCTGCGCGCAGGTAGCCGGCAGCCAGCGCGTCCAGCGCCGGGTCGTCCACCGCGTGGCGCTCGCTGACGATGTAGCCGCCGGACAGCTTGATCCACGCGCGCCCGTCCTGCAGCAGCTCCAGCAGCAGCGCATGGGCGGGATGCCGGCCGGCGAGCGCGGGCGGGATGCGGCCGAAATGGTCGAACACGAGCGGCACGGGCAGCCGGCGCAGCACGCCCGCCTGCTGCGCCAGCAGATCCGGAGCCATCAGCAATTGCAGGTGCCAGCCGAGCGGCGCGATGCGCTGGGCCAGCGGCAGGATCGAATCCACCGTGCCCGACACGCCCAGCGACAGGTTGAGCCGCACGCCGCGCACACCCGCCTCGTGCAGGCGCAGCAGCTCGGCATCGCTCTCGTGGCCGCCGATCACCGCCACGCCGCGAGCCTCGGCGCCCAGCGCTGCCAGCCCTTCCAGCAGGCAGCGGTTGTCGGTGCCATAGGTGGACGGAGTGACCAGCACCACGCGCAGGGTGCCGATACGCCGCTGCAGCGCCCGCAGGTCTTGCACGTTCGCGTCCGGCGGCCGCAGGCGGGCTGCGGGGTCGGCAGGGAAGCGTCCGTCGTAGAGGTGGACATGGCAGTCGCAGGCGCCCGCCGGCAGCGCCGTGCGCGGCGCGGCGATGCCGGCCGAGAAGCGCACGGGCGTGGAGGAACTGTCGTCGCGGGCCATGGCGGGCGTCATGCGTCGGCTTCGGACTGAAGGCGGATCGGGATCAGTCCAGGCTGGCGCCGGAGTCCTTGACGATCTTGGCCCACCGGGGTACCTCGGCCTTGAGCAGCGCGCTGAACTTCTCCGGCGTGCCGCCCAGCACGTCGCCGCCTTCGGAGCGCAGCTTCTCGGCCACGTCCGGCTGGGCCAGCGCCTGGTTGATGGCCTGGTTCAGCGTCTGCACGATGGGCGCGGGCGTGCCGGCCGGGGCCAGGATGCCGTACCAGGAAGCGGCCTCGAAATTCTTGTAGCCGGACTCGGCCAGCGTGGGCGTGTCGGGCAGTTGGGCCGACCGCTTGAGCGAGGTGATGGCGATCGCCTTGAGCTTTCCGTTGCGCACCTGGCCCAGCAGCGTGGGTACGGCGGACATGTACAGGTCGATCTGCCCGCCCACCAGGTCGGTCATGGCCTGCGAGGCGCCCTTGTAGGGCACATGGCGCAACTGGATGCCTGCGGCTTTCTCGGCCAGTTCGCCCGCGAGGTGGGCCACCGTGCCATTGCCGGAATAGCCCAGCGTGAGAGCGTCGGGCTTGCCCTTGGCTGCGGCCACCACGTCGGCGAAGGTCTTGAAGGGCGTGTTGGCGGGCGCTGCCATCACGATGGGCGCGGACGACACCAGCGCCACGGGCACCAGGTCCTTGAGCGGGTCGTAGGGCAGCTTGGCGTAGAGCGAGGGATTGATGGCCAGGTTGCTGGTCTGGCCCATCACCAGCGTGTAGCCGTCCGGCGCGGACTTCGCAGCCGCATCCACGCCCAGGTTGCCCCCGGCGCCAGGGCGGTTGTCCACGACCACGTTCCACTTGTGCTGCTCGGTCAGCTTCTGCGCGACCGCCCGGGCGAGCATGTCCGTGCCACCGCCGGGCGGGAACGGAACGATGAGGCGGATGGGCTTGGCGGGATAGGCCGCCTGCGCGTGGGCGGCGCCGGCGGTCAAGCCCCCGACTCCCAGGCCCAGCAGGGCGATGCACAGGTGTGCGCCCAGGGCGCGCCGACTCGTCGAAATGGCGTCTTGCATGGTTTGTCTCCTTGTTGTCTAACTGCCTAGCCTTGTTCCAGGCATTGGGCGCGACTCTAGAGAAACGTTTCAACCCATACAATGCAGTTGCGCACAGCGAAACACATTCCATCATGAGCAACCGCCTTTCCCCCCACTCTTCCAGCGGCCTGCCCGCTTCCGCCCAGGAGAAAGGCAAAGCCACGGACGGCGCCGTGATCGCAGTGACCCGGGCGCTGCAGTTGCTGGACGCCTTCGGCCTGGGCGAATCGCATCTGCCGCTGGCCGAACTCAGCCGGCGCTGCGGCCTGCACAAGACCACCGTGCTGCGGCTGGCGCGGACACTGGCGCAGTCCGGCTATCTGGTGCAGCGCGAGGACGGCGACTGGCGGCTGGGCCCGGCCACCGGCTGGCTGGGAGCCCGCTACCAGGCCGGCTTCGACGTGCAGAACGTCATGGAGCCGGAGCTGCGCGAGCTGACACGGCTCACCGGCGAGAGCGCGGCCTTCTACGTGCGCGAGGGCGACCTGCGCACCTGCATCGTGCGGGTGGAGGGCCCGCAGGCATTGCGCCACCACGCCCGCATGGGCGAAGGCCTGCCGCTCGACAAGGGCTCACCGGGGCGCGTCATCCTCGCGTTCTCGGGGGAGCCCGGCACGCAGTACGAAACCATCCGCCAGCGTGGCTACCACTGGTCGATCAGCGAGCGCGAACAGGGCGTGGCCACGGTGTCGGCACCCGTCTTCGGCATGCACTGGCGGCTGATGGGGTCGGTGTGCATCTCGGGGCCGGCCTCGCGCCTCACGGAAGCACGCCTGCAGGCGCTGGCGCAGACCGTGATGGCCACCGCCACGCGGCTTTCCTACGCGCTGGCCGGCAGCGCCGCGAACCCGGCCACGGCGGCCACGCGGGCGAGCCACTGGCATCCCTGAGAGCGTGTTCACGATATCCCGGAGGGCCCCGGCCGCCACGCGTGCTACCGTTGCCACAGGCCCGCCAGGGCTTGCCACGACGACCACGACACGACCGGAGACGCCCGCCCATGAGCCGCTACCCCTTCCCCGACCTGAACGCCCTGCCGGACGACATCCGTGCACGCATCCTCGAAGTGCAGGACAAGGCCGGCTTCATCCCCAACGTGTTCCTGGCCTTCGCGCGACGGCCTGCCGAGTGGCGCGCCTTCTTCGCATACCACGACGCGCTAATGCTCAAGGAGGAAGGCTCGCTCACCAAGGGCGACCGCGAGATGATCGTCACCGCCACGAGCGCGGCCAACCAGTGCCTCTACTGCGTGGTGGCGCACGGAGCGCTGCTGCGCATCTACGAGAAGAAGCCCTTCGTGGCCGACCAGGTGGCGGTGAACCACCGCAAGGCCGACATCAGCCCGCGCCAGCGCGCCATGCTGGAATTCGCGATGAAGGTCTGCCTGTATTCGGACCGGGTCGAGGAAAGCGACTTTCCCCCGCTGCACGAACACGGTTTTTCCGACGAGGACATCTGGGACATCGCCGCGATCACCGCATTCTTCGGGCTGTCCAACCGCATGGCCAGCTTCAGCGGCATGCAGCCCAATCCGGAGTTCTATCTGATGGGGCGGGTGCCGCGTCAGCGCTGAGGGAACGGGCCCACGGCGCACGCCGGGAGGCGAGATGCCGAGGCGTCGCCCAGGGAAACGGGTTTCAGCCGCCCGCACCCAGCACGCCCCAGAGCATGCGCACCAGTTCGTCCTCGACCGCGGGCTGGCCGAGCCACGGCGAATCTTCCAGCGACGTCATGACCACACCCCCCTTCGGTGCCCCCCCGCCGCCCTGCCGGTACGCAAGCCGGCCGTCGATCGGGCCCGGGGTTTCCCGCGCCACTGGCACGGCGGGGATGCCTTTCGCACGCAGTTCTTCAATGCCCTGTCGATGCGCTTTCCCGTGGGCGGGCAGTTCTTCATCGACTCGGTGCGAGTCGCAGCCGAGCGGCTCGACGCCACCCGGCCGGACCACGCAGCGCTGCGCACGTTGCACCGGGCGGCGGCGTTCGATCTCTATCGGGCGCCGGGCGGGAGCAACGCCTGGCGGGTGCGCTGGTACCTCTACGTGGGCATTGTCTTCATGGTGGACACGATGCGGCAGACGGTGCTCCATCTGCGGCGCGACGACACGCTCTGGCGCCCGGGCACCTGGATCAGTGCGGTACGCATGTTCTGGGGCCGCGACGGCGTCGCCTGGCGCAGCATTCCGGCACTGCTGCGCTACGTGCGCCGAGCTGTCCCCCTGACCGTGAGCATGCTGCGCCTGCTGCGGCCGAGCTGGCGCAACCGTGGCTGGCCGCGCATGCGGACCGGCTGCGAACGGTGGGCACCGCCGCACAGACCTCCCGAACGCTTCAGCGCGCGGTGGCAAACTCGCCGCGCTGCGACCCGGCGGCGCCGTTGCCTCGGGCGTCCCGCGTGCCGAGGTCCGCGCATCGGGCGGCCAGGTCCCGCAGCAATGTTGGTTCGGTCATCCCATCAGTCCAGCTTCGTGCCTGCGGCCTCGATCACCTTTCCCCATTTTTCAGTCTCGGCCTTCAACTGCGTCGCATACGCCTGCACGCCCAGAGGCAGAACCTCGATACCCATCGATGCCAGTTGCTGACGAACGGCCGGCCTGTCCATCACCTTCGCCAGCGCCCTGTTGAGCACTTGCACCGTCTCGGCCGGCATGCCCGCCGGCCCCAGCAGTGCATTCCACGATCCCACCTGAAAGGCAGCAACGCCCTGCTCCGCTCCGGTCGGCACATTGGGGATTTCGGTATTGCGCTTCCCGGCGGCGACGGCGAGCATCTTCAGCCGGCCGGCCTTTGCCTGCGGATCGATCACCGTGATGGCATCGCAAGTCACATCCACCTGCCCTGAGACGACCGCGTTCACCGCCTCCGCGCCACTCTTGAACGGAACATGCACCAGATCGATGCCCGAGCTGATCTTCAAGAGTTCCAGACACAGGTGCGGCGAACTGCCATTCCCGGCAGAACCGAAGTTCAGCTTGCCGGGTTGCGCCTTGGTCAACGATAGCAGTTCCCGCAAGGTGCCGGCCTGCACCGAGTTCGATACGGCAAGAACGAATGGCGAGTTGCTGACGAGAGACACCGGCGTGAGCGACGACGGATCGTAGGAGAGCTTTCTGTAAATCATCTTGTTGACTACCTGCGTGCCGACCGTGCCGAGCAGCAGCGTGTATCCGTCCGCCTGCGCCTGCGCTACGGCGGTGGCGGCAATCGAGCTCCCAGCCCCGGGCCGGTTGTCGACCACGACTTGCTGCTGCAACTCTTCCCCGAGGGCCTTGGCAACCAGCCGGCCTGCGACGTCGGTGATGCCTCCAGCTCCGAACCCGATGACGAGCCGGATGGGCTTGGAGGGATAGGCGTCGGAGGCTCCCGCTCCAAAGGAGCTGAAGACAAGGGTGCACGCAGCAAGTGCAGCGATACGGCGCAAAGCGATGGGCATGGCATGGCTCCTCAGGCGGCACTGCCGCCCCTCGGGCAGTCAAAGTGCTCCGCCCATGCGCTTGCAAAACATATGCCACATTAGTTCCTTTATGACATTTAATGTCATTGATTGGCGCCATGCATCCGGAGATGCGCGATTCGGGATGCCGCCGTGGCGAGTGCACCAGGAAAGGGAAGATGGCCGTGCGAGAATGCCGGCCGTCGTAACAGCGCCCCATGCCGTGATGCATTGGCCGGGCGCATGTGTTGAGCAGGATAAAAGCGTGGCCATTCACCTCAAGTACCTCAGAGTCCAAAGCGGCATGACGCTTGAAGACCTTGCTCGGGACTCCGGACTCACCCGCAGCTACCTTTCAAAAGTAGAGCGGGGAATATCCACACCGTCCATCGAGTCGGCGCTCGGCATCGCAAAGGCCCTGGGGGTGTCGGTGGATCGGCTGTTTGGCCAGCATGCCGAAGAAGACCCCGTCACCATCGTGCGCGGCAACGGCAAGTCGGCGGGCGACCCGAACAGTCACCTCTCGCTCGTCGCAGGGCTGAAGGACGACAGGGCGATGCGCGCGTTCGTCGTGCGCCCCGGAAAAACCCAGCGTCGCGGGCGCATCATGAGTCACCACGAAGGGGAGGAGCTGCTCTTCATCCTGACGGGCCAGATCGAGATGCAGATAGGCAAGCGCAAGGAGACGTTGAATCCGGGTGACTGCGTGCAGTTCGATTCGACGATTCCACACCGACTGACCGCGATGACCGAAGAGCCCGCATCCGCGCTCGTCGTCGTCGCGGCCCTGGCCTGACTCAGAGCATCGAAAGGCAATCGTGGTTGCGCGTCTCGCGCAGAGCGCGGCGGGCATAGTAAGCGAAGCCGATGCTGCTGCGTTTCGGGCGCAGCACCCAGTCGTGCGCTTCGCGGCCGAGTTGAGGGTCGATGGGCTGAATTTTCCCCGCGCCCATCGCCAAGAGCTGCTGTCTTGCGGCTCGCTCGAAAGCGAGGCCCAGCAGGCAGGCCTCTTCCACGCTGGAAGCAGCGATGAGCAGGCCATGGTGCGACAGCATCAGGGCGCGCTTGCTCCCCAGAGCTGCCGATATGAGTTCACCCTCCTCATTCCCCACCGGAACGCCGGGCCACTTCTCGACGAAGGCGACATCGTCGTAGAGGACGCAGTTGTCCATGTGGGACACCTCCAGCGGCACTTCGAGCATGCTCAGCGCCGCCGTATGCAGAGCATGGGTGTGAATGATGCAATGGACGTCGGGGCGGCTCCGGTACACCCATGAGTGGAACCTGTTGGCCGGGTTGGCCATCCCTTGGCCTTCCAGCACGTTCAGGTCTTCGTCGACGCGCAGCAGATTGCCCTCGCTGATCTCGTCGAATCCCAAGCCCAGGCGCTGAGTGTAGAACCCGCCCAATTCCGGAATGCGCGCGGTGATCTGACCCGCCAGGCCCGAATCATGGCCGTTGTCGAAGAGGATCCGGCATGTCAGGGCGACCTTCTGCCGAAGGGAGTAGCCGCTCTCCTCCAGGTGCTGCTCCATCTGTCCGTAGGCCTTCTGAACGAGGGCTTGCTTGTCCAGGGCGAAAGTATCCTGACTGTGCATACGTGTGATGGCTGAATGGGTTCGTGAGGGGCTGGAGTGCACCGCTGCAAACGCCCTTGAACCCTCATGCGCGCCAAGGAAGAAAAGAAGCGGCTTTTGCGGCTCAGTATCGCGGCAATGACACTTTGTGTCAATAAAACTCCAAAGCGACCGGATGCGCCACTGCATGGCCGCGCGACGCCGGCAACGGTCCGGGCGGCCGGGCCGCCCAGCGCAGTTCTGCGGCTTGCTCGCCCGCACACAGCGGCCGCTCAGGCCCCGAAGCCATCATCGGCCGCGATGACCGCGCCGTTGACGAAATGGCTCTGGTCGCTGGCCTGCATGACGATCAGCGCATCAAGGCCGCGCTGCTGCCCCGATACCCGCACGTCGATGACGTCGTGGCCCTGGCCCACACCTACGGCTGCGGCGTGGCCATCGACGCGCCCGACGCCGTGATCCCCATCCGCACGCTGCGCAACATCAGCTTCAACCCCAACTTCGGCGGCGAGGTGATGGTGGTCAGCCTGGGCTGCGAGAAGCTCCAGCCCGAACGCCTGCTGCCGCCCGGCGCCATTCCGCTGGTGGATGAGCCCCTGCTCGAAGAGGCGCCGCTCGACGTCGTCTGCCTGCAGGACGACGCACACGTGGGATTCATGTCGATGGTCGAATCCATCATGCGGCAGGCCGAGGTGCACCTTGAGCGTCTGAACGCCCGCCAGCGCGAGACCGTGCCGGCCAGCGAACTGGTGGTGGGCGTGCAGTGCGGCGGCAGCGACGCCTTCAGCGGCGTGACGGCCAACCCGGCGGTGGGCTTTTGCACCGACCTGCTGGTGCGCGCGGGCGCCACCGTGATGTTCAGTGAGGTGACCGAAGTGCGCGACGGCATCGACCAGCTCACCTCGCGCGCCAGCACGCCGGAAGTGGCTGAGGCCATGATTCGCGAGATGGCCTGGTACGACAACTACCTGAACCAGGGCCGCGTGGACCGCAGCGCCAACACCACGCCAGGCAACAAGAAGGGGGGCCTGTCCAACATCGTCGAAAAAGCCATGGGCTCCATCGTCAAGTCGGGCAGCGCTGCCATCTCGGGCGTGGTCTCGCCCGGCGACAAGGCGCGCCAGAAGGGCCTGCTCTACACCGCCACGCCCGCCAGCGACTTCATCTGCGGCACGCTGCAGCTGGCCGCCGGCATGAATCTGCACGTGTTCACCACCGGCCGGGGCACGCCCTACGGCCTGGCGCAGGTGCCGGTCATCAAGGTGGCCACGCGCAGCGACCTGGCCCGCCGCTGGCACGACCTGATGGACATCAACGCCGGCCGCATCGCCGACGGTGACGCCACGATCGAGGACGTGGGCTGGGAGATGTTCCGCATGATGCTGGAGGTGGCCAGCGGCCGCCAGAAGACCTGGGCCGAGCGCTGGAAGCTGCACAACCAGCTGGTGCTGTTCAACCCGGCGCCGGTGACCTGATTCATTCAGCTACTATATTGATAGCTATCAGCGCTTATCCAACAAGCGCTGCAGGCCATTTTCATTAATAAATCACTGCTGGCATGCGTGGCGCCAGCGGCTGGGCAGCACGCCGCGCTCCGCGCGAAAAGCTTTGCTGAAATGGCTCAGGCTGGTGAACCCCGCCGCCAGCGCTGCGGTGGTGACGCTGGCACCGTCGGTCAGCAGGGCCGCGGCGGCGGCCAGGCGCACCTCGCGCAGGTGCTCGTGCACCGAGCGGCCCGCCATGGCGCGAAAGCCGGCCTGCAGTTTCTTCTCGCCCAGGCCCACCTCGCGTGCCAGCCGGGCGATGGTCCAGTCCTCGCCAAAACGCTCGTCCAGCAAGGCGCGGGCCTGTAGCAGCCGTGCGCGCTCGCGCGCGAGCGAGGCCAGGGGCAACGCCGGCCCCACCGCCTGCAGCACGATGGCCAGCGCCTCCAAAGCCTTGGCCTGCAGGTAGAGGCGGCGCACCGTCTCGTCGCCGAAGTCGCAGGTCAGGATGTCGGTGGCCACGCGCAGCAGCGCGGGCGGCGCGGGAAAGCCGCCCATGAGCATCTGCGCTTCGCTCAGGCTGCAGTCCTGCAGAAAGCGGCCCTGCAAGGCCATCAGGGGCTGGCCGCCTACCCGCTGCAGCCCGTCGATGGAAAAGCGGATGTCCACCAGCCGGCTGGCCTGCCCGCCGCGCATGGAAAACTGGCCCGACACCGGGCGCACCGCGGTCTGCACCACCGCCATGCCCGAGCGCAACTCCAGCAGGGGCCCGCCATCGAGCGCCATGCTGGCGCTGCCCTCCAGCATCACGCCGATACAGAACATGGGCGGGCCCTTGGCACTGACCTTCAGGTCGCTGGCGGGCCGGCCGTTCCAGCAGGTCAGCGTGATGCCTGGGGCCAGCTCGTGCACGCGCGCCAGTTGCGCCCAGTCCGTGGGCAACACCACCTGCGGCAGCAAGGGATGGTGGCTACCCCCATGCGCTGCAGCGTCGGTGTGCGGGCGGGCAGTGCCCTGGTCCAGATCCATGAGATTTCTCCTCAAAACCGCTAAGCCCGTCCCAAAACCGTTAGCGGAGCAGGCATCAAATAAGAACAATTCTCATTTTATTCATTCAGCAGCCCGCCATGCCCACACGTTTCGCCGGCAAGACCTCGCCACCGTCCTCCCTCTTGCCCCTGGCGGCCGCCTGCCTGGCGTGCCTGTGCAGCACGGCCCTGGCGCAGGTCAAGGCTGCCGAGCCCGCACTGTCCGACGTCACGGTCACATCGGGCAAGCGTGAACAGCCGCTGTCCCAACTCATCGGCGCCGCCGTGGTGCGCGACCGGCAGGCGCTGGACGACGCCCAGGTTTCCACCACGCAAGACCTGCAGCGGGTGCTGCCGGGCGTGCAGATCTCGCAAAGCGCCTCGTTTCTCTTTCCCATCATCAGCGTGCGCGGCGTGTCGTCGGCGCAGGACTTCTACAACCCGGCTCTCACCGTCTATGTGGACGGCGTGCCGCAACTGCCCATCTTCGCCATCCAGTCGCTGCAGGATGTGGAGCGCGTCGAGCTGCTCAAGGGGCCGCAGGGCACGCTGTACGGCAAGAGTGCGCAGGGCGGCGTGCTCAACGTGGTGACGCAGCGGCCCGATAGCGATACCCGCGTTCACCTGGGCACCGGCATCTCCAGCCGCGGCGGCTATCGGCTGGAGGGCTCGGCCAGCGGCGCGCTGATGCCTGGCCTGCTGTACGGATCGGCAGCCGTCTCGCGCGACAACGCCCCCGGCGCGCTGCACAACCCCGCCACCGGCGCAGACGACCAGGGCGGCGCCCGCTCCACCCTGGGCACCGCCAAGCTGCGGCTGGCACCGTCCGGCGCGCCCTGGGAGCTGGCGCTGAACGTGGGGCGCGAGTGCACACGCGCCAGCCAGGACGCCTATGTGCCCTGGGACGACATCGGCAGCCGCGAGGCCTTCGTGGCGGCCGGCATGCCCATCGAATGGGCCAGCTTCACGCAAAAACGCTGCGGCACCAGCCAGTCGCTGAGCGGCCAGTACGACCTGGGCGACTGGCGGCTGTCGGCGGTCACGGCCTGGCAGGACGCCGACATCGCCCGGCGCTTTCCCCTCGGCCCCTATGACAGCCAGCAGCCCGAGCGCTGGCGCCAGAACATGCAGGAGATCCGCCTGGCCACCCGCGCCGATGCGGCGGGTGGCAAAGGCCCGCGCAGCTGGGACGGCGTCTTCGGTCTGTACCGCCAGGCCGTGCACCAGCAGCGCGACTACACCAACGCCCTGCCCACGTACGGGCTGGTGGGCCTGAACGCGGCATCCGACAACGACAGCAGTTCGCTGGCGGCCTACGGCGATGTCACCTGGCACGCCACGCGGGCCCTGGATGTGAGTGCGGGCCTGCGCCACTCGCGCGACAAGGCCTCCAGCGACTTTGCGGGCTCGGCCCTGAACGCCTCGTTCGGTACGGACAGCTTCAGCGGGAGCGGCCATACCGCCGGCCACACCACGCTGGGCAAACTGGGGGCGTCCTACCAGTGGACGCCGGCGCTGCGCAGCTACGCCACGGTGTCGCAGGGCTACAAACCCGGCGGCTTCAACCTGGCACCGTCCAGCCCCGACGACGCGCAGGCCTACGGACGCGAGCGCTCCACCAGCTACGAGCTGGGCACGCGCTGGCAGCAGGGCGACCTGCAACTGGGCGCGGCCCTGTACCAGATCAACATCCAGGACACTCAGCTCTACCGCGGCAACGACCTGGGCTACCAGAGCCTGCGCAACGTGGGCGACACCCGATCGCGCGGACTGGAGCTGGACGCGCGCTGGCGGTTGAACGCGCTGTGGACGCTGCAGGCATCCGCCGCGCTGAACAAGGCCACGTTCCGCCGCTACGACGACCCCTCGGCCTGCGGCGCCTGTGCCGGCAACGACGTACCGTTCGCGCCGCACCAGCTCTTGACCCTGGGCGCGAGCGGGCGCTTTGCCACCGCCTGGGGCACGCTGCGCCCCACCCTGTCGGTGCGGCGCACGGGCGCGCAGTACTTCGACACCGCCAACACGCTGCGCCAGCCGGGCTACACCCTGGTGGATGCCTCGATCAACTGGGCCATCGACAGCCACTGGCAGGTCACCGCCTATGTGCACAACCTCACGGACAAGGACTACCGCGTCTACGGTTTCAGCAACGCCGCCATCGGCACCATGGCCCAGGTGGCCCTGCCGCGCACCGTGGGCGTGATGCTGGCGTATGACTACTGACGCTGCTGCCCGCGCGCCGGGCAGGCCCACAGGCCTGGGCACGCTGTGCGTGGCCCTGGCCGGCATCTACACGGTGCAGAGCCTGGTCACCGGGCTGGCCACGCAGGCGCTGCCGGCCGTGCTGCGCAGCGCAGGTGCGTCGCTGCAGATGACGGGACTGGCCTTTCTGGTGCTGGCGCCCTGGGTGCTCAAGGGCCTGTGGGCGCCGTGGGTGGAGCGCTGGCGCCTGCCGGCCGGCCGCAGCGAGCGGCGCTCGCGTGCCCTCATCCTGGCCGGGCAGGCCCTGGTGGTCGCTTTGCTGGCGGCACTGGCCGCCATGGGCAGCGGGCCGGCATCCACCGGCACCTGGGATGCCAGCCGCCTCGGGCCGCTGATGGTGCTGCTGACGCTGGCGGCCCTGGCCACCGCGACGGTGGACATCGCGGCCGACGGCTTTGCCATCGATCAGTTGGCGCCGCACCAGCGCGGCTGGGGCAACGTGGCGCAGGTGGGCGGCAGCTACCTGGGCATCGCCCTGGGCGGCAGCGGCTTTTTGCTGCTGTTCGAGCATGCCGGCTGGGCTGCCGCCACGGCCGCCTTGGCGCTGCTGACGGCTGCCTTCACGCTGCCGCTGTGGCGCCTGCGCGAGCCCGCGCGCCCTGCCACCGACGCTGCGGCAAGGCCACACCGCGCCACCTGGCGGCACGCCTGGCAGCGGCCCGCCTTGCGATGGGGCCTGTTGCTGGTCTTCGGCCTGGGCCTGGGGGTGCGCCTGTGCCTGGGCATGCTCGGCCCCTGGCTGCTGGACGAGGGCGTGGGCATGGCGCAGCTGGCTGCCCTGTGGGGCCTGGGCGGGCTGTGCGCAGGCCTTGCCGGCACCCTGGCCGGCGGACTGCTGGTGCAATGCGCCGGGGCCTGGCGTGCCCTGCATGCAGCATTGGCGCTGGAGGCCGTTGCCCTGGTCGTGCTGGCCATCTGTGCCGCGCTGCACCCCCCGGTCGCCTGGCTGCTGGGCGCCAGCGCCTTGCTGCTGGCCGCCATGGCCGGTGGCTTCGTCGCGCGCTACGCCTGGCTGATGGGACTCACCAGCCCGCGCCAGCCGGGGCTGGACTTCACCCTGCTGCAGTGCACCGACGCGGCGGTCGCCCTGGCCGGCGGCGTGGCGGGCGGCTGGCTCGCGGGCCACGCCGGCCATGCCGCGTCCTTTGCCGTGGCTGCCAGCTGCGGCGTGCTGGCCCTGGCGCTGCCTGCGCTGATCGGGCGGCGCAGCAACGCGCCGGATGCACCCGGCGGTGCAGAACGCCGCTGACTGACGCATAGACACTTTTTTCCCAACAACACCTGACGATGACATCCTCGCCCGACCCCACCCTATCGCCCCCCTCCCCCGACGCGCCCCTGGCCCTCATTGCCGGCGCCGGCATTGCCGGCCTGGCCGCCGCCTGGTGGCTCACCCACATCGGCTGGCGCGTGCGCGTGGTGGAGCGGGCGCAGCACTTGCGCGACGGCGGCCACATGATGGGCCTCTCGGGCCCCGGCCTGGGCACCGTTCGGCGCATGGGACTGGTGCCCGCGCTCAAGGCAGCCGCCTACCCGGACATGGGCACACACGTCTACCGCGACCGCCACGGCCGCGACATCCTGAGCGTGGACTACCGCCAGCTGCTGGCGGGCATGGACTGGATCACGCTGCGCCGCAACGTGCTGGTGCGCGTGCTGCATGACGCCGTGCGCGACCATGTGGACATCGCCTTCGGCCTGACTGTCGATGGGCTGGACGTGTCCCCGGCTGGCAAACCGCTGACGGCGCACCTGTGCGACGGCAGCACCTGCACGGCCGACCTGTTCATCGCCGCAGATGGCGTGCATTCCAGCCTGCGCGCGCAGCACATCGCGGCCGACGCCGACTGCCTGCGGCCGCTGGGCTACCGCTACGCCGCCTATGACGTGCCGGCCCACTGGCGCCCGGAGGAGCACTTCATCTCCTACGCCGAGCCGGGCTTGCAGAGCGAGTACTACAGCCTGGACGCCCAGCGCACCGCCGCCCTGCACGTGTGGCACAGCCACGCCAGCGGGCTGGTGCCGCCGCCGGAGCGGCGCGCCCTGCTGGCCCAGCTCACGGCCCGCAGCCATGCTGTGGTGCGCGGCGCACTGGCAGCGGTCGAGCCGCAGACTGAACTGGTGATCGACGACCTGGCGCTGGTGGAGCTGCCCGCCTGGCACCAAGGCCGCGTGCTGCTGCTGGGCGACGCCGCGCACAGCCTGTCGCTCATCTCGGGACAGGGCGCGGGCATGGCGCTGGCATCGGCCGGGGTGCTGGCGCACGAGCTGGAGCGCGCCGCCGGCAGAGGCCGAGCGCCCACCGCCGCACATCTGGAACGCGCCCTCACCGCCCACGGCCACCGGCTGCGCCCCACCATCGAGCGCCTGCAGCAGCGCAGCCGCAAGATGGCACCGGCGTTCGTGCCCGCCACGCCGCTGTCGTTCTTTCTGCGCAACCTGGCCCTGCGCGCCATGCCGGCGCCCGTGATGCGGCGCTTCTTCCTGAGCGGCCTGAAGTCCGAGGCGCAGGCGATGGCGGCGTTGCAGTGAAAAGCAGGCTGCCCTGAGCAATAGCTATTAAATAGATAGCTGCCAGCGCTTATTGGACAAGCGCTATAGGCCGATTCGATCTCAATCTACGCTGCGGGCTCGCCGCCATCGACCCGCAGCAGGCCCCACACCATGCGCACCAGTTCGTCCTCGAATTCGCGCGTGCCCAGCAGGGGCGAACCCTCCAGCGACGCGCTGCGGATGGCGCCCATCACCGCGCGCGTGGCCACGAACATCATCGCTGGCGTGGGTGCGCGCACCGAAGCATCGCCTTGCTGCACCAGGCGCGACAGGGCCATCGCGTTGCGCTCGGCGCCTTCGCGCAGCGCGGCCGTGATGCGGTCGTGGTGATCGATGCGCCAGCCCAGGCGCACCATCTGCCGCCCGGCCAGCGAGCGCCCGGTGCCGAAGGCGGACACCAGCAGGCCCACCATCTCGCGCAGCACGGCACGCACCTCGCGCCGCTCGGCCACGGCCGCATCCAGCAGCTGCTGGATCTCCTGCTGCACGCGGTTGCGCTCGCGCTCCACCATGGCCAGCAGGATGGCTTCCTTCGACGGGAAGTACTGGTAGAGCGTGCCGATGGAAAAGCCGGCCACCTCGGCGATGCGGTTGGTGGTCACGGCGACCTCGCCCTGCTGCTCCACGATCTGAGCAGTGGCGCCGAAAATCGTCTCGATGGTCTGCAGCGCGCGCTCCTGCGTGGGCTGGCGGCGCAGGGCGGGCCGGGGTTTGGGGGCGTCGGTCTTCTTCATGGGCGGACCTCTGAAAACATGAGCTTTAGGCGAGTAGCGGGCGGCGCCGCAAATCTGAATAATGCTCATAAATGGACCGAGCCGCAAGACGGAGCCGGCCCGAACCAGGAGACCGCCATGAACGCAAGCACCGCAACCACCCGCAGCGCCGATCAAGACACCGAGGCCGACGCCCGCCGCGCCAGCCCGCTGCCCATCCGCAAGCTGGCCGTGCACCTCGAAAACGGCTTCGGACGCCACTGGCACGGCGGCAAGGCCTTCCACACGCAGTTCTTCAACGCGCTGTCGATGAGCTTTCCGGTGGGCGAGCAGTTCTTCATCGATTCGGTGCGCAACGCCATGCCGCTGCTGCCGCAAGGCCCCGAGCACGCCGCGCTGCGCGAGGAATTGCACGAGCAGATGCGCGGCTTCGTCGGGCAGGAGGCCACGCACCGCCACATCCACGGCCTCTACAACGCGCAGCTGGAAAAACAGGGCCTGGTCAACCGCTGGCAGCACTGGGCGCGGGACCGCATCGCCCTGCTGCAAAAGAAGGCGCCGCACCCGCTGCATGCGCTGGCCGCCACCTGCGCCTACGAGCATTTCACCGCGCTGCTGGCCGACGGCACGCTGCGCCACGGCCGCTGGCTGGAAGGCGCCGAGCCCGAGATGCAACTGCTCTGGCGCTGGCATGCCGCCGAGGAGACCGAGCACCGCTCGGTGGCCTTCGCGCTCTACCAGGCCGCGGGCGGCGGCCACCGCTGGCGGGTGCGCTGGTTCCTCCTCGTGTGCCTGAACTTCGCCCGCGATTCGCTGCGCCAGACGGTGCTGAACCTGCACCATGACGGCACGCTCTGGCGGCCCTCGACCTGGCTGCAGGCGCTGGACCTGTTCTGGGGCCGCGACGGGCTGGTCTGGCGCACCCTGCCCGCGCTGCTGCGCTACCTGCGGCGCGACTTCCATCCCGACCACGAAACCCGGTCGCCGGGCGCGGCCGAACTGGCGCAAGACTGGCTGGCCGCGCACGCCGGGCGGTTCCGGGTCGTTCGCTGAAGCCGCAGCAAAAGCAGCAGCGCGCCGCAGCCGCCACCGCAGGAGCGGCCACCGGTCAGCGGTGCGCCTTGATGGAAGCCAGAATGCCCAGCGTGAAGAGCACGCTGGCCGCCCACTGCGTCGCCGTGGGCCAGCTGCCCTCCCAGGCGAAGGAATAGAGCAGCGCGAACAGCGTCTCGCTCACGATCAGCTGGCCGCAGAGGCTGGCCGACAGGCGCTGGCTGGCGATGCTCCAGAGAATGGTCGCGAGCCAGCTGGAGCCGATGCCGATCGCCGCACAGACCAGCACGAAGCCTCCGAAGCCCGGGCGCTGCGCCAGTTCGTCCAGCGGGCTGCCCAGCGCCAGCCACAGCAGCAGCCCGCCCACGCCCGTGGCGATGCCCAGCCAGTTGGCCCAGTCGGACGCACTCACCTCCGTATGGCGCTTGAGCCAGGCCGCGTTCAGCAGCGCGAACGCCGTCCAGCACACCAGCGCCACCAGCGCCAGAACCACGCCCTGCCCGTACGCGGCCGCCGCCTCGCCGCCGCCGGCCTGCGGCACCTCGGCCATCAGCGCGAGGCCTGCGACCGTCAGCAGCAGGCCGGGCAGCAAGGCGCGCCAGCGCAGCCCCTGCGGCTTGCCCAGCAGCATCACCCAGAGCGGAATGGTGCCGATGATGAGCGCCGGCATCGCCGTGCCCGCATGCCGGATGGCCAGCGCCAGGAGCAGGTAGTAGCCCGTGAAGCCCAGCACCGACAGCCAGAGCGCCGCGCCCGCCTGCCGCAGCGTGGGCCGCAGCGGCTTGCCGCGCAGGCCCCAGAGCAGCATGCCCAGCGCCGTGGCGCCATAGGCGACGAACCGGCCGGCCGCCAGATCGATGGAGGAGAAACCGCGCACCATGTGCGGCGCGACGAACACCAGCCCCCAGAGCGCGCCCGCGGCGAGCCCCGCCAGAATGCCTGCGAACATCGGCCGGTCAGAGCGCGAAGCCGTCGTCGGCCGCGATGACCGCGCCGTTGACGAAATGGCTCTGGTCGCTGGCCAGCATGACGATCAGCGCATCCAGGTCGTGCGGCTCGCCCAGGCGCTTGCGCGGCAGCATGTCCACCAGCTTGCGGCCCTGATCGGTCTGCCAGTGGTGCTGGTTCAGTTCCGTGGCGATGTAGCCCGGGCAGATGGCGTTCACGTTGATGCCGTAGCGGCCCCATTCGAGCGCCATGGCCCGCGTCATGTGCAGCACGGCGGCCTTGCTCATGCTGTAGGCGCCGATCTGCGGGATCACCTTGAGCCCGGCCATGGAGGCGATGTTGATGATGCGCCCGCCCGTGAAGCTCCCCGGCGCCGCCCCGCGCGAGCGGGCCAGCATGCGGCGGCCCACCTCCTGCGCGACGAAGAAGGCGCCGCGCGCGTTGGTGGCGAAGACGTAGTCGAAGTCCTCGGGCGTCACATCCTCGATGCGCTGCGAGGTGGACACGCCCGAGTTGTTGACCAGGATGTCGATGGAGCCCATCTCGGTCTCGGCATGGGCCACGGCGGCGCGGATGGAGTCGTGGTCGGTCACGTCGAGCGCCACCACGTGTGCGTCACCGCCCTCGCCCTCGCTGCGGGCACGCAATTCCTTCAATT
>Ga0105242_10000953_pt1 | contig 22586 bp, 19 predicted proteins | sample KBSM24metaG_FD_81521 | JGI IMG/M metagenome (GOLD analysis project Ga0105242, IMG submission 81521) | Miscanthus rhizosphere microbial communities from Kellogg Biological Station, Michigan, USA - KBS M2-4 metaG | ecosystem: Host-associated > Plants > Roots > Rhizosphere > Soil | place... | reverse complement strand
TGGCGCAAAGCCCGGTGTCGCTGGAATGCCGCGTGACCCAGGTGCAGCGCCTGGCCGACCTGCAGGGCCGCGCGCTCGATACCTGGATGGTGCTGGCCGAGGTGGTGCAGGTCCACATCGCGCAGGCGCTGCTGCCGGGCGGCCTCTACGATACGGCGGCGGCCCGGCCCATCCTGCGCGGCGGCGGGCCGGCGGATTACTTCGAGATCACGCCCGAGGCGCGCTTCCTCATGCGCCGGCCGCGCTGACCGGCAGCAGCTCACGGGTGATCACACCGTCGCCATGGCACTGGCGGGACTGCTCTTCCCAGCGGACGACATGCATGCCCGTGCTGGTCCGGCCCCAGAGAGGAATGCCGGCGCCCAGCGTCACCGGCATGGTCGCGAGCATCAGGCGATGCACGCAGCCGGCGTGCAGGAACTGCGCGGCCACGTCGCCCCCGCCCAGCAGCCAGCCCCGGCGCACGCCCTGGCGCTGCCATTGCGCCAGCAGCTGCCGAGGCGGGCAGGGGCCCCACTCCATCTGTGCGGGCGGGCCGCCGGTGGCGGGGCGGCTCTGGTGGCTCAGCACCCAGCCGGGGAGATCGCCGTAAGGCCAGGGGCCGAGCGACAGCACGGCCTCGCAGGTGCGGCGCCCCATGGCGACGGCATCCACCGTGTCGATGAAGGCGGCCAGGCCGTAGTCCGTGGCGGAGGTCTCGAAGGCCTGCAGCCAGTCCAGTTCGCCCTGCGGGCCTGCGATGAAGCCGTCCAGCGAAGCAGCGACGTAATAGACGATCTCGGTCATGTCGTCGAAGAGGAAAGAGAAGAGGCGGGCGGCGGGATGGAGGCGCAGCTCCGTGCATCGCCCGGGCTGCCGGCGCCGGCGCGGGCCGCCGCCCGGTCGGCCATCCTGCGCTTCTCCTGGCGCAGCAGGTCGGCCAGCGTGCGGCCCGGCTGCACGGGAAAGCGCTCGTCCAGCACCTGCAGCGCGGCCACGCGGTCGATGCGGAAGCCCCGGAAATCGCTGCGCAGTTCGCACCAGGCGGCCATGGTCCATACGCGGCCCCAATAGAAGCAGCCCAGCGGCCAGAGGCGGCGCGCGCTGGGGCGGCCCTGCTCGTCGGCGTAGTCGATGCGCACGATCTGGCGGCCCTGCACGGCCTCGCGCAGCGCCTGCAATGTGGCCTGCTCCCGCTCGCCCAGTCCTACCGCCGGGGCGTACAGCGCCTGGGCCTCGGCCGCGGCGCGGGCCGCGGGCGGCAGCACGGACAGGATCTTGCCCTGCGCGCTCTCCACCTCGGCGCCCAGGCCCGGGTCGAGCCAGGCCTGGGCCAGCCGCGCTGCGGCCACCAGGGCGTTGGCCTCGCCCTGGCTGAACATCAGCGGTGGCAGATCGAAGCCCTGGCCCAGCCGGTAGCCCACGCCGGCTTCGCCTTCGATGGGCACGCCCTGGCGCTGCAGGTCCGCCACGTCGCGGTAGACGGTGCGCACCGACACCTCCAGCCGCCGGGCCAGGAAGTCGGCCGTGGACAGGCGCCGGCCCCGGATGAGCTGCACGATCTGGAAGAGGCGGTCTGCACGGCGCATGCACTAACCCATAGGAATAAGAGATGAAAAACGGCTGCAGCCCCATGGATATCAGGGCATGCAGCTATCGAATCAGAAGCGCCGGAGGACCGGTCGGTCCCGCGCTAGGGGCACCCGTACCCGGCGCCCGATGATAGGCACGGCCGGTGCTCCGGCCTGGGCCCACCGGCAGCCGGGCCGCACGCCCATCACGCCACGCGCGACCAGAAGCCCAGGTGCGCGCTGCCGGGCACCATGAGCGCGAGGTAGTCGCGGCACACGGCATGGTCCATGAAGCCGGCGCAGATGCGCTCCGCCTCGGCCTGCGTGGTGGCGAGCACCACGTCGGCCCACTGGCCGCCCTGGCCCTGCAGCAGCCGGTGGCCGCGGAAGCCGGGCGCATGGCGCAGGTAGCCGTCACGCATGCGCGCGGCCGCCGTGGCGATCTGCTCGGCCGTCACACCGGCCCGGGCCTGGAAAGTGGCGAATTCGCAGCCGCCGAAGTCCATGGGCAGTGCGGCGGCAGCCAGGGGCAAGGTCTGGATGGTCATGGCCGGGGCCCTCACCGCGTCTGCGCGTGCAGGCCGATGGTGTTGCCGTCCACATCGACCATGTGGGCGATGTAGCCGATGCCGCGCGGCAGCTCGAGCACCTCGCCCACCACCTGGCCGCCCGCAGGGGCGATGCGCGCCACGGCGGCGTCCAGGCCGGGGCTGCAGTCCAGGTAGATGCGAACGCCGGCGCCGGGGGCGACGCGGTAGTCCGGGCCGGTGCACAGGCACCCGCCGGTGGCGCCGTCGTCGCGGGCGAACAGCACCATGGGCCCGCCGCCGAAGTCCTCGCGCTGCATGGGGCGGGCCAGCACCTGTTCGTAGAACGCCTGGGCGCGCGGCAGGTCGGCGCAGGGGATCTCGAACCAGTTGATGGCGGTGGTGGTGGCGGAAGGGGTCGAAGCGCTCATGGCGGTGTCCTCGTGTGCAGTGAAGTTGCGAAGGACGCCATGGTGCGGGGGCCCTGCTGACAACGTCGTGTCAGCAGGGCCGGTTCTGCCGCAGGCCGGCGGGCGAAGCCGGAGGGGAGGAGAGAGAGGGCTGCGCCGCTCAGGCTGCGGCGTTGCTGCCGGCGGGTGCGCCGGACTCGGCGCCCGCGTCCGTATCCATGTCCGGCTCGGCGGCGGCAGGGGCTGCCGCGGAGCGCGGGCGGCGCGCGCGCGCCAGCATCTGGCCCACGTTGCGCTGCTCCATGCCGTACATGTCGGCGAACTGTTCCACCGACGTGCAGCCGCTGGCCTCGTAGGCGCGCAGCAGGGCCTCGGCCTTGGCGTCGCGTTCGGCGACTTCGGCGAAGGCTTCGTCGAGCAGCGCGTTGGCGCGCTCGTCGCGGCCGCGCACCAGGGCGTCGTAGGCCTCGCGCGTGAGGCCCGAAGCTTCATAGGCCTGGGCGATGCGGCGGCGCAGCTTGGCGACGAGGTCTTCGCCATCGCGCGGCTTCTTGCGGCGGAAGACTTCCAGCAGCGCGTGGTGGATGTGCTCGGGTGCCATGGCTTCCACGGCCTGGCCTTGCAGGTCGTGGCGCTGGCGGCCCTCGGCCACCACCTGCAGGTAGCGGGTGGAGCGGGTGTGGAGGCCGAGCGCCGCCTTCAGGTCTTCCTTCTCGAAGGCGCCGGGGTGGGCGTCCTGCAGGTCCTGGAAGATGCCGCGCTTGAGCGGCAGGAACTGCGCGCCGAAGAGGTGGGGGTAGAAGCCCGCGAGCTGTTCCAGCACCGGGTGGGTGCGGCGCGGGCCCTGGGCCTTGGGCGCGGGCTGGCCCTGCGCCGGCGCGGCGGCTGCGGGCGCCGCGCCGGTCGCGCCGGCCGGGCGGTTGCCGCCGCGGCCACGGCCACCGCGCCGCGAGCCGCTGCGGGGCGCGCGCGCAGCGCGGGCTTCGCCGCCGTCGGCGGCTGCCGTTGCGGTGGCTTCGCCTGCGGCATCCGGTGCGGCGGCTTCGGCGGTGGCTGCTGCGGCCGGCGCGGCGGGGTCCACGGCGGCCGCGCCCTCGGTGGCGGCAGCGGCGGGGACGGGGTTCTGGGAGGCTTCAGCGGTCGCGTTGTCGGTCATGGCAATCGAAGGTTGCGGGCGGTCGGTTGTCGGGCGATGCGGCCCGGCTGCGGGGCGCGCCTTGCGCGGCGGAAAACCCGCCATCATGCCAGTTCGCCGCAGCGCGGGGCCCGGGGCCCCGCCACGCAACCCCGCAGCGGCGCCTAGAGGGCGCCGGGGCGCAGGGCTTCGTCCAGCACTTCCACCCAGTGGCGCACGGGCACGTCGGTGCCGCTTTGCAGGTGGGTGATGCAGCCGATGTTGGCCGAGAGGATGGCGGCGGGTTTCTCGCCTTCGGCGAAGGCGTCGTCCAGCGCGGCGAGCTTGCGGTCGCGCAGCGGGTAGGCCAGTTCGGGCTGCAGGACCGAATAGGTGCCGGCCGAGCCGCAGCACAGGTGCGATTCGGTGCGCGCCGTGCGCACGCGGAAACCCAGCGCGGCGAGGTGCATCTCCACGCCGCCGCGCAGCTTCTGGCCGTGCTGCAGGGTGCAGGGCGGGTGGTAGGCCAGCAGCGCCCGGGCGGGGTCGATGCGGCCCTGCAGCCGTTCGGCCAGCTCGGGCAGCAGGTCGGGCAGCAGCTCCGACAGGTCGCGGGCCAGGGCGCTGATGCGGGCGGCGCGCTGGGCGTACTCCGCATCGCCGCGCAGCAGATGGCCGTAGTCCTTGACCATCACGCCGCAGCCCGAGGCGTTGACCACGATGCTCTCGACGCCGCCCTGGGCATCCACGTAGGGCCACCAGGCGTCGATGTTGGCGCGCGCCTGGTCCAGGCCCCCGGCCTGGTCGTTCAGGTGGAACCTGACCGCGCCGCAGCAGCCGGCCTGAGGGGCGATCACGGTCTGGATGCCGGCGGCGTCGAGCACCCGGGCCGTGGCGCGGTTGATGTTGGGCATCATGGCGGGCTGCACGCAGCCGGCCAGCATCAGCACCTTGCGGGCGTGCTCGCGCACCGGCCAGGCGCCGGCCTGCTGCGGCGCGGGCACCTTGGCGCGCAGCGACTCGGGCAGCAGGCTGCGCACGGCCTGGCCGGCCTTCATGGCGGGGCCGAAGAGGGGTGACGGCAGCCCTTCCTTGAGCGCCCAGCGCGTGGCGCGTTCGGCCAGCGGGCGCGGCACCCGCTCGTCCACCAGCTTGCGGCCGATGTCCACCAGGTGCCCGTACTGCACGCCGCTCGGGCAGGTGCTCTCGCAGTTGCGGCAGGTCAGGCACCGGTCCAGGTGCTGCTGCGTCTTGCGCGTGGGCTCGGCGCCTTCGAGCACCTGCTTGATCAGATAGATGCGGCCGCGCGGGCCATCCAGCTCGTCGCCCAGCAGCTGGTAGGTGGGGCAGGTGGCGGTGCAGAAGCCGCAGTGCACGCACTTGCGCAGGATGGCTTCGGCCTCCTGCCCTTCGGGCGTGCCCTGGTATTGGGGGGCTAGCGTGGTTTGCATCGTGGTCTTGTGGGTAGGGAGCGGGCGGGGCGCGCGGTCAGCGGGGCGGCGGGGCGTCGTCGGGGGCGGGCCGGGCCGGACGCCGCAGGCGCAGCCAGCCGAAGGTCCATTCGCGCAGGGCGCGGTTGTGGCGCAGGTCGTCCAGGTAGGCGGGCAGCGACAGCCACAGCAGCAGCGCGGCCAGCGGCAGCACGCAGATGAAGCCCACGTACTTGAAGCCGGCCGCGCCGGCCACGCCGCCGAGCACGAAGGCCAGGATCAGCCCGCCGAAGAGCCGCACGCGCTGCAGGTTGGGCTGCACGCGGTTGGCTTCGGTGCGCTTGCGGTTCCAGTAGAGGGCCTTGCCGATCTCGATGCCCAGATCGGTGAAGTTGCCCGTCATGTGCGTGGTGCGGATCTTGCCGCCCGAGACCTTGGAGGCCACCGCGTTCTGCACGCCCATCATGAAGGACAGCAGCAGCACCGTGAGCGGCACGGCGAAGGGCGTGGTCCATTCGAGCGTGATGGCCCCCATCAGGCCGAAGGGCAGCATCAGCGCGGCCTCCAGCAGCAGGGGCAGGGCGTAGAGGTGGCGCAGCCGGTACTGCCGGCCCCAGTTGATCTGGATGGCGGCGGTGGCGGCGCCGGCCAGGAAGGACACGATGGCCCCCAGCGCGCCGAGCAGCATCTCCACGTCGCCCATCACCAGCGAGTCGGCCACCTGGGAGGTGAAGCCCGTCATGTGCGAGGTGTACCGGGCCAGCAGCAGGAAGCCGCCCGCATTCACCGCGCCGGCGTTGAAGGCCAGCAGCAGGCCCAGCATGCGGTTGGTGAAGTGCGTCCGGTGCAGACCGGTCAGGTGGCGCAGCAGCCGCATGGCGACAGACGGACTCAGCAGCCGAGCCGGCCGGGGTTGAAGATACCGGCGGGATCGAAAGCCTGGCGCAGCCGCGCATGGATCTGCGCGAGCGCCGGGGATTGCAGGCCAAAAGTGCCTTCCGCGCTCGCAGGATTTGCGCTTGCAGCTATGAAAAGCGTAGCGTCGCCGCCCATGCCGCGGGCGGCCGAGCGCAGTGCCTCGCCGTGTTCCGGCGCGGCCTGCACCCAGCGCAGCGCGCCGTGCCATTCGACCAGGGGCGGCGACACCCCGGTGGGCAGCGCCAGCACCGGCGCGGTGGCGGGCACCGACAGGCGCCAGAGCGCCTGGCCGGGCGTGCGGGCGGCGAACCAGGGCAGGACCTGGTCGCGGCAGTCGGCCCAGGCCTGCACGGCCTCGGCGTCGGGCACGCGCTCGCCGCCCAGCGTGCGGCAGGCGGCCTGCACGGCGGCAGTGGCGCCGCGCAGGCGCAGGTGCAGCATGCCCGGGCCGTCGGAGCCGGCGCTGCCCGGGGCATCGGCCTGCCAGCGGCTGGCGTTCAGGGGCAGGGGCTGGCCGCCCCAGGCGTGCAGCCGCTCCAGCGCCTGGGCCTGGGTGCAGGCGAAGCGCAGGGTGGCGTCGGCCGGCGGCACGGGCAGCACCTTCAGGCTTACCTCGGTGACGACGCCCAGCGTGCCCCAGGCGCCCACCATCAGGCGCGAGACGTCGTAGCCCGCCACGTTCTTCATCACCTGGCCGCCGAAGCGCAGCAGCTCGGCGCGGCCGTTGACGATCTCCAGACCCAGCACGTAGTCGCGCACCGCGCCCACGCTGGCGCGGGCCGGGCCCGAGAGGCCCGCTGCCACCATGCCGCCGACCGTGGCGCCGGGCGCGAAATGCGGGGGCTCGAAGGGCAGGCACTGGCCCTGGGAGGCCAGCAGGGCCTGCAGCTCGGCCAGCGGCGTGCCGGCGCGGGCGGTGACCACCAGTTCGCTGGGCTCGTAGCTCACGATGCCGGCGAGCGGGCGCAGGTCGAGCACCTCGCCTTCCAGCACGGCACCGCCGTGAAAGTCTTTGGTGCCGCCGCCGCGCAAGCGCAGCGGGCGGCGGGCGGAGGCGCTGGCTCGCACGCGCTCCACGATCTGGCTGAGGGCTGAATCCATGCCGGGGATAGTACGGCAGTGCCCTGCGCAGGGGCCGGCGGCCGGGCTTGAATTTTTTGAACGGGGCGCGTGAGGTTTGCCCTGGGGGCGGCGAACCTCAGAACGTGTTCACGTTCTCAGTGCGCGCCGGCGTCGAAGAAGGCCACCGGCAGGCCCGGCACCTCCACCCGCGTCGAGACGATGCAGCCCGAATGCGGCAGCGCGGCCAGTTCGTCGGCCGGTCGGCCGTGGCTGGCGGAGGTGACGAACAGCGTGCGCCCGTCGTCGCCACCCAGGCAGGGCATGGTGGGGCAGCGCAGTGGCAGGGCGAGGTCGGCCAGCACCTCGCCCCGGGGCGAGAGGCGCACCACGCGCCCGCCTTCGTAGAGCGCGCTCCAGTAGGCTCCCTCGGCATCGACGCTCGCGCCATCGGGGCGGCCGCCGTAGCCGGGGTGGCCGGGCTGCCAGCCCGCCGGCTTGGGCTCGAAGCTGCGCAGCACGCGGGGCGTGCCCCGGGGCATCAGGTCGCCATCGCAGGCCCAGGCATGGATGGCGTGCGAGGGCGTGTCGCACCAGTACAGGGTGCCGCCGTCGGGCGACCAGGCCAGGCCGTTGGCGGTGGCCGCGCCGTCCAGCACGCGGCGCACGGTGGCCGGGCCGGCGCCGCGCGCGTCGATGCAGTAGAGCGCCGCGACGGGCTGGCGCGGCCCGGCCTGGGGTTCGTGGATGGAGCCGACCCAGAAGCGGCCCAGCGCATCGCACTTGCCGTCGTTGGCACGCTGGGTGGCGGGGTCGAAGGGCAGGCGGGCGATGGGCTCCAGCGCGCCCTGCCACTGCCGGGCCAGGACGACCTCGGCGCGCAGCGCCACCACCAGGCCGCCGCCGGGCACCGGGGCGATGCAGCCGGGCTCGGTCGGCATGGGCCAGTGCTCGACCGCGCCGGAGGCCGGATCCAGCCGCGACACCCGGCGCCCGGAGATGTCCACCCAGTACAGGCGCCGCTCGTCGGGGTGCCAGAAGGGCGATTCACCCAGTTGGGAGGGCTCGGTGGTGGCGGCGGTCCAGGTCATGCGGCGGGGCTCCTTGAAAGCGGTTGGAGGCGAAGGCAGGGGGCTTGCCGGGGAATCTAACCCAACCTCCCATGCCCGGCGCTGGCATGATCGGCGCTTCGCGGCGTCACCGGAGCGACGGCGGCGCCTGGTTCCCGGCCCTGTTCCCCGGCCTTGTCCTGCGCGCTGATTTTCTTCGGCCTTACGTCTTGAAACCGATTCCCGACCTCCATTTCTGCGACCGCGAGCCCATCCGGGTGCCCGGCGCCATCCAGCCGCACGGCCGCATGCTGGTGCTGGACGGCACCACCCAGGCGCTGCAGGCCTGGAGCGCCAACTGGGCCGACGTCGCGCCCGCCGCCCTGAGCGTGCTGGATGCCCAGGTGCTGGGCGAGACCCCGGCGGACGGCTCTTCGGTGCAGGTGGGCGTGCTGGATCTGGCGAGCCGGCGCCACGTCTGCTGGGCGCATCGCAACGCCACGCAGCTGATCGTGGAATGCGAGCCGCAGGCGGAAGTGCTGCGGCCCGAGGCGCCCATCTATGGCCTGGCGCGCGATTTCCTGCCCCGGCTGCAGGCCGCCGGCACGGTGCAGGCCCTGATCGATCTGGCCGCGCAGGAACTGCAGCGCCTGACGGGCTTCGGCCGCACGCTGGTCTATCGCTTCGACGCCGAGGGCCACGGCGAGGTGCTGGGCGAGGCGCTGATGCCCGGCTACGAGAGCTACCTGGGGCTGCATTTCCCGGCCTCCGACATTCCGCAGCAGGCGCGCGCTCTCTACCTGTCCAACCGTTTCCGGCTGATCCCGGACGCCAACTACCAGGCCGTGCCGCTGCTGGCCGCGCCGGACGGCCCCGCCCCGGGGGAGATCGACCTGTCGCAGGCCTTCCTGCGCAGCGTATCGCCGGTACACCTGGAATACATGCGCAACATGGGCACGCTGGCGTCCATGTCGGTGTCCATCGTGGTCGACGGGCGTCTCTGGGGCCTGGTGTCCTGCCACCATCACGAGCCGCGCCTGCTCGAATCCAGCGTGCGCGCCGCCTGCAGCCACCTGGGCCAGCTGCTGTCGATGCAGATCGAGGCCAAGCAGGCCAATGCCCAGGTGGCGGCCCGCCTGGACCTGCGCCAGCTGACCCTGCAACTGGTCGCCCATCTCGCGGACAGCGACGCCAGCCTGCGCCGCATCCTGGATGAGCCGGCCGTGCTGCTGCGCATGGCCCGCGCCAGCGGCGCCGCCGTGGTGCTGGACGAGCAGGTCTGGACCACGGGCGAGACGCCCCCCTCCCCGGCGCTGGTGGAGCTGGCCGGCTGGGTCGCGGGGCTGGGCTCCGAGGTCTATCAGAGCGACCAGCTCGCCGCCCACTACGCGCCGGCCGCCGACTGGCAGGGCACGGCGGCTGGCGTGCTGGCCATCTCCATCTCGCAGGTGCACCGCCACGTGATCCTGTGGTTCCGGCCCGAAGTGGTGCAGACCGTGACCTGGGCGGGCGATCCGCGCAAGTCGCAGCAGCCCGACGCGCGCGGGCGCATCCACCCGCGCCTGAGTTTCCAGCGCTGGGCCCAGCAGATCGGCGGCCGCTGCCTGCCCTGGTCGGGCGCCGAGGTGTCCGCCGCGGGCGAGCTGCGGCAGGCGCTGATCGGCATCGTGCTGCGGCGCGCCGAGGAACTGGCCGCCATCGCCAACGAGCTGGGCCGGGTCAACAAGGAGCTGGAGGCGTTCTCGTACACCGTTTCGCACGATCTGCGCGCGCCCATGCGCCACATCGCGGGCTATGTCGATCTGGTGATGGACACCGAGGGCGCAGCCCTCAGCGAGCGGGCGCACCGCTACATGCGCCACGTCAAGAGCGCCGCGGCCTTCGCCGGGCAGCTGGTGGATGCGTTGCTCGACTTCTCCCGCATGGGGCGCACCGCGCTCAAGCTCAAGCGGGTGGAGACCGCTGGCCTGGTGCAGGGGCTGTCGCTCGAGCTCTCGCGCCACGAGTCCGGGCGCCGCATCGAATGGCGCATCGCGCCCGACCTGCCCGAGCTGACCGCCGACCCGCTGCTGTTGCAGGTGGCGGTGCGCAACCTCATGGGCAACGCCGTCAAGTACAGCCGGGACCGCGACCCCGCCGTCATCACCGTGCGCGCCCTGCGCGGCCCCGAGGGCGAGGGCCTGGAGGTGGAGGACAACGGCGTGGGCTTCCAGATGCAGTACGTGGGCAAGCTCTTCAACGTCTTCCAGCGGCTGCACCAGAGCGATGAGTTCGAGGGCACGGGCATCGGCCTGGCCAACGTCAAGCGCATCGTGGAGCGCCACGGCGGCCAGGTTTGGGCCTGGGGCGAGCCGGGACAAGGCGCCCGCTTCGGCTTCGTTCTGCCCGAAGCCCGGCAAAATGCCGGCATGCATTCCCCCGATGGAGCCCCGGCCGATCATGCTTAAACCGATTCTGCTGGTCGAAGACGACCTGCGCGACCAGGAACTCACGCTGCTCGCGCTGGAGCGCAGCCAGCTGGCCAACGAGGTCGTGGTGCTGCGCGACGGCGCCGAGGCGCTGGCCTACCTGCGCCGCGAGGGCGAGCATGCGGCCCGCGAGGAGGGCAATCCCGCCGTCATCCTGCTGGACCTGAAGCTGCCCAAGGTCAACGGGCTCGAAGTGCTGGAGGCCGTGCGCAGCAGCCCGGCGCTGCGCAGCATCCCGGTGGTCATGCTGACGTCCTCGCAGGAAGAGTCCGACCTGCTGCGCAGCTACGAACTGGGCGTCAACGCCTACGTGGTCAAGCCCGTCGAATTCAAGCAGTTCGTCTCGGCGATCGCCGACCTGGGCGTGTTCTGGGCGGTGCTCAACGAGCCGCCGCCGGGTTCGCTGCGGGCCAGCCGCCGCTATGACTGAGCAGGCGGCGGATCCCCCAGTGCCTTCCCAGCAACCCTTGCAGGTCCTCCTTCTGGAGGATTCGGCGTTCGACGCCGAACTGCTGCAGGAGGCGCTGCTCGCCGCCTATCCCCGCGCCCGGCTGGAGCTGGTGGGCGACGGCGCGAGCTTCGCGGCCGCGCTGGAGCGCGGCGGCATCGACATCATCCTGTCCGACCACGAACTGGGGGGCTACAGCGGCACCGAGGCCCTGGCCCTCGCGCGCGAGCGCGCGCCCGAGGTGCCGTTCATCTTCGTGTCCGGCGTGATCGGCGAGGACAACGCGGTCGAGCTGCTCAAGCGCGGCGCCCGGGACTACGTGAGCAAGGGCCGCCTCTCGCGCCTCGCCTCGGTGCTGGACCGTGCGCTGCGCGAGGTGGCCGAGCGCCAGGCCCGCGCCGCCGCCGAGCGCGAGCTGCGCGCGGCCAAGGAAGAGGCCGAGCGCCTGACGGCCGAGCTGGCCGAGCGCGTGCGCGAGGTGGAGGCCGGCCAGGCCCGCCTGCGCGCCGCCACCGATGCGGGCGGCCTGGGCGTCTGGCAGCTCGACCTGGTCCGCAACGAACTGATCGCCTCCGCCCACTTCAAGTGCCATTTCGGCCGCGACGAAGACCTGCCCTTTGCCTACGAGGAACTGCTGGCCGCCGTCCATCCCGACGACCGCCCGCGCATGCTGGCCGCCGTGGCGCACACCATGGCCTCGGGCGAGGACTACCGCATCGAATACCGCATCGTGCGGCCCGACGGGCAACTGGCCTGGGTGCGCGTCATGGGCCGGCTCGAGAAGAACGCCCAGGGCCGCCCGGTCAGCATCGCCGGCATCTCGCAGGAGATCACCGAGACCATGCTGTCGCTGCGCCGCGCCGAGCTGCTGGACTACCTGGACCGCGAGGTCTATGGCGTCATCCCCGATCCGCGCGAGATCGCCTACCGCGCCGCCGAGGCGCTGGGGCGCGCGCTGGACGTGAGCCGCGCCGGCTACGGACTGGTCGACCGCAGGGCGGAGACCATCACCATCGAACGCGACTGGAATGCGCCCGGCATCCGGACGCTGGCCGGCGTCCTGAGCTTTCGCGACTACGGCAGCTACATCGACGACCTGAAGCGCGGCGAGACGGTGGTCTTCTCCGACGCGCGCAGCGACCCGCGCACCCGCGAGAATGCCGAAGCCCTGATCGCCATCAGCGCCCAGTCGGTCATCAACATGCCGGTGAGCGAGGAGGGCGGCCTGGTCGCCCTGCTCTACCTCAACCATGAAAGCGCCCGGCACTGGACGGCGGAAGAGCTGGGCCTCATCCGCGACGTGGCCCACCGAACGCGGCATGCCGTGGAGCGGCGCCGCGTCGAGCAGAAGCTGCATGCGCTGGCCAACTCGCTCGAGCGCAAGGTGCAGGAGCGCACGGCGGAGCTGATGAAGTCCGAGGCGGCGCTGCGCCAGTCGCAGAAGATGGAAGCCGTGGGCCAGCTCACGGGCGGGCTGGCGCACGACTTCAACAACATCCTGGGCGCCATCTCCGGCGCCCTGGAGCTGCTGCGGCGCAACCTGGGCCCGGAATCGCCCGGCATCCGCTACGTGGACATCGGCCAGAACGCCGCCAAGCGCGCCGCCGCGCTGACCCACCGGCTGCTGGCCTTCTCGCGCCGGCAGACGCTGGAGCCCAAGGTGCTGAAGGTCCACCAGCTGATCGCGGGCTTCGACGAACTCGTGCGCCGCACCATCGGCCCGCAGATCACGCTGGACGTGATCGCCGGCGAGCGCGTGTGGCCGGTGCAGGCCGACCCGGGCCAGCTGGAGAACGCGCTGCTCAACCTCTGCATCAACGCCCGCGACGCCATGCCGGGCGGCGGGCGGCTGGTGATCGAGGCGGCCAACCGCACCATCGACGGACCCGTCCCCAGCGAGGACGACATCTCCCCCGGCCAGTACGTCTCCATCTCCGTGAGCGACAACGGCACCGGCATGCCCGTCGACGTGATGGCACGGGCCTTCGATCCCTTCTTCACGACCAAGCCCCTGGGCGTGGGCACCGGCCTGGGCCTGTCCATGGTCTATGGCTTCGCGCGCCAGTCGGGCGGGCAGGTGCGGATCTATTCGGAAGTCGGTGCCGGCACCACCGTCTGCATCTACCTGCCCCGCTACCAGGGCGCCGACCTGCCGGTGGAGGACGCCGGCGCGCCGCCGGCGCCGGTGGGCCCCGTGGGCCGCGGCGAAACCGTCCTGGTCGTGGACGACGAGGCCCCGGTGCGGCTGCTGATGGTGGAGATGCTGCGCGAGATGGGCTTCCAGGTACTGGAGGCCGAAGACGGCCCCCAGGCGCTGGAGGTGCTCAAGCGCCATGAGGACGTCGCCCTGCTGGTCACCGACGTGGGGCTGCCCGGCGGCATGAACGGCCGGCAGGTGGCCGATGCGGCGCGCGAGCTCGGCCCGGCGCTGCGCGTGCTGTTCGTGACCGGCTACGCCGAAAACGCCGTGCTCAGCCACGGCCACCTGCCCGCAGGCATGCAGGTGCTGACCAAGCCCTTCGAGCTGCAGGTCTTCGGCCAGCGCATCCAGGCGCTGATGCAGTCCGCTGCGGGCCGGTAGCGGCTTTCAGCGGCCTCCCTGATTCCCGCTGGCCGATTCCACCGGCCTCGGAGCTGCGCCGGTCCTGCGCTGCCCCGAGGCCCGTGCCAGCCTGTACGCTGCCTCTTCCTGGTTCCCTGAACGGGCCGCACGGGCAAAAAAAAGGCCCGCCGGGCGGCGGGCCAAATATCCATAGAGGAGTCACTCGTCAATGAACCCCGTCGGGGGTTCCGCTTACCACCCACCCGATGCCACCAGACACCGGGCGGGATCGGGTGGCATCAACGGTGGTAGGCCGTTTCGCCATGAGAGGTGATGTCCAGACCTTCGCGCTCGGCTTCTTCGCTGACGCGCAGGCCCACCAGCAGATCGGCGATCTTGTAGGAGATGAAGGCCACGACGCCGGACCACACGATGGTGAACAGCACGCTCTTGACCTGCACCCACACTTGAGCGCCCATGTTGAACGTGTCGGGGGTCAGGCCGCCCGTGCCGCCCAGGCTTTGCGATGCGAACACGCCGGTCAGGATGGCACCCAGGATGCCGCCCGTGCCGTGCACGCCGAACACGTCGAACGCGTCATCGGCACCCAGCAGGCGCTTGAGGCCACCCACGCCCCAGAGGCAGACCACGCCAGCCAGCAGGCCCATCACGATGGAGCCCATGGGGCCCACGAAGCCGGCAGCTGGCGTCACGGCCACGAGGCCGGCCACGGCGCCGGAGGCAGCGCCCAGCATGGAGGCCTTGCCCTTGGAGAGGGCTTCGGCGCCGATCCAGGACAGCGTGGCGGCAGCGGTGGCCAGCACCGTGTTCACGAAGGCCAGGCCCGCGTTGGCGTTGGCGGCACCGGCGGAACCGGCGTTGAAGCCGAACCAGCCCACCCACAGCAGCGAGGCGCCCACCATGGTCAGCGTCAGCGAGTGGGGCGTGAAGGCTTCCTTGCCGAAGCCCAGGCGCTTGCCCACCATGTAGGCACCCACCAGGCCGGCGATACCGGCGTTGATGTGCACCACGGTGCCGCCGGCGAAGTCCAGCGCGCCATCGGCGCCCAGCAGGCCGCCGCCCCACACGATGTGGGCCATGGGCACGTAGCTGAAGGTGAACCACAGCACCGAGAAGATCAGCACGGCGGCGAACTTGATGCGCTCGGCGAACGAACCCACGATCAGCGCCACGGTGATGGCGGCGAAGGTGCCCTGGAACGCGAAGAACACGTATTCAGGGATGGTCGTCAGGGCGCCGAAGGTTTCCTGGTTCACGCCCTTGAGGAACAGCTTGTCGAACCCGCCGAAGAACTTGCCCTCGCCCGAGAACGCCAAGCTGTAGCCGTAGATGGCCCAGAGCAGCGAGACCAGCGAGAAGATCACGAACACCTGCATCAGCACCGACAGCATGTTCTTGGAGCGGCCCAGGCCGCCGTAGAACAGTGCCAGGCCGGGGATGGTCATCAGGATGACCAGCAGCGTGGAGGTCAGCATCCAGGCGGTGTCGCCGGAGTCCACCTTGGGAGCGGGGGCGGCAGCCGGTGCGGCGGCAGCGGGCGCTGCGTCGGCCTTGGCCGGCTCGGCGGCAGCAGGGGCCGGCGCTGCAGCGGATGCGGCTTCGGCGGGCGCCGTCACGGCGGCGGGTTCGGAGGCAGCAGGCGCCTGGGCCAGCACGGCGGTGCCGGCGGTCATCAGGCTCAAGCCCAGAAGGCAGGAAGCAAGCAGTTTTTTCATGGCAGTACTCGGGATGTGTATCGGGGTACGGGGCGTGTGCGGCCGGCTTTCAGAGGGCTTCCTTGCCGGTTTCGCCGGTGCGGATGCGCACCACCTGCTCCAGGTGGCCCACGAAGATCTTGCCGTCGCCGATCTTGCCGGTGCGCGCTGCGCCTTCGATGGCTTCGATGACGCGCTCGACCAGCTCGTCCGAGACGGCGGCCTCGATCTTGACCTTGGGCAGGAAGTCCACCACGTACTCGGCGCCGCGGTACAGCTCCGTATGGCCCTTCTGGCGACCGAAGCCCTTGACTTCGGTCACGGTGATGCCTTGCACACCGATGTCCGACAGGGCTTCGCGCACCTCGTCGAGCTTGAAGGGTTTGATGATGGCTGTCACCATTTTCATTTGCGTTTCCTCCGGGTCGGGCGCGGCGCGCCTGCTGTGAGTGGGTATCAGGATAGGGGGCTCAAAGCATGGAACGTGCCATCGCCCTCGGCAATGTGTTCCCGCCAGCCCGGCGGGCTTACAGTCCTTGCCTGTACCGTCGCGTTACCCTTTACGCATGCCGTAACGTGATGCACCTTAATGGTGCAAATAAGAGAGCCACGCATGGGGATGCGTCCCTGATGCACCTATCTGGGGAGGGGTGTCGATATGAGTCTTGCTTTGGTGCAAAGCCGTGCGCTGCTGGGGCTGCAGGCGCCTGCGGTCACCGTCGAAGTGCATCTGGCCAACGGCCTGCCCAGCTTCACGCTGGTGGGCCTGGCCGAGGTGGAGGTCAAGGAGGCGCGCGAGCGCGTGCGCTCGGCGTTGCAGAACGCAGGGCTGGAGTTTCCGGCCAACAAGAAGATCACCGTCAACCTGGCGCCTGCCGACCTGCCCAAGGACTCCGGGCGCTTCGACCTGCCGATCGCGCTGGGCATCCTCGCGGCCAGCGGGCAGATCGATGCGGCGCGGCTGGCCGGGCACGAGTTCGCGGGCGAGCTGTCGCTGTCGGGCGAACTGCGCGCCGTGCGCGGCGCCCTCGCCACCAGCCTGGCGCTGCGCACGCTGGGCGAGGCCCCGCGCATGGTGCTGCCGCCCGGCAGCGCCGAAGAGGCCGCGCTGGTGCCGGATACCGAGGTCTACCGCGCTCGCCACCTGCTGGACGTGGTGCGGCACTTCCTGCCCGCAGCGCAGGGCGGTGCCGGGCCTGATGACGACGGCGAGAGCGGCTGGACCCGCGTGCTGCCCGTCCTCCCGCCCGTGCGGGCGCCCGAAGCCGACCTGGCCGACGTGAAGGGCCAGGCTGCCGCCCGCCGGGCGCTGGAGATCGCCGCCGCCGGCGGCCACGGCCTCTTGCTGGTGGGGCCGCCCGGCTCGGGCAAGTCCATGCTGGCGCACCGCTTCGCCTCGCTGCTACCGGCCATGACGGTGCAGGAGGCGCTGGAGAGCGCGGCCGTGGCCAGCCTGGCCGGCCGCTTCGACGCCAGCTGCTGGATGCAGCGGACCACGGCCCATCCGCACCACACCTGCAGCGCGATCGCCCTGGTGGGTGGCGGCTCGCCCCCGCGCCCGGGCGAGATTTCACTGGCCCACGAAGGCGTGCTCTTCCTGGACGAATTTCCCGAATTCGCCCGCACCGCGCTGGAGGCCCTGCGCGAGCCGCTGGAGACGGGCCGGATCACCATCGCGCGGGCCGCGCGGCGGGCGGACTTTCCGGCACGGTTCCAGCTGATCGCCGCGATGAACCCTTGCCCCTGTGGCTTCCAGGGGTCGCCACAGCGCGCCTGCCGGTGCACGCCCGACCAGGTGGCGCGCTACCAGGGCAAGCTCAGCGGCCCGCTGCTGGACCGCATCGACCTGCATGTGGAAGTGCCCGCCGTGCCGGCCGAGGAACTGCTGGGCGCGCCGCCCGGTGAATCCAGTGCCGCCGTGCGCGCGCGGGTGGAGGCCGCGCGGGCGCGCGCCGTGGCCCGCCAGGGCAAGCCCAACCAGGCGCTGCAGGGCCGCGAGATCGACGCCCACCTGCTGCTGGACGATGTGGCCGGGCGCTTTCTGCAGGACGCCGCGCAGCGCCTGGGCTGGTCGGCCCGCAGCACGCACCGGACGCTCAAGGTGGCCCGCACCATCGCCGATCTGGCCGGGGCCGAGCGCATCGGCGTGGCGCCGGTGGCGGAGGCGGTGCAGTACCGGCGGGTGCTGCGCGGCGCGGGCTGACATCGGGCGCCCCGGGCCCGCGAGCCGCGAGGGCGGTTGCTGAACGTGTGCCTGGCCCCTGGGCGAGGGGGGCCGCGCGCAGGCTCGGAAGTTTTCAGCAAACGCCTCCATAGAAAATATTGTGTTCAATTTAATTGGGTTGAATGGGAATATTCGGGCTCACCGGCGGCGCATGCCGATGAGCCACCTCCGCTTTTCCGTCCCTCTCTCTTTAGTGAGTCGCCCTATGAAGTTCCAACGTACCGCCGTCCTCGCTTCCATCGCCTTCGCCGTGGCCGCCGCCGCGAGCTCCTCTGCCTTCGCGCAGGCTCCGGCGCCGCAGGCCCCGCAGCAGCAACAGCCGGCCAAGCCGTCCGTGGTCATCGTCCACGGCGCCTTCGCCGATGGCTCCGACTGGGCCAAGGTCATTCCGCTGCTGCAGGCCAAGGGTGTCAACGTGGTGGCGGTACAGAACCCGCTGACTTCGCTGGAAGACGACGTGGCCGCCACCCAGCGCGCCCTGGCGCTGCAGCCCGGCAAGGTCGTGCTGGTGGGCCACTCGTGGGGCGGCGTGGTCATCACCCAGGCCGGTGCCGATCCGAAGGTCACGGGCCTGGTGTATGTGGCCGCGTTGGCGCCGCAGGCCAACCAGGCGGCCGGGGAGATGATCAAGGCCTACCCGCCCGCACCCGGCTTTGCCTTCATCACGGCCGATGCCTCCGGCTACCTGCGCATGACGCCCGAAGGCATCGCGCGCCATTTCGCGCAGGACGTGCCGGCCAGGACCACGGCCGTGATGGCCGCGACGCAGGGGCCCATCAACGGCAAGGCTTTCGAGCAGAAGGTGAGCGTGGCGGCCTGGCAGAGCAAGCCGTCCTGGTACATCGTGAGCAGCCAGGACCACATGATCCAGCCCGAGCAGCAGGCGGCCATGGCCCGCGACATCGGCGCCCAGGTGACCACGCTGGCGACCAGCCACGTGCCCCAGCAGTCGGCGCCGGCCAAGGTGGCGGCGGTGATCCTGGAGGCGGTCAACAGCGCCACGACGCGCTGAGGCGGTCGGCCCGACGATCTCGGCAGGAGGCGGAGTGCAGGGCGCGGTGTGCGGTGGATGGCAGAACCCTCCAACCGCTTCCATCCCGTCGCGATGCTATCCAAAAGATAGCTGTATGCCCAGCCATATCAAGGGCTGTAGCCTGATGGGGCTGCCATGGCCCGCCCGCCGGCAGGCCTACACCCCCAGGTAGGCCCGCCGCACGGCGCCGTCCGCCGCCAGCTCCGCCATGGGCGCGGCATGCACGATGCGGCCCTTTTCCAGCACGTAGGCGCGGTCGGCCACGGCCTCGGCCAGGGCCAGGTTCTGCTCGCTCAGCAGAATGCCGATGCCCTGGCGCTTGAGCTGCAGGATGGTCTGCGCCATCTGCTCCACGATGAGCGGCGCCACGCCTTCGGAGGGCTCGTCCAGCAGCACGGCCAGGGGCTGGCCCATCAGTGTGCGGGCCACCGTCAGCATCTGCTGCTCGCCGCCGCTCATGCGGCCGCCGGCGCGCCGGGGCATCTCGCCCAGGTTGGGAAAGAGCGCGAAGAGCCGCTCGGGCGTCCAGACCGGCGCGGCGCTGCCGTCGGGCCAGCGGCGCGGCGGCTGGCGGCCGACTTCCAGGTTCTCCAGCACGTTCAGGTCGGTGAAGATGCGGCGCTCCTCGGGCACATAGCCCAGGCCGCGCCGCGCGATCTGGTGCGGCGCCAGATGGGACAGGTCCTGCCCCAGCAGGCGCACCGCGCCCTGGCGGCGTGCCACCAGCGCGGCGATGCTCTTGAGCGTCGTCGATTTGCCTGCGCCGTTGCGCCCCATCAGCGCCACGACCTCGCCGCGGCCCACCTGCAGGCTCACGCCGAAGAGGATCTGCGCAGCGCCGTACCAGGCCTGCAGGCTTTCGGCCTCCAGCAGCGGCGCAGCCGTGCTCGCGTGCGGCGCCGTCATGCCGCGGACTCCTGCCCGGCCTGCCGCAGCCGGGCGGCCAGCGTGCCTGTGCCCAGGTAGGCCGCCTGCACCCGCGCATCGGCCTGGATGGCGGCGGGCGTGCCTTCGGCCAGGATGCGGCCGCGCACCATCACGATCACGCGGTCGGCCTGCTGGAAGACCACGTCCATGCTGTGCTCGGTGAACAGCACGCCCATGCGGCGCTCCTGCGCCAGCTCGCGCGTGAGGGCCATCAGCGCGGTGCGCTCGGCCGGCGCCATGCCGGCGGTGGGCTCGTCCATCAGCAGGAGGCGCGGCGCATGGGCCAGCGCCATGGCCAGCTCCACGCGCTTGACGTCGCCGTAGGCCAGCTCGCTGCAGGGGCGCGGGGCCTGGGCGCGCATGCCCACGCGCTCCAGCAGGGCCAGCGCGTCCGCCACGCGGTGCGTGTGGGCCGGGCGCCAGAAGTCGAACACGCGCCGGTCGGCCGCCAGCAGCGCCATCTGCAGGTTCTGCAGCACGGTGAGCGAGGCGAACGTCTCCGCGATCTGGAAGGTGCGGCCCACGCCCCGGCGCCAGATGGCGCGCGGCGGCAGGCCGGCGATGCTCCGGCCGTCGAGGAGGATCGATCCCGCATCGGGCCTGAGCTGCCCGCCCACGAGGTTGAAGGTGGTCGATTTGCCCGCACCGTTGGGGCCGATCAGCGCCAGCAGCTCGCCCGGCGCGATGGAAAAGCCCACGCCGTCCACCGCCTGCACGCCGCCGAAGGCCTTGGCCAGGCCGCTCACCTGCAGCAGGCTCATGGCAGCGCCTCCGGCTTCGCTTTGTTTTTCATGGCAAGCAGCCCGCCCAGCGATTGGGCAAAGCCCGCAATCCCCTGCGGAAACAGCAGCACCAGCACCAGCATGGTCGCGCCCAGCACGGCGCGCCAGTAATCGGTGTGGCGGGCGATGGTGTCGTGCAGCCAGGTGAAGGCCGCCGCGCCCGCCAGCGGGCCGGCCAGCGACTGCACGCCGCCCAGCAGCATCATCACCAGCCCATCGACCGACTGGCCGACCGACAGCGTTCCGGGCGATACGCCGCCTTTGGAGAGCGCATAGAGCGCCCCGGCCAGCCCGGCGGCCATGCCCGCCGCCACGAAGCCCGTCCAGCGCAGCCGGTGCACGTCGATGCCGATCGCATCCGCCCGCAGCGCCGAATCGCGCGCGGCGCGCAGCGCCAGCCCGAAGGGCGACTGCAGCAGCCGGCGCAGCGCCCAGATGCCGCCGGCCACGCAGGCCAGCACCAGCCAATAGAAGGCGGGCCCCTCGGCCAGCCAGCCCTGGGGCCACACGCCCGTGATGCCGTTGCTGCCGCCGGTCACTGCGTCCCACTGGAAGGCGATGGCCCAGGTGATCTGCGCGAAGGCCAGCGTCAGCATCGCTAGATACACGCCCGAGAGGCGCACGCAGAACCAGCCATAGGCCAGCGCGAAGGCGCCGCCCGCCAGCGGCGCCAGCGCCAGCGCGGCCGGCACGGGCAGGCCCGCCGTGCGCACCAGCAGCGCCACCGCATAGGCGCCCACGCCGAAATACGCCGCATGGCCGAAGGAATGCAGGCCGGCCGGCCCCATCAGCGCATGCAGGCTGGCGGCGAAGAGCGCGGCGATCAGCATGTCCTGCACCAGCACCGTGGCATAGGGCCAGGCGCTGGCCGCCACGGGCAGCAGCGCCAGCGCCGCCACGCCGGCCACGGCGCCCCAGCGGGCCGCGCGGCTGGCCGGGCGCGGCGGGGCCTCGGCCGGGGCGGCCAGGCGCGGCGTGGCCTGCGGCCGGCCCAGCAGGCCCCAGGGGCGCCAGACCAGCACGGCGGCCATCACCAGGAATTCGACCACCAGCGTGAGGCGCGGGAAGGCGATGGCGACGCCCGCTACCTCCACCACGCCCAGCCAGATGCACACCGCCTTCAGTTCCGCGATCAGCAGCGCCGCCACGAAGGCGCCGGGCAGCGAGCCCATGCCGCCCACCACCACCACCACGAAGGCGGCGCCGATGGTGGCCATGTCCATCTCCAGGTTCGCCGGCTCGCGGGGCAACTGCAGCGCGCCGCCCAGGCCGGCCAGCAGGGCGCCCAGCGCGAACACGGCGGTGAAGAGCCAGGCCTGGTTCACGCCCAGCGCGCCGACCATCTCGCGGTCCTGCGTGGCGGCGCGCACCAGCGTGCCCCAGCGCGTGCGGTGCAGCAGCAGCCAGAGCAGGGCCAGCACCAGCGGCCCGACGCAGATCAGGAACAGGTCGTAGGCCGGGAACTGCCGGCCCAGCAGTGGCACCGCGCCTTCCAGCCCCGGCGCGCGCGGGCCGAACAGCTCTTCCGGGCCCCAGGCCCAGAGCACCGCGTCCTTGATGACCAGCACCAGCGCGAAGGTGGCCAGCAGCTGGAAGAGCTCGGGCGCGCGGTAGATGCGGCGCAGCAGCGCCACTTCCACCAGTGCGCCCAGCAGCCCCACGGCCAGCGGCGCCAGCAGCAGCGCGGGCCAGAAGCCGATGCCGGGCGCCAGGCGATCGACCAGCGAATAGGCCGCGTAGAGGCCCAGCATGGTGAACGAGCCATGCGCGAAGTTGACGATGCGCGTCACGCCGAAGATGAGCGACAGGCCCACCGCCACCAGAAAGAGGGTGGAAGCGCCCGCCAGCCCGTTCAGCAGCTGCAGCAGCAGGCCGGAGAGATCCATGCGCGGGGAGAGAGGGAAGGGAGGGCCGGTCAGTTCGCGGCGGCGGGCCGCAGCTGGCGCACCTGCGCGTCGGAGGGCTGGTACTTGGCGCCGTCCAGGTAGCGGAAGTCCACCATCACGCCCTTGCCGCCCTCGTTCTTCGTCGTGCCGACGAAGGCGCCCATGGTGGATTGGTGGTCCTGCGCGCGGTAGGTGATGGGGCCGAAGGGCGTGTTGACCTGCAGGCCGCGGAAGGCGGCGATCAGGCGCTCGGTGTCGGCCGAACCGGCGCGCTGCAGGCCGGCGGCCAGCGAGAGCACGGCGTTGTAGCCCACGACCGATCCGGCGCGCGGGTAGTCGCCGAAGCGCTTCTGGTAGGCCGCGAGGAAGGCCTTGTGCTCGGGCGTCTGGATGCCCTGCCACGGGTAGCCGGTGACGATCCAGCCGTTGGGCGTCTCGCCCTTGAGGGTGTCCAGGTACTCGGGCTCGCCCGAGAGCAGGCTCACCACGCCGCGGCCCTGGAAC
>Ga0105242_10000951_pt1 | contig 22635 bp, 14 predicted proteins | sample KBSM24metaG_FD_81521 | JGI IMG/M metagenome (GOLD analysis project Ga0105242, IMG submission 81521) | Miscanthus rhizosphere microbial communities from Kellogg Biological Station, Michigan, USA - KBS M2-4 metaG | ecosystem: Host-associated > Plants > Roots > Rhizosphere > Soil | place... | reverse complement strand
GCTACGTCAACCACAGCTCCCGCCGCAAGCAGCGCCTTCGTCATTTCCGCGTCCGAATGATAGGCCGCCCACAAGAGCGCAGTGGAGCCGTCATTGGCGGCCGCGTTTACATCCCCGCGATCCTTGATCAGCGTGCGTACCGCAAGCAGATCATCGGCCCTGGCGGCGTCCGCCACGGCGGTAACATTGGAAGCAGCTTGCAGAAGGGCATTGGGCCGCACCAAGACGAACCCCAGCATGAGCGGCAGGTACCACCATAGGCGCCGCACGGGTCTTACACTCGATCTTCTAGCCGTTCGCATCGCTACACCTCCGTATCCGCTGCAAAAAGATACCCTTAAGAAAGATATATCGCCGAGATGCAGAGTGCAAGGCCCCCCTCCTGGGCAGGCCGGAAACCATCAACGTGCAGCAAAGTCTGCCCAGTGACCTCGTATGAGTCGTCTCTTTTTTGGCACTCCAGCTTGACCCGGTGTTGAGCACTAAGAGTTAGTGCGAATGTTTCCGGTTGGCCACTGAGTAACGTGGGCAATTTGCGCGTTTTTCGTCCAAGTGCAACCAAGTGCAACTAGTGGGATCGCCCGGTTGCAAGGTTAAGATGTTGTTTATCGTGCCCTCAACTACAAAGTTTCTGGCGATGCCACCCTATACTCCCGGTCACCAGTTTAGTGGACGTTCTCGCGAACTTCGCCTCCTTACAGATTGGGCTGCTTCGCCGGCAACGCCCGTCCTTATTTTTGAGGCGATTGGCGGCATGGGGAAAAGCATGCTTTGCTGGCAGTGGGCCCATCGCCAACTGCAAAGTACTACGTTGGAGTTCGCTGGTGTGTTCTGGTATAGCTTTTATGAGCGCGGCGCCGACATGGGCGACTTCTGTGCCCATGCTCTCTCTTTTACATTGGGCGGCCCGGTAGATCAATATAAGCACCGCAAAACCGCTGACCTCGCGGCGGAACTCGGTCCCGTTCTGAGGAAACGTCCGTGGTTATTCGTATTGGATGGACTGGAACGCACTCTTGTTGCTTATAACCGCTACGATGCCGCGCAGGTGCGCGACGAGGAATTGAAAGCCCCTGACACTTTCCAGTCGCGCAAGCCGCAAGAGTGCATCCGGCCTGCGGACTCTCATTTGTTGCAGGCCCTCACCGCCACCGCTCCGAGCAAGATTCTGATTTCGTCCCGCCTGATGCCATCTGCGCTTCTAGATAGCCGGGGAAGCGAAAGGCCGGGAGTGGTTCACGTGTTGCTGGAGGGACTTGACGCAACAGACGCCGAGGCTCTGTTGAGGAGCATTGGTGTTCGCGGCGATTCGACAGCAATACGCAACTACTTAACAAAAAACTTTGGTTGCCATCCCCTCATCGTGGGTGTTGTGGGTGGCTTGGTCAACAGTTTCAGGAAAGCGCCCGGAGACTACGATCGTTGGGTTCGGGATCAAGCGGATGAAAACGTAATCAGCCCAGAGGCGGACTTGGTGCGAAGCCGCAGTCGTATCTTGTGGACGGCGTTTGAGGACATCAGCGAGGATTGCCGTACTCTGCTCACCCGCCTCGCGCTGATTTCCGAATCGGCAGATTACGAGACGCTGCTGGAACTGAATCCTCGGCTACCAGGCCGGCCGGAAGAAGTCTATCCACCGAGCGAATGGCTCCTGGACATTGCCGAGCTTGTCGACGTCTACAACAAGGAAAAGTTGGCTTACGAGACTTACCAAAAGGAACTGGTTCGATGGCGTAGTTCGCCGGACTTCGCGGAGGCAGAGAAGTTCTTGCAAGAGGCGATTCAGGATCTGACGTCTCGCGGTCTCTTGCAGTCTGACTATGAGGCAAGAAAGTATGATCTACATCCGGTCGTGCGCGGATACGCCATCAGTGTAATTGCGCCGGAGCGGCGTGACGGCGTTGCTCAACCGGTGGTGGATCACTTTTCGACACGACAGGACGTTCGATCCGACTTGGCCCAGAATCTCAATGACCTTAAGAACGGTCTGCAAGTCGTCCGTACATTGCTTCACCTGGGACGTTTCGAGCAAGCGGCTGATGCCATCGCCAGCCTTTCCGGCGCCCTGTTCTGGAGTTTGGAGGCTTTTGATGTCTATCTTTCCCTGGTACATCCCCTTTTCCCAAATAGCTGGCTGCAGGCCCCACGTGGAATCGAACGCGACACTCTGAGCTGGCTTTGGAACAATACAGGTTTAGCATTGTGGGCCTTAAAAAGATACAAGGAAGCTACGGAGTGCTTTCAACTTGCATTATTGGTTGCTGTCGATCTGGACGACGCGAACGGCGTTCTTGTCAAGTTGAGAAATTTGGCGGGTACCGCACAGGATGCCATGCAATTCCACGATCTGGAGCGCTTAGATGAAATTGTCCACGCTGCAACTGAGATCCTCGGTAATGTTCAGGATCTGGCCCTGCGCAGTCTACACCGCTCGGAACATAAGTGCACCATGGGTGATTTCGAATCGGCTAAACGGTACTGGTTGCAGTTCGATGCGCTACCACGACCGACCAGCCGGTCTTTGTACCGAAACGGTTACGGAGAATATTGCCTTGCCAGACTCCACCTGTTCCAGGCAACAGTTGACGATGCTCTGCTTTCGAAAATAGATGAACTTGCGAAAGAAGGAAATAGTCGTGGCATCATTCGCAACGTGGCTTGGCTTCGAGGCGAATGGAATCTTGCTCTCGGAAATTGGGGGAAGGCCGCCGAATTTTTTGATGAACACATCAGAATGACGCGTGAGGTCAACTTGGTTGCCTCGTGGGAGGAGGCCCGTTTGGCCCTGGCTCAGTTGAAACTCGGAGAATCGCATCCATTCAGTGACACGGCGGACCGAATCGCGAGCGTCGACGATCCACCTCACGCAGCACTCGCGGAGTTGTATCTCGCGCTGGGCGAATTTGAGAAGGCTCGTAAGTGTGTTTACGCGGCGTATGTCGAAGCCTGGAGCGCCGGACCCCCCTATGTTTGTTGGCGGACCCTGGAGCAGTGTCGCAGGATATACGAAGCTCTCGGTGATCCCGAGCCGAAGCTTCCACACTTTGATCCTAAGACTGTTCAGCCGTTCTCGTTTGAAGCGAAATTATCGGCTTACCTGGAAAAGAAAGCAGAAGAAAAGCGTACCAGCGGCGATGGCGGCAGCCAGTACGTGATGTAAGATCGCCACTTGGATGGATAGTCGGCAAAACCGTAAGTGATCCCGGCTTGGCCTCCACTCCACCGCAGGTCTCGGGCGTGAACCTCGCGGGTTTTCGACGATGCGATACTGCGGAGATGGAAGTAGGACTCTTCCCCAACCCACTCAGGCCCGGAATTGGCCTGCGACCCCGCCGCGAAGCCCAGCGCCCCCTTCTGCCGCAGCACGCCCGCCACTGTCCCGTGCTCGAAGCCGGAAGCACCGCAGGCTTCCTGGTTCATCCTCCGCTCGCTGAAAAAGAGACCTTTCAAATCGGCTATGAAGGGGAGGGCCGTTATCAGTTCGTCTACTCGGTGAACACCAAAGGAAGCAAGTGGGAGCCGGTCTTTACCGTGACGTATCTGCTGCCCGTAGGCGGGATCGGCGCCACCAGACGGGAAATCAAGATGCACATCCAGGACACGCCGCAAACCCGTGAGATCGCCCACTTGATGCCTGCTATGTTCATCGCCGAGGATGACATTGGGACACCGGCAGGCGCCGTGACTCTGCGAGGAGCGTGGAACTTCCAGACTCCGCAGGGCTGGGACACGGTCTACACTCCGGTCTTCAACATGATCGAGCGGCCCATAGCCCCCATGCTAGTGATCCGCGTCGAGACCGATTGGTACGTTCACGACTCCGAGTTCCGCTACGTCCTGCAGCAGGGCGAAACGATTTCTGCGTCACACAGCATGCCGATCGGGCAGGTGATGTTTGTGCCACGAGAAGAGATCACCTTCCGCGACGGCACGGAAGAGGAGATCGCGGCGCGACACCAATCCAGTCAGGCGTTCTACGCCGAAAAGGCGAGCATGAAGGTCAAGACGCCGTACGGATTGGAATACAGCCCGCACTATCTGCGCACCAGCCGCCGGAAAAATGTGACGACCGAACCGCGTGGCGGGGACGCAGCGGGCGATCCCACTTCTTAGGCAGAAGGCCCACGTTGCGAGATATTGGGTTACGAAGGAGCCTTCGATGGCCAGGCTGGTGTCAGTGAACGTAGGTCTTCCGCGAGACGTCACGTGGCGGGGAGAGACGGTCCGCACTGCGATTTGGAAACAGCCGGTCGAGGGCCGGATATTGGCCGGGCGCCTCAATCTCGCGGGAGATGGGCAAGGGGATCTTGCCGGGCACGGCGGCGAGCAGCGCGCGGTCATGGTGTACCAGACGGATTCCTACCGCTACTGGGAAGCTCAGCTCGGCCGCCACGATTTCTCGCTCGGACAATTCGGCGAGAATTTTACGGTCGAAGGCTTGCCCGATGACGAAGTGTGCATCGGCGATCGCTACCGGATCGGCGGCGCGCTGTTCGAAGTTACGCAGCCGCGTGTCACGTGCTACCGCGTGGGCATCCGCATGAACGAGCCGGCCATGGCCGCGCTGCTGGTGTCTCATCGCCGGCCTGGCTTTTACTTCCGCGTGCTTGAGGAAGGCGAGGTCGGCGCGGGCGACGAGATCACGAAGGTCGCCGACGGACCTGAGCGTATGACCGTGGCCAACATCGATGCGCTGCTCTATTTGCCAGGCCACCCGCACGATCAACTGATGAGTGCCTTGCGCATCCCGGCACTCAGTCCCGGATGGAAGACTTCGTTCCAAGCGCTGCTCGATCAGGACGCTTCCACGGCGGGCAATTCGGGTCTGAGCGCATCAACGGGACCGCCTCCGGCTTGGCCTGGGTTTCGATCCCTGAAAGTCGCGAACGTCGATCGCGAGAGCGCCAGCGTCATTTCGCTGTCATTCGAAGAGGGAGATGGCTCCTCTCTGCCCGCGGCTTTGCCGGGACAATTTCTAGTCTTGCGGCTGCGCGTCAAGCCGGATGCGCCACCGCTGCTGCGCAACTATTCGATGTCGGGAGCACCGGATGAAAACATTTACCGGGTGAGCGTCAAGCAGGAAGTGAACGGCACGGCGAGTTCATTCCTGCACCAGCATGTGCATGCCGGCGACACGCTGGAGGTGAGCGCTCCGCGGGGAGCTTTTACGCTGCGGCCGGGCGACGCGCCAGTGGTCCTGGTGAGCGCCGGGATCGGGGCCACTCCCGTGCTCGCGATGCTGCATGCGCTGGCCGCCCAGCGGTCCGCGCGCCAAGTGTGGTGGCTGTACGGGGCGCGCAACCGCAACGAGCATCCGTTCGCCAAGGAATCGCGTGAACTCTTACAAACACTCGCCCACGGCCAAAGCCATGTGGTCTACAGCCGGCCCGAGCCCGCGGATCAGATCGGCCGCGATTACGACTCCGCCGGTCACCTGGACGCGCCCTTGCTCCAACGGCTCGGCGTGGATCGCGACGCTGAGTTCTACCTCTGTGGACCGACGCCCCTTCTGCGTAGCTTCACCGCCGGCCTGAAAAAATGGGGCGCGGACTCAACCCGCATTCACGTGGAGATCTTTGGGCCGGAGGAATCGATCACACCCGGGATCGCACCGTCTGCCCGGCCTGCGCCGCATGTTCCCGCAGGGGCTTCGGGTGCCGGTCCCCAGATTTCGTTCACGCGCAGCGGAGTGACGGCGCGGTGGGACGCGCGATTCCCCAGCTTATTGGATTTCGCGGAAGCCTGCGACGTCCCGGTTCGTTGGTCATGCCGCACCGGCGTTTGCCACACCTGCGAGTCCGCTTTAATCGGCGGCGCGGTGGACTACCAGCCTGCGCCTCTAGAACCTCCCGCGCCGGGAAATGTTTTGATTTGCTGCTCGCAGCCCAGGGGCGATGTCGAGATCGACCTTTAGCGTGACGCCAAGGCCGGGAAATCAACACGGAATAACCGGCAAGATCAATGTATGATTTGCCCTTTATGCCGAACAACACCTCGGAGGGTATAGCGCCGGCGTCTACAATTGTGTTCAGGAGCTGTGATTGCGCGAACCCACATCCACTTCGCCGCCGCGAATATTCCACGGACAGAGTAGAACCGTGCTGCTGGCTGGATTCGGCGGGCTTCTTCTATTAATGGCATTCGCCGGTATCGATGGCCTCCAGGTGCTGCGCCGCATGCAGAACCGGAGCGGCACCATTCAACACGAGTTTCTAGAGCGCAGCCGGGTTCTGAATCAAATCCGGTCTGACGTTTATCTTTCCGGAACCTATGCCCGCGACTACCTTCTTGATCCCGAATCTGCCGCGGCCGAAAAAAATCGCGCCGAACTCACGCGTTTGCGCTATGAAATGGACGCCATCCTAGCCGGTTACGCTGGGCTGATGCGGCCAGAGGAACGGACGCCCTTAGAGGGGCTACGCCACAGCCTGGACGACTATTGGCGGGTGCTCGACCCGGTCTTTAAGTGGAGCCCCAACCAGCGCAGTCAAAATGGATTTCGATTTTTGCGCGATGAGGTTTTCCCCCGCCGCTTGACAATGCTAGGGCTCGCCGACCAAATCCAGAATGTGAACGAGCGCCAGTTGGATGCGGCCAATGAGCGACTGAGAGCTCTATTCTCTGAATTCCGTACCCGATTGACCGTCACGTTAGCCGTCACCGTTGCCATCGGCGGCCTCCTTGCGGTCTTCGCCAGCCGCCGAATCCTGGACCTCGAAGGCCAGGCCGCTTCACGATTTTCCGAGGTAACCGAAGCGCGCGGGCAATTGAAGAATCTCTCAGCCCGGCTGGTCGAAACGCAAGAGGAAGAGCGCCGCGTGCTCTCGCGGGAATTGCATGATGAAGTGGGTCAATCACTCTCCGCGATTCTCGTGGGTCTCAGCAATCTCTCCGCGGCCATACGCGCGAACGCTCGGGAACATATGGACAGCGAAGTAACCGCGCTCCGCCGAATCGTGGAAGGCACCGTAAAAATGGTGCGCAATATCACTTTACTGCTGCGCCCGTCGATGCTTGACGATCTGGGCCTGATTCCCGCGCTCGAATGGCAGGCCCGCGAAGCATCACGGCAAACCGGCCTGCGCGTTGACGTGGCCGCAGCCGGTGTTACCGCCGAATTGCCGGACGAGTTTAAGACCTGTATCTATCGACTTGTGCAGGAAGCCTTGCATAACGTAACTCGCCACGCCGTAGCCGCCTCGGTGCGCATTGTGGTTCAGCAGGAGCCCGGGCGTCTGCTGCTCTCTGTTCAAGACGACGGACAAGGCTTCGATGTGCGGCGGTCACGCGGGTTGGGCTTGCTCGGGATGGAAGAGCGCGTCGCGCATCTGGGCGGGACCCTGCAACTGAAATCCGAGCCGGGTAGCGGAACATTGATATCGGTGGCCTTACCACTGGTCACGAATGCGGTAACAGAAAGAGTGGCTACGTCGTGAACCCTATCCGCATTCTGCTGGCTGACGATCACACCGTAATTCGCCGGGGGTTGCGAGCGCTGCTCGAGCGCCAGAACGGATTCGTAGTAGTAGCCGAAGCGGCGGATGGCCGCGAGGCGGTGGATGCCGCGGCTACCGTAGGTCCCGACGTCGCGGTCATTGATATTGGGATGCCTAACCTAAACGGAATCGAAGCTGCCACCCGAATCACGGAAAAGCGGCCGGAGACCGCCGTGGTCATCCTCAGCATGCACGCCGACGAGAGTTATGTTCTGCGAGCCCTGAAATCAGGGGCGCGCGGATACCTGTTGAAAGACTCGCCGGAGGAAGACCTGATCAATGCCATTCGCGCCGTGCACCAGGGGAAGGCATTCTTCAGCCCGGAGATCAGCAAGATGCTCGCGGAAGACTACATGCGCCAGATGCGGCAACGCGGTGTGGAGGACAGTTACGAATTATTGACACCTCGCGAGCGCGAAATCTTGCAGATGCTGGGCGAAGGGAATTCCAACAAGGACGTAGCCACCAAGCTGAACCTGAGCCTGCATACGGTGGAGACCCACCGTGGCAACATTCTTGAGAAACTGAATCTTCACAGCACGGCTGAGATGATCCTCTATGCGGTGCGCAAGGGAATCGTCATGTCCTAAGCGGAAGGCGGCTCCGCCTTCCAGTAATACCAGGCTCGCCGCAGAGTGTGCTCCACTGCGGTTTCCTCCAGGGGCTTGGCGATCACGTCGTAGCCGCCGTGCATCGCCACTTCGCGCCATAAATATTCGTCGCTCACGCGCGAAGTGAGAAGAAAGCAAACCCGGGGCGAGGTCTCGACAATGTTCGCCATCACTTCGCGCCAGTCCCGTCCGGGAAGATCCCGATCGCACAAGACGATGGGAAATACCTCACGACCCAATAGATGGAGAGCTTCCGGCACAGACTGCGTAATCACCACGTTCCATTCGCCCCGCGCGCGCAGGCTGCGATAAAACGATTGATCCTCGAAGGAAACTGTGATGGCCAGAACTCGAGGTAGATGCGGTCCTTCGGTACCGTGGCCGGGAAAAAGAATGCGGCGCCATAGCGAGTCCGCCATATCGATTCCTAACGCAGCGCTCCGATCTGATACGCCACATTGGCACGCTGCACCTGATAATCGAATTGCGCGCTGGAGCCGGCGATCTCCGCCGCCGTCACGTTGAGTTGCGCCTGGCTCAATTCGACGATCGATCCCAAACCAATGTCGTAGCGCCGTTGCGCTAGATCCAGCGCCAGCCGGGCTTGATCCACTAGCTGCGCAGTCAGAGCCAGCCGCTCGAAAGCAGTCGCTGCATTCAAGTAGGCGACGCGCACATCCCGGCTCACCCGGTTCAGCAGATCGTTGACATTCTGCGCAGCGGCCTGCGCGCGCAGCTCCGCTTCCGTACGGCGTGCGCGAAAAAGGTGCCCGTTAAAGATCGGAATATTCACGTTGACACCTGCCGCTCCGTAACGGCCCGGCACTTGCGCGTCGCCCGCCGGCACAAATCCCGCCGCCGCCGCCACACCTATGGTCGGCAGGACAAGATCCTTCTCTGCTTGCACAAACCGCTCGGCAGAGTCCTGTTCCAGGCGGAGGTTCGCGAGTTCCGGCCGATCGCGGAGCGCCGCACTCAGCAGAGGATCGACAGTGCCAGGAAGTGCGTCGGGCAACGGCTCCGGCGTCAACGAAAATCCCCCTTGCGCGTATTGCGCCGGCAGACCCATCGCAGCGGCTAGTTCCGCGTAAGCAGTTTTCACATCGCTCTGGGCGTTTGCCAACAGGAGGCGCGCGTCGGCCAGATTCACGTTGGCGAAGCTAACATCCAACGTCGATTTCAAATTGCTTCGCGCCAGCGTGGACACCTGATCCGCTACCAATTGGCGGGCGTCCACCGTCTGCTGGGCGACTTTCAGGACGGCTGCGGCGCGCAATGCACCGAAGTAAGTCTGATTGACCGCAAGGAGAATCTGGGCACGCGTGGTCTGCGTTACCTGGTCTTGCGCTTGCGCGTGCAGTTTTGCGGAGCCGACCAGATTGCCGGTGCGTCCGAAATCGGTGACCAATTGGCTGAGTAGAAGGCCGGTGCCGAGCCGATTGAAAACCGCCGGATTCGTCAATCCACCCGCAGCTAGGCGGCTTCCGGAGTCCGCCCTCACCCCCGTGACCGCACCGGACAGGTTAGGCTGAAAATTCGCGCGCAATTCCAACGGGACCTGCGCCGACGCGGCGGCGTTGAATTGAGCGGCTTTCAATTGTGGATTGTTCGCAACTGCCAGGCGTTCCGCTTCTGCCAGTGTCAACGGGAGAGATCCCTGGGCGCCCGCGAAGCTGGCGAGGCCCAGCAACGTGAGGACGCAGATGCGAGGCCTCGTCATTAAGAGATACCGTCGGCGTCCTGGCGCCGGTAAACCAGGAAGTAAGCAGCGGGCACCAGGAACACCGTAAACGCAACTGACAAGCTGAGTCCCCCCAGAATCGCGCGCGCCAGCGGAGCGTAACTCTCGCTGCCCTCACCCAACTTCAGCGCCATCGGCAGCAGTCCTATAATCGTCGCGAGCGAAGTCATCAGCACCGGTCGCAGACGCACGCGGCAGGCCATCGCCACCGCTTCGCGCACCGCCATTCCGCCCTCGCGCAATTGCCGCGTAAACTCGACGATCAGAATGCTGTTTGAAACCGCGATGCCCACCAGCATCACCACGCCCATCAGTGACATCACGTTCAAGGTGGTGCCGGTGAGCCACAGAGTGAGAAGTACGCCGGTCAAGCCAGGAGGAACCGCGAGTAGAATGATAAACGGATCTACGAAGCTCTTGAACTGCGCCACCAGGATTAGGTACAGCAGTACCACCGCCAGCACCAATCCGATAGCGAAACTTCGGAAGGAAGTGCGCATCCCCTGCACCATTCCGCGAAGAGTAACCGTGAGCCCTTGGGGAACCGTGGTGTGCGCAATGATTCCATCGATCCGATTTGCGATGCTGCCCAGTTCCTCGCCCAGCGGGCGAACATAGATGTCGGTGACGCGCCGGATCTGATAGTGATCCACTTCGGTGGGGGCCTGCACTCGTTTCAGGGTGCTGATCGAGTCCAGCCGCGCCGGCAGCGCGCTGCCCGTGGCCCGCAAGGAAATGGCGCGTAAGTCGCCGAGAGACTTTACCTGGTTCTCCGCGTACTGCACCGTAAGCATGTAGTCCTGGCCGGATTTCGGATCCACCCAAAAGCTGGGAGCGATCATTTGGTTGCTGCTGAGCGCCGTGATCACGTTGCCCACCACTTCCTGCTGATCCAGCCCCAGCTCGCTCGCCCGCGTGCGATCCACGTCAAGTTTCAGCGCCGGATAATCGACGTCCTGCGGAATATAAACATCCGCCACGCCAGGAATCCGCTGGATTTCCGTGGCTAGATTTTGCGCGGTCTGGTGCGACAGTTGTAAATTGGAGCCCGCCACCTGCACATCGATCGGCGCGGGCAGGCCCAGGTTCAGCACCGCGTCCACCATGCCGCCCGATTGGAAATACGTGCTCAGTTCCGGCAACTCCTCAGCGATCCGCTTTTTCAATCTCGCCATGTACTCGTAGCTGCCCACGCTATGCTCGTCCTTCAATCGCACTTGCACGAACGCCGTGTGCTCGGCGGAATTACTGGTATAGATCGCCGAAAAGTCAGGTGTAGCGCCGATGTTCGACAGAATCATGCCCAGATCTTTTTCCGGAATGGTCTTGCGGATTAACGCCTCCACTTTCGCGATTTCGTTTTCCGTGACCGAAATGCGCGACCCGGAGGGCGCTTTGACGTTCATGATGAACATGCCGGCATCCGTGCGCGGAAAGAACGACAAGCCCAGCAAGGGAAAGAGAGCGAAGCTAGCCGCAAAGGCCGTCCCGCAAACTGCAAGAGTCACCCACGGAAAGCCCAGAGCTCCTGCCGCCAGGCGATCGTAGCCTCGCAAGAACGATTCGAAACGATCGTTGAACCAAATATTGAAGCGCTCACCCAGCCGCCATCGGTGATGCGTGCTTTTCAGCTCCACCTCCACAGGCTCTTCCGAGGATGGCGTGCCGTGATGCGCAGCAGCCTTGATAAAATGCGCGCAAAACAAGGGCACCACCGTCATCGCCACCGCATAAGATGCGAACAACGAGAGCACTACCGCCAGCGCCAACGCCGTGAACAAAAATTGGCTCACACCATAAAGAAAAGTAACCGGGAAAAACACCACTGCAGTAGTAAGCGTAGCGGCCAACACCGGAAGGGCAACTTCGCTACCGCCATTCTCCGAAGCCGTCTGTGGATCTTCGCCCAGCTCCAGATGCCGGTATATGTTTTCGAGCACCACCACCGAGTTATCGATCAGCCGTGACAACGCCAGCGCCAGTCCCCCCAGCACCATGCTGTTCACAGTGCCGCCCCCCAAGGAGAGCGCCATGAACGTTGCCAGTACTGAAAGCGGAATCGAGAAAAACACCGCGACAGTAGCGCGCATGCTTCCAAGAAAAATCAAAATCATGAGCGACGTTAGGAACAAGCCGATAGCGCCTTCATCGAGCAGCGTTCGAATCGCAGTCTTGACGAAACGGGATTGATCGAACAGAACGTCGGTGATCAAAGTTTTAGGAACGTCCACCAGATGTTGGATCACGTTGCGCACACCATCCACCACGGCAATGGTGTTCGTGTCGCCCCCTTGTTTGAGCACGGGAGTGTAGACCGCACGCTTTCCGTCCACCCGCACCACATTGGTCTGAATCTGACGCGAATCCTTGGCATAGCCAATGTCGCTGACGCGCACCACCGAACCGTCAATCACCTTCAGCGGTAGCCGGTCGATCGCCTGCATATCCGGAAGCTGGCTATTGGTATAAATGCTGTAATCGAGCGACCCAATCGGGACGTCGCCCGCCGGCAGAATCAGATTCGAGCGATTGACCGTACGGACCACGTCCATCAAGCTGAGCTGATGCGCTTCCAACTTGTAAGGGTCGGCGTACACCATGATCTGCCGGTAGCCCCCGCCAAAAGGCGTCGGAACACTTGCGCCCGCAACGCTGGCCATTTGATTACGCACCGAGAACTGCGCCAGATCGCGCAGCTGTGTTTCGCTGAACCCTTCGCCGCCCACCGTCACCAGGCACACCGGAAGACTCGAGGCGTCGAACTTCAGAACCACCGGCGGCAGCGTACCCGGAGGCAGACGCCGCAACTGCGCCATCGCCAGATTGGAAATCGTAGCCACTGCCGAGTCCGCGTTCGAGCCGGGCTGGAAATAAACTCGAATGATGCTGGTCCCTGGCAGGGAGCGCGATTCAATGTGCTCAATTCCGCTCGCCAGTGTGAATTGCCGTTCGAACCGGCTGGTGATGTCCGTCTCGATCTGCTCCGGGGGCATTCCGTTATAAAACGTCGCGACCACCACCACCGGAATGTTGATGTTCGGAAACATGTCCACCGGCATGCGCAGCAATGCTGTGCCGCCGACCACGGCGATGATCAGAGCCACCACGACAATGAAGTACGGGGTTCGAATGGCGAAGCGCGACATAGTTACTTAGGGTGTGGCGGCAGCACTGACATCGGTTAGCTTGGGTCTCACATGTTGGCCCGGCCGAAGACTTGCCCGATTGCCCGTGACCACCATGTCGCCCGCCTGCAGGCCGCCGCGGACTTCAAAACTGTCCGCTGTTTGCAGTCCCAACGAGACGCTGCGCGCTTCCAGTACGCCGTCGGATGAAATGGTCAGAACCTGGCCAGTAGTCTCGCTTCCCGCGCTCAGGTCGACGGCCGCCACCGGAACTGTCAAAGCGTGGTTCCGGCTTTCCGTGGTGAAGTCTACTTCCGCGTACATTCCCGGAATCAACGTGAACCCGGGATTCGCCACGTCCACCTCTGTATCCATGGTGCGTGTAGAAAGCTGCACGCGATCCGAAAACCGCGCCACCTTGCCGGGAAAGCTGCGGTTCAACGTCGGCACCCGCACCATGAGCCCTTGGCCAACGTGCACCAGGGACACATCCGACTCAGGCACAGGCAGAATCAACCGCAGCAAACTATTTTCCGAAAGACGCACCACCGGCATGGCCTGCGTCTGCGAAGCAGTGCCCGCTTGGATCATGGACCCGGTATTGGCGAAACGCTTTGTGATCACGCCCGCGAAGGGCGCCGTGACCTTCGTGTAAGCCAGCATCGTTTTCACGCGCGCCAACTCAGCCCGAGTAACGCCCACTCTTTGCAGCGCCGCTGCCAGTTTTGAATTTGCGCCTGCTAGTTGAGCCTCGGCCCCTAAGTCACGGCTGTGGGCGTCGTCGATTTCCTGCTGCGCCACCAGGCCTGGGCGTTCCTGGACCACCCCAGCGAGCCGCTGATAAGAAAGATGAGCGATGTCATGGGAGGATTCAGCGCGGCGGACTTCATCGCGTGCTCCAGTAACTTCCGCCTCCGCCTGGTCGATGGTCGCCTGTGCTCTGGTGATGTCGTCCTGCATCTCGGGAATCTCGATAGTAGCCAGCGTGTCTCCTTGCCGGACATGGTCACCCACATCGACACGGATTTCCTTGACGTAGCCCGAGACTTTGGCCATTATGTCTACTTCCTGGAAGGGAACGAACTCAGCAGTAAGGACGACCTTACGGGAAAGGTCTTCTAAAACTGCCTTGGCGACAGCAACGGCCGGCTCCGGGACGCCAGATTGCTCCTCAGCCTTGCGCTCCGGGCTTCCACAGGAATCCAGGAGTACGAGCCAGGATGCGCCCAGAACCAAGGCTACGGTCAGACTCTTCCTGGGTGCTCGCAACACATTTTAACGTTAAGGGACCGACCGGCGAGTGCCCATCCCAACTTTCGAGTAGATTCCTCGCAGTTTTAAGGGTAGAGGCGAAAAGAGGGGCGACAGAGGACCAGCCGGGGTCGCGCCCCGCAATCGGATGCAAGGAGGTGGCTGCTGAATCGCCGCGACGCCACCGGCTAGAGAGCGGAACAAGGTTCTCGGCCGCATTGGAATATTGCCGAACGAGTTCTTCGCGGACTTCACAACCAACCATGGCTCCGCCCGATTTCTAGCGCGGCTACGCTGGCGCTTCACGGGATAAAAAGGGGCCAGCTTCACTAGTGCAAAGGGAGTCTGGCCCCGCGGGTGGATGCTGGCGAATTTTCGCGTCCGAAAACGGGCCAGCTTCCACGGCGTCCGTAGGATTGGAGCCAGCGCCGAAGGAAATGTTTCAGTTTTTTTTTAATCCTCCGCTACAACAATCAGCCCAGGGGAATTTTCAACCACCGCGCCAAAACTACCAAGCCGATTAAAGCTACCCAAACAACCGCCACAGTATAGTCGTTTCGTATTCGCATCCTGGCCTTACAGTGGGCTCCAGCACCTTAGACCAGATCCCGTTCTTCGACGGGTACGGCTGTGATGCTGGAGCCTCAACGCGGGATAGTTATCCTCCGCTCCAGTGTTCTTGGGAATGGAGTCGGCTGTATAAAAAGAGTTTCACTAATTTTACGCATCCAGCCGAAAATAGCGGAGTGCGCTTTCTGCAAAGCGGCTACGGAACTCTACGACGGCGGCGTGCCAGTGTGCATTAATTGCGCGGATGTGCGGGAGGGTAAGCGCAAACCGCCCACCTCGGAGCCTCAAGTCCTAGATGTTCTCCGTCGGGATCTTCAGGCTGCTACGGAGCGAGCCAGTGCGGCGAGTGCCTCGTTAGACTCGTGCCAGGGAAGTACCGAGCGGCCTACCCCGGCCGGACGGAACGCAGGGTATTCACAATGCCTCGCGCGAAATGTCGTTCGCCCGCGCGGAATTGATGAGGGCGCACAAACGGATCGATGACTATATTGGTCGTGGGAAGACTCGAAGCGGGGCGGCGGACCCTGACCGTCGGGGTGCATCGATCTGGCCTGCAAAGGTTGCACTCTATCTTTGGAGTTCGATCCATTGACACTCATCCAAATGGCGATTATGGTAGGGGTCGTCATGGAACGATGCGCAGTCTGCAAAGTGGAAGAGACCGCCATATGTGATAGCGGTGTTCCGATTTGTCTCAAGTGCTTAGATGCCCGGACCAAAGGCAGGCCGCCGGCAACGGAACCACAGATTCGGAACGCCCTGCTCCATGACATCCTTCAGGCAACGGCGTTAAATAACGAAGCCACCAAGGAATTTGACTCCGTCATAGGCCAGTTCCCGAGCGGTCTCGCTCCAGATGGAGCGCAACGGATTAGGAATGCCTCCGCTAACCTATCCATTGCTCGGAAAGAGATGATGCGAGCGCATACGCGCCTGAATGACTTTATAGAGCGCGGGATCGTGCCGGAAGACTTGAAAAAGAGTGGTTGAATATAGGGGACCTTGAGCTTGCTGATCAGGCCACAGCCACCGTCTATGCTCACGTGATGCCAGGCGATGTCTTGCTGCAGCAGCCTGGGAGAAGTTTCAGAATGCGGGGCGACCGTCGAAGCCCCGCGTCGCGAAACCTGTAAAGCCAGGCCGCGCAAGAAGGAGCGCTTGAGAGCCGTCCGCCCTAGGTTTACTGCATCTTCATTTTGTAAACCATCGGTTTACAAAACCGGTTCTTTAAATTTGTTGCGGCGGGGCGAGGGAATAGCGCGCGCTGCGGCCCCCTTCGGGATTGCGAACGAGGACGCCGTGATCGAACAAAGCGAGAATGTCCCGATGAGCGGTGTCCTGGGAGCACGTGGTAAGACTGGCGTGCTTGGAAGTCGTGAGCTTGCCTTCGAAGCCGTCGAGCACGCGGTTGATCACAAGCCGCTGTCGGTTATTGAGCTGCACACTTTTTATATGCTCCCAAAACCCTGCTTTATCGAGCACGGTGCTTAAGGTGACCTGAGCCCCATCGATGGCGCGGCCCCGGCAGCCAAGGAACCATTCCATCCAGGGCGTGACGTCCATCGCGCCCTTTTGCGTGCGTTCCAGAACGTCGTAATACTCGTTGCGCTCTTGCCGGACCTGCGCCGACATGCTGTAGAACCTTTGCGGGCTGTTCTCGGACCTCGCCAGAGCCATATCAGCGATTATATTCAATAACTTATAGGAGAACTGCCCGCTATCAGGGGCTTAGAGCTGTCTCTAAATAATGATACTGGCTTCCGCGCACATCGTGGCGCCCATCTTTGTAGGAGTGCAGGCATCTGGACTTTGGTCCGTGCAGACATGTAGACTAAAGCACCTCCGTGAAGCAACCACTCGCCGGAACCGTCGCAACTCTGGTCATTTGCGCCGCCGCATTGGGATTTATTTCGCTGTTTCCCTTTCCTTCATTTTCCGGATGGGTCGCCTATCTGCTTGACTGCATTATCCCGATGCAAGTAATCGTGGGCGTGATCTGGGGCGGGAAGTACCCGGCGTTCGCCGCCAACCGGCCGCAGCCGGTCAAGGGCTTCCTCCTTCTGTTGCTGAATCTGGCGGTGGGAGCGGTGTTCGCGGCGGGGCTGTGGCAATGGATTGGACATGGCATCGATCCACCGACGCCGATTCTGATTTTCTATATGATCGCGCTGGTGCTCACCACGTTCTGGCTTGCGATCATGTGGGGAGGGTGGCCGTTCGTGGGATGGTTTAAGAGTCCAGTGACCGCAGGCTTCGCCGTGCTGCTGGCCACGGTGGTGGTGACCACGATTCTGTTCCGCGTGTTCTTCGACTTCAGCTTCATGCAAGGCGCGCCGTTCTACCGGCCCGGCGCCGACCCGCACGGCCTGTTCAATGCCTGGAACGCCATCGTGTACTACGTCACGGTGATTGCGGCCATGTTCTTCATCGCGGGCTTCGACCTGTGGCCGCTGACCAAATTTCCGGCGGTGATGCGTCAGCCGGTGCTGGGGCTGGCGTGGACAGCGCTTTCAGCCGCCGTGGCCGCCGTGGTATTTTACCTGGGCATCGGAGTGTTGAAAATAGACATCGCGAACTTCATGGTAACGGTGCCGATTCCGTTTATCTTCGGAACGATCGTGGTGCTGAACATGCTGCAAGGCTCGCTGTACGGCACGCTGACCCAGCCCGGCAAGGGAGTGGCTACAGTAGTCACCATCGCGCTGGTGGGAGGCCTGCTCGCCAAGGTGTACGGGACGCTCAGTCCCATGATCACGGGAACGCTCAAACCGGGGTTGCCGACCTACGATTTCGAGATCTGGCTGGCCTCGGCGCTGCTCAGCGTAACTTTCCCGTCGCTGGTTTTCTACGCCGAGTTTTTCAAGCTCTGGCCGTTGCGTAAGGCCCAGTAGCGCAACGCTGCCACGGCCGTTGGGCAACACGCAGGTCTCCTACTACATTGCAACGCCTCCCTTAACAGCGATAGGATAGCCCCGAGGGTTTCGCCGTTGGCAGGCTGGCGGCATCCAGAAAGGTCGTGCCAGTCATGGTGCTTCGTGGGCAATTCGCGCTCCCTCTGTTCTTTGTTTGCTCTTTCATTTCGGCGCAACCACCGGAAGCGCCAGCCAACCGCGAGGCGCCCGTCAGCGTGGTCCCGTTCGAACGAATCCTGCGCGCGAGTCAAGAACCACAGAACTGGCTCACCTACTCGGGAACCACCCTCAGCCAGCGTCATAGCGCCCTCACGCAAATCACCCCGGCCAATGCGAAAGACCTCACGCTGCAGTGGGTGTTTCAATCGCGTTCACTCGAAAAGCATGAGGTCACGCCGCTGGTTGTCGATGGCGTCATGTACACCGTGCAGGGCATCAATGACGTAATCGCGCTCAATGCAGCTACCGGAAAGACGATTTGGACTTACAAATACAAACCGGAAGCCGCCGCCCACAACTGCTGCGGCCAGGAAACCCGCGGGCTGGCCATTCTCGGCGACAAGATTTTCCTCGCCGCGCTCGATAACAACGTGATTGCCATCAACTCGAAGACCGGCACGGAGGTCTGGCGCACCCAAGCCGCCGATCCCAAGCAGGGTTATGCCATGACTCACGCTCCCTTAGCCATCAAGGATAAAGTAATCGCGGGCGTGGCCGGAGGCGAGTACGGTATCCGCGGATTCGTCGCCGCCTTCGACGCCAATACCGGTAAGGAAGTCTGGCGCTTCTATACGATTCCCGGACCAGGCGAACCCGGCAACGAAACCTGGTCGGGCGATTCCTGGAAACATGGCTCCGGCGCCATCTGGGTCACCGGCTCGTACGATCCCGAAACGAACTTGACGTTCTGGGGCACCGGGAACGCCGGCCCCGACTGGAACGGCGACGCGCGGCTGGGCGACAACCTCTATACATCCTCTGTCATTGCGCTTGACGCCGATACCGGAAAGCTCAAGTGGCACTACCAGTTTTCACCACACAACGAATTCGATTGGGATGCGACACAGGTGCCGGTGCTGGCCGATATTCCGTGGCAGGGTCGTCCCCGCAAAGTGATGTTGTGGGCCAATCGCAACGGGATGTTTTACGTGCTGGACCGCACCAGCGGCCAGTTCCTGTTAGGCAAGCCGTTCGTGAAGGTCAACTGGGCTACCGGATTCGACGAAAAAGGCCGGCCCATGCGGACACCTGGTATCGAGCCTACTAAGGCTGGCACGCTGGTTTACCCCGGCAATCAAGGCGGCACCAATTGGTACAACCCGTCTTTCAGTCCGCGCACCGGCTTGTTCTATATTCCGGCATGGGAGAACAGCTCGTCCACCTATGTGAAGGGAGAAGAGCCGCCGGATTTCATCGACGGCAAGATGTTCATTGGCGCCTTTCCGAGGTTCAACAAGAATTCGGACGAGTTCGCCGCCATCCGTGCTGTCGATCCGCAGACCGGCGAGAAGAAATGGGACTATCGCTTGTCCGCGCCCAGCACCGAAGCCGGCATCCTCACCACCGCCTCGGATATGCTCTTTAGCGGCGGCCGCGACGGAGCCTTTTACGCGCTCGACGCGCGCGACGGCAAGCTGTTGTGGGAGACCAATCTGGGGCCTTCCGTTGCCGCGGGGCCGATAACGTATGCGGTGAACGGCAAGCAGTACGTCAGTATTCAGGCTGGCAGCGCCTTGTTTACTTTCAGCCTTCGGTAAAACCTCACTTCTCCAAGAAACGCATTGCACGTTTGAGTCAATCTGTTTCTGGATAGTCGGCGCGCAAGCCATACAAGGTAAGCCGTAGCCCGGCTGCCGCGTCCATGCCCAAGCTGGGTTGGCCGAACCGGAATGTTCCTGCGGCGACGCCAGATAGAAAGACCCGAAGCCCACCAAGCCGGGAGCCGCGAAACCTCCGAAGTTCGCGGCCCCCGCAAATCCAGGCGCCACCATGGACACTTGGAAATTCTCCGGCGGCGAGTTCGCTCCGCCGTTCACCGTCAGGGTGTAGTAGCCTGGCGAGAGCGGCTGCGTGAAGTCCACCGCCGTTCCGCCAAATTTCGGGTCGATCAGCGGGTTCTTCGACGCGTCCAGAAGTTGCACTTCCAGGTCGACAAAGAACACATAAATAAATCGGAGAATTAGCAGTCTGTCGCCGCCGCGGACGTTTCCGTTAATGCTCCATATCGGGAGTTGTACTAGTAGCGCATTACATGGCAAAGGGAAGCTATCGCAGCGCTCTCGGTCATCAGTAGATCCTTGACGGCTTTGCGCGTTTGATTCCCTTTTGTTAGGATCAAGGCCATGTTCCGATTGATATTCTTCACGTTGGTAATCGGAATGGTTACAACGCCTGTCAAAGGTCAACCCCCGCCATTGCTGTTGCAGATCGTCACTGAGAGACTGCGGGCCGGTGCCGAGAAAGACTACGGACGCATTGAAGAGGAACTGCTAGCTGCCTGCCGGCGGCTAGGTGCCCCTAATCGCTACCTGGCGCTCGTTTCAATCAACCGGCCAACAGAGGTGTGGTGGTTGAACATGTATGCTTCCCCGGCTGCCGTTGCTCGCGTCGCTGAGGCCTATTCCGCAAACGTCACGCTACTAACTGCACTTCGTGAGTTGTCCGCAAAAAAGAACGGGATGACGGAGCCGCCGTTGGATCGGATGACTGAGTTCAGAAGCGATTTGAGTGGCGCAGACCCTTGGCGCATCGGTGAATTACAATACACTGTCATTCGGGAACTGCATTCACCAGCAAAGTCAGCGGGAGCAGTCTTTCAGGCGCCAGACGGCCGCGCATTTGTTCTGATCGCAGCATCTGATCTGAACAACGCTCAGCAGCAAGCGAAGCGGTTAGGAGAAGGAGCCCGAATCTTCGAGGTGCAGCCAAAATGGAGCCTGCCCGAAGAAACCTGGGTTTCGTTAAACCCCCAGTTGTGGAAGCCTTGAGTTTTAACCAGACCGGGCTACTTTCCGATAATTGAGTAATAACGGGGCGATTTAAAGGGCTCGACCCGTTCGGAGATGCCGGCATAAACGAGCCGTCACGAAACGTAGTTGCATGTATACTAATGGCATCCGGAAATAGCCCGGATTCGAGTGTAATTGCGGAGGTACGGCGTCAATGAAACGCTTTGTACTGATGATCGCCACCGCGGGCCTGCTGGTTAGCAGCATCCCACACCTCGGGGCGGCTGCTGGGCCCTTCGACCAACGGCTCTCCCAAGATCAACAGATCGCGCAGGCCCTGAACCGCTTGACGTTCGGCGCGCGCCCTGGCGACGTGCAAGAGGTTCGGCGCCTGGGCCTGGCGAAATGGATCGAGCTGCAATTGCATCCGGATAGGATTCCCGAAAATCCTGCGCTCGAAGCCAAGCTTAAGCCGCTTGAAACACTGCGCATGGATTTGCATGAAATCGTTAAGCAATACACGCCACCGGCGCAGCCCGTCATGATGCAGCAGCGGATGGGGTTCATGAACAACCTGCTTCCGGCAGAGGACATGCGCAAGGTGATGACCGGGACCGCCGAGGAGCGCACCGCCGTGCTTAGAGCGCTCGACCCGGATAAGCGCACAAAAGTCCTGGCTTCGCTGCCTCCGAACGTGTTGGAGTACACACCGGAATTCAAGAAGGAAGCCGAGGAAGCCCGCAAGGTGCAGCAGGAGGAATTGCAGAAAGAGAACCGCCGGCGCAACCCGCAGTTGAACGATCTTCTGAATCCCGAACAGGTGAACGTTGCGAGGTCAGGCAACAAGGAACAAATCCTCGCGCTATTCGCGTCGCTTGAACCGGACAAGCGGCGGTTGGTTGTGAGCCTGCTTCCTACGCCGAGTCTAGCTGCGCTTCCCGAACTTCGCCGCCAGGGACAATTTCAACGAGCTCCGCGGCAGGTGGTGAGCCAGGATCTCAAAGAAGCCAAGGTTTTCCGCGCACTGTATTCCCACCGGCAGTTGGAAGAAGTGCTGGTGGATTTCTGGTTCAACCACTTCAATGTGGATCAAGCCAAGAATGTGCAGCCGGTGCCTAATTTGCTTCACCTGCTGATCGGGAGCTACGAGCGCGACGCCATACGGCCACACGTGCTCGGCCATTTCAAGGATCTGTTGCTGGCGACGGCGCGGCATCCGGCGATGCTGTATTATCTCGACAACTGGGAGTCCATGGCTCCGGCGGGTGTCGACGTGGGCCCGTTCGCTCCCCGGCGCGGAAACCTCAACGGAGTGCCGGATTCGATCATCCCTTCGCCTCTGGTGCGGCTGGCGCACGGTCTCAACGAAAACTACGGCCGCGAGGTTATGGAGCTGCATACGCTGGGCGTCAACGGCGGCTACACCCAACAGGACGTGATCGCGGTGGCGCGCTGCTTCACCGGCTGGACCGTCCGCGACCAAGCCGATCCACAATTCGTATTCGCGCCTTTTATGCACGATTTCGGTGAGAAGATCGTGCTGGGCCACAAAATCGCGGCTTTCGGCGGCGAACAGGATGGCCTTCAGGCTATCGATATTCTGGCGCATCATCCGGCCACAGCGAGGTTCATCTCGCGCGAGCTGGCGGAGCGCTTTGTCGCCGATGATCCGCCGCAAGCGCTGGTTGCCCGCATGGCGCGCACCTTCACCAAGACCGATGGCGACTTGCGGGCCGTGCTCGCGACCATGTTGACGTCGCCTGAGTTTTTCTCCGCGGGCGCCTGGCAGGCCAAGGTCAAATCGCCGTTCGAAATGGTCGTCAGCGCCGTGCGGGCGGTGGGAGGAGAGGCCTCCGACACCTTCACGCTGGTACAGAAGATTGCCGAGTTGGGAGAGCCGCTCTATAACAAGCTGGAGCCGACCGGCTATTCCAACACCGCCGACGCGTGGTTAAGTACGGTGGGCATAATGGGGCGAATG
>Ga0105242_10000946_pt1 | contig 22656 bp, 15 predicted proteins | sample KBSM24metaG_FD_81521 | JGI IMG/M metagenome (GOLD analysis project Ga0105242, IMG submission 81521) | Miscanthus rhizosphere microbial communities from Kellogg Biological Station, Michigan, USA - KBS M2-4 metaG | ecosystem: Host-associated > Plants > Roots > Rhizosphere > Soil | place... | reverse complement strand
CTTCTGTGCGTGCCGAGAAGCGCAGGGCGGCGGGTGCGTGCGTGTGCCGAAGGACACACGCACTTCGTGCTCTGACTTGCCGCAGCATGTTTGAACGGAGCGCACGCAGTGCGCGCAGTGAGTTCTGCGGCAGCACCCGCCGCCCGAGCATCGCAGGTTGCCCGTAGCGCAGCGGAGGGACACGCACAGCAGGGTCGCCTTTCTTTGGGGTACTTTTCTTTGGCGAAGCAAAGAAAAGTACCTCGCCCGCCGGGGCGAGACCCGGCCCCGGGAAGCCACGCCAAAGCGGCACCTCTATGGCCCCCACCCAACCCAAGACAAGCAACGGCGCGAGCAAAAAAAAGCGCCCCGGAAAACATCCGGAGCGCCGTACATCACCGGCGAGGTAGTCAGCTCAGACCCGCAGCGCCTCCCGCAGCCGTTCCCCCGCATAGGCCTGTGCCTCCCGCGCCTTCTCCAGCACCGCCGCCGCTCCGAAGAACTCATGCGCCACCCCCTCGTAGTCACGCCGCTCCACCGCCACACCGGCCTTCTGCAGCGCATCCTCCAGCTTGGCGCCATCGCCACGCAGCGGATCGATGCGGGCGTTGATGATCGTCACCGGCGCGAGGCCGGCCAGGTCGGCGTCGATCAGGCTCAGGCGTGGGTCGGCCAGGTCGTCCTCGGAGCGCACCAGGTGGTCCACGAACCACTTCACCATGGCGCGGTTGAGCGGCTTGGCGATGGCGTTCTCGATGTACGACTCGGTGTTCAGGCTGGTCTGGGCCACGGGATAGACGCTCAGCACATGGCGCGGCGCGGGCAGGCCGGCGTCGCGTGCCGCGATCGCCGTGGCGACGGCCAGGTTGCCACCCGCGCTTTCGCCGGCCAGCGCCAGGCGCTGCGGGTCGCCGCCGAGGGTGTCGGCGTGGGTGGTCAGCCAGCGGTAGGCGGCCAGCGCATCGTCCCAGGCGGCGGGAAAGCGGTGTTCCGGCGCCTGGCGGTAGTCCACCGAAACCACGATGGCATGCGCCTGCCGGGCGAGGCCCCGGGCTCCGCCGTCATAGACCTTGCGGTCGGCGATGACCCAGCCGCCGCCATGGAAGTAGAGCACCACCGGCAAGGCGCCCACGGTGCCGCCTTCGGGCACATAGACCGTGGCGGGCAACTGGCCGGCGGCGCCGTCCACCGTGATCTCGCGGGTGGTCACGCCGGGCACCAACTGGGCTGGGTCGGTCGGGCGGCCCTGTTCGCGCAGCAGGTAGTTCACGGCGTCGGCCACCGTGGGCTGCCGGCGGGCCTCGGCCACTTCCAGCTTCTCGATGGCCTTGGGCTGCAGCGCTTCGTGCGCCTTGTAGAGGGCCTGCTGGTCGTCGTCCGCGCGGACGGCGGCGATCGCGTTGGAGACGGCGTTGAGGATGGGGTTGGGCTGGCCGTGGTCGTTGTCGCTCATGGGAGGAAGTCCTTTCTTTGCTGTGTTGGGCCCGTCTGAGGCCGGTACGAGGAAGAAACCGGGAAAAACGAAGAGGGAAGGGGTGGAGCGCCGCAGGGGCTTCGGGCACTGTAGGCAGCGCGCCGGGGCCGGGGTGTCGGACGGCTGCCAGGGGCCGCGTGGTCGCGTGCTGCTTTGCCCGTGGGTGGGCAGGGCATCGGGCTGTGGGCTGCGCGCATGTGCCGTCATCGGCGCGGGGTTCTGGCGGGCTCTTCACCAGGACTTACGGATTGGTGACGAAAGTCACTCTCATTCGTGACATCGCCCCCTAGAATTTTTGTGACCTTGCCGATGCGGTGCTCCCTCCCGACCGTACGGCAGTCCGGCCGGCGCAAGCCCTGCGGCCTCTTTTTTCCGCGTCCCGCTTTCAGAAGGAAAGCATCCAGAAAGGCTCGTCAACCCATGCACTGGTTTCAACGCGCTTGCGCGGCCCTCGCGGCTTTGCTGGTCTGCACCGCCGCGGCGGCGGCATCAGACGTTCCGGGCTCCAAGGACCATCCGCTGCTCACCCGCTTCAAGGGTGCCGTCATCACGCACTACCAGACGCGCGACTTCGATGAAGCCGTCATGCCGATCAAGCCGATCGCGGAGCCCGACAAGGTGGCGGCCACCGATCTGGCCACCATCGAGGGCAAGATCACCCGCATCGACTATTCGGTGCCCGGCAACAAGACGGCGCTGGAGGTGATGCGCAACTACGAGCAGGCGCTGGCCGCCGCCGGGTTCCAGACCCTCTTCCAGTGCGGGGGCGATCGCTGTGGTCGGGGCATGGGCGGCTATCTCGCCAACAGCGAAAAGGTGATGCCCCCGGGGTTCAATGCCAGCTTCGATCCGAAGAACCGCTATCTGGTGGCCCGCCGCAGCAACCCTCAGGGCGACGTCCACGTGCTGCTCTGGGTGGCGGAAGACGGCGCCAACGAGCGAACCCTGGTCTTCGAGCAGGTGGTGGAGGCCAAGCCCATGGCCACCGGCCAGGTGAGCGTGCTGACCGCGGCCGACCTGAAGAAGGGCATCGACAGCACCGGCAGCGTGGCGATCTACGGCATCCATTTCGACACGGCCAAGGCCGACATCAAGCCCGAATCCCGCCCGTCGCTGGACGAGATGGCCAAGCTGCTCGCCGCGAACCCAGCCATGCGCGTCTATATCGTGGGCCACACCGACAACGTGGGCAACCTCGCTGCCAATCTCGATCTCTCGCAGCGGCGTGCCGAGGCGGTGGCCAAGGCACTGGCGGGCATGAAGATCGACCCGCAGCGCATGGTGGCCAAGGGCGTGGCCTCGCTGGCGCCGGTGGCCACCAACACCAACGATGCCGGCCGGGCCCGCAACCGCCGCGTGGAACTGGTGCTGCAATAGCCGAATGCCCTGGCGGTCGCGGTGCCCGTGCCGCCCGCCCGTGCGCCGACGTGCCGGAGCCGGCCCGTTGGCGGCTCATCCGCCTTCCATGACCGACTCCCTCCGCCCCTCGCTCCGAAGGACCATCTGCATCCTGGTGGTGGATGACCACGAGCTGATCCGGCTCGGCGTGCGCGCCTTGCTGCAGTCGCAGGCGCTGCCTGCGGGCGTGGCGGTGGATCTGCTGGAGGCCGGCAGCCTGGCCGAGGCGCTGGCGATGTACGAATGCCGCCAGCAGGCGGTCGATCTGGTGCTGCTGGATCTGGCGCTGCCCGATGCGCAGGGGCTGTCCGGCGTCGCGCAGTGGCTGTCGCGCTATCCGGCGGCGCGCATCGCGGTGATCACCGGAGTGTGCCCCGCGCCGCTCACGCAGCACGGCCTGCATCGCTCCGCTCTCGACATGGGTGCCGTGGCCTTTCTGCCCAAGGCGGCCTGCCTGGATGAGCTGGTGGGCCTGCTGGAGCAGACCTGCCGCTGGCAAGACGAAGGGGGGCAGGCCCGTAGGCCCCTGCAGCCTGCGGGCGCCGGCGGCACGGGTGTCACTGGCGGAAAGGCCGCCTTCGCTCCAGGATCGGGCCATCCGGTGCTGCGCACGCTGCCCGCGCGCCATGTCCACGTCCTGCAGCTGGTGCTGGAAGGCAAGACCAATCGCGAGATCGCGCAGGCCATCCATCTGAGCGAGGGCACGGTGAAGAACTATGTTTCCACCCTGCTGCTGCGCTTCGGCGTGCGTTCGCGTGCGCAGCTGATCACCGTGCTGCGATGACGATGGCCGCGAACAAGGCCGGCATCAGGAACGGCGCGGGCGACAGCGCGCCGGCGAGCCTGGAGCAGCGCGTGCTGCGTGAGCAGGTCGCAACGGCCTACGGGAGCCACATCGCTTCCATCAGTGCCCACCTGGGATTCTCTGCGGTGCTGGCGCTGTTCGGCTGGACTCTCATGGAGCCCTGGCTACATCCGGCTGTGCTGGTGTGGTTCGCCGTGCTGCTCGTCGTGGACCTCTACGCACTGATGGCCAGACGGTGGACGCCCGCGGTCCCGATGGCGGATGACGCCCGGTGGGCTCGCAAGTACACGGTGCTGCAGACCCTGGCCAGCGCCTCGACGGTGCCCGCCTGCTTCATCCTCACCGCGATGAATTCACCGGAAGTCACGACCGTGACGACGGTGGTGATCATGGGGGGCTGGACGCGGGCGGTGCAGGAGCGCTGGGCGATCAAGCCGGCACTGTTCGGCTACGGCATTCCGATGATGTCCGGCCTGATCATCGCGCTGGCGTTGGAAGGCGGTGTGACGCATTGGCTGCTGGCGGCTCTGATCACCGTCAACCTGGTGCTCACGCTGCGCTCCGGCGTGCAGCAGAACCGGCGGCTGACCGAGTCGCTGAGGCTGCGCTTCGAGAACGAGGCGCTGGCCGCGAGCCTGCAGGAGCAGATCGCCATCAGCGAGCGCGCCAGCGCCGAGAAGACCCGCTTCCTGGCCGCTGCCAGCCACGACCTGCGTCAGCCCATGCATGCCGTGACGCTGTTCGGCGCCGCGCTGCAGGGCGCGCTGGCCGGCCATCCGGCGCGTGACAACGTGGACCGCATGATGCGCTCCGTCGAGGCGCTCGGTGCCTCGCTGGACACCATGCTCGACATTTCCCGGCTGGATGCCGGCGTGGTGGGCGTGGAGGAGCGGCCGGTGGAACTGTCGGGGCTTTTCTCCGCGCTCCACCAGACCTTTGCCGGCATGGCGGAGGAAAGGGGCCTGCAGCTGCGCCTGCGCTCGCGCGGTCTCTGGGTGCGCAGCGACATGCAGCTGCTCTACCGCATGCTGCTGAACCTGATCGACAACGGCCTCAAATACACGCAGCAGGGCGGCGTGAGCGTCGTCGCGCGGCAGGTGGGCCAGTCGGTGCAGATCGACGTGACCGACACCGGCATCGGCATCGCCACCGAGCAGTGCGGCCGGATCTTCGAGGAGTTCTACCAGGTCGACAACCCGGGGCGCGACCGGGCGCGGGGCCTGGGCATCGGGCTTTCGATCGTGCAGCGGCTTGCGCAGCTGCTCAAGCACCCCGTGAGCCTGCGCTCGCGGCCCGGGCGGGGAACGCGGCTGCGCATCCACCTGCCGGTGGCCGAGCCGATGGATTGCCCCGTGGGCGCGGCGCTGGCGCAGACGGAAGACGATGCGGACTGCATGCACGATCTGCGGCATCCGCTGCGGCAGGGCGCCCTGGCGCTGCCCGGCCGGGTGCTGCTGATCGACGACGAGGCCGACATCCGCGCCGCCATGGCCGAGCTGCTGGGCAGCTACGGCATCGAGGCGGTGGCCGTGCCGGGAGAGGCCGAGGCGGCGGAACTGCTCGAGAGCAGCACGACCGGCCGCCCGTTCGTGGTGCTGATGTGCGACTACCGCCTGGCCGACGGTACCGACGGCCTGGAGGCCGGGCTGCGCCTGTGCGAGCGCTTCCTCACGCCGCAGTCGCTGCTGCTCATCACCGGTGAGACCTCGCCCGAGCGCCTGCTGCGTGCGCGGGCCTCGGGCGTGCCCATCCTGTTCAAGCCGGTGGTTCCGGCCGCGCTGCTGCGCGCCATCGTGCAGGTCGCGCAGGGCAAGGGCACCGCCGCCTCGGGCGGCAGCGATGCCTCGGCTTACTGCATGAACCAGCCGTGGCTCACCACCAGCGACTGACCCGTCAGCGCATTGGTCGGGAAGCCCGCGAACATCAGCGTGGCCAGCGCCACGTCGTTGGTGGTGGTGAATTCGCCGTCCACCGTTTCCTTGAGCATCACGTTCTTCACCACTTCCTCTTCGGTGATGCCCAGCGTCTTGGCCTGCTCGGGAATCTGCTTTTCCACCAGCGGCGTGCGCACGAAGCCCGGGCAGATCACGTTGGCGCGCACGCCGTGCGCCGCGCCTTCCTTGGCCACCGTCTTGCACAGGCCGATCAGGCCGTGCTTGGCCGTGACGTAGGGGGCCTTGAGCTTGGAGGCTTCCTTGGAGTGCACCGAGCCCATGTAGATCACGCTGCCGCCCCGGCCCTGCGCGTACATGTGCTTGAGGCAGGCGCGGGTGGTGAGGAAGGCGCCGTCCAGGTGGATGGCCAGCATCTTCTTCCAGTCGGCGAAGCTGAATTCCTCGACCGGGTGCACGATCTGGATGCCGGCATTGCTCACCAGGATGTCGATGCCGCCGAAGGCCTTGGCGGCTTCCTCGACGGCCGCATCCACCTGGGCTTCATCCGTCACATCGACGGCCACGCCGATGGCCTGGGCGCCCGTGGACTTCAGTTCCTCGGCCGTGGCCGTGGCGGCGTCCTTGTTCAGGTCGGCGATCACGACCTTGGCGCCTTCCTTGGCGAAGACGGTGGCGATTTCCTTGCCGATGCCGCTGGCCGAGCCGGTGATGAAAGCGACCTTGTCCTTGAGTTGCATGGAGTTCTCCTCGGTTGGTGAATGAATGGATGACTGGGTGGAAAGCGTCCGGGGCGCTCAGGCGAGATAGTCGTGCTCCACGGTGCCCAGCGCCAGGGTCATGTCGGCGATGTAGTGCACGGCGGACTCCACTTTCAGCACCGGCAGGTCGGCCACGGGCGCCAGCGCATGCGGGTGCAGCTCCAGCGAGGCGGGTGCCGTCCAGGCGCCGTGCAGATTCACGTCGACCATGTGGTAGCGCACCAGCTCGCAGATGCGCGGCGTGCCATCGACGTGCGGAATGATCTTCAGCAGGAAGTTCGGCTGCGCGATGCCGGCCAGCACCGGGCCGGGGTCGAGCTGCCGGTGCTTGAAGCCCATGGTGGCGCTGGCCACGCGCACGCGGCCGTAGTCCAGCGTGCCGACGATCACGTCGGTCTCGTAGTTGAACGCCGGCTGGGCCAGCTTCTTCGGGAAGCCCCAGAGCTCGCGCCCACCGGCGATCGGCGGGTGGTCGTTGAGGTACATCGAATGCACGTAGGCGCCTTGCTCCACGCCGCGCGCGGTGCGCAGCTGCACGGGGATCACCTGGCCCGATTCGGTGTAGTCGCCGAAGCCGGTGGAATCGGGCATGCGGATGAATTCGTACTTCACGACCGGCTCGGTCACTTCGAGCGGTTCGGGGACCACGGCGCGCAGCGCGTCCATGTCGGTGCGGTAGGTGATGACCATGAACTCGCGCCGCACGAAGCGGTAGGGCCCGGGCGGAAAGGCCGGGCTGGTCAGCGGCATCGCAAAGGCCTGGCTGCGAACGTCTTCGATCTTCATGGCTGCATTCCTCTGGAGTGGTTGGAAACAGTGTGGAGCCCGGCACTTAGACCGGACTTAAAAGAAAAGAAGGCCTGCAGCGCGCTGCTTCGCGCCGTATCGCACCGGCCTCAGCGCTTGCCGGGGGCGGTGGCCGAGTCCGGCGTGAGGTCCAGCTTCGGCCGGCGCACGGACGCGGCGGCACCGTCGTCCGACAGGTCGAAGGTGGTGACGCCATGGTGCGTCTGGCGTTCCAGCCAGTCGGGGTGCGAGAGGGTGTGGCGCATGTCGCGCATGCCGGCTTCCCAGTGGTCGAGCACGGTGGCCCGCGAGAACTCGTAGTCCTTGGAGTCCAGCTCGTAGGGCCGGTTGCGGTAGATGAGATGGATGATCTCGATGGGCTCGTGCCGCAGCTGCGCGCACAGCGCCTTCACGCTCGGGTCATTGCGCAACTGCTCGGGCAGCTTGGCCATCAGGTCCGACATGGCCTGCTGCAGGTTGACGTTGGCCGACAGCGCATCGGTATTGAGCCGGGTGCGGCTGGAATACATGATGTCCTTCTGCCGCTGCGCCACCTCCGACATCGTGCGCGGCACGGCGCCCCGGGCGCTGAAGAGATCGACCTGCAGCACCTGCAGCGGCCGCGTGCGCGGGTGCATGTCCAGCACGTACTGCAGCGGCGTGTTCGACACCACGCCGCCGTCCCAGTAGTCCTCGCCGTCGATGTGGATGGCGGGGAAACCGGGCGGCAGCGCGCCGCTGGCCATGATGTGCTCGGCGCGCAGGGGCTGCTGCAGGCTGTCGAAGTACACGGAATTGCCGGTGCGCACGTTGACCGCGCCCACGCTCAGGCGCGTGTCGCCGTGGTTGATGCGGTCGAAGTCGATCAGCCGCTCCAGCGTTTGCTTGAGCGGGCCGGTGTCGTAGTAGCTGGTGACGGGCGCGTTGCCGCCCAGCAGGGCCAGCGCCGGCTCGCAGCGCGGCTGGAAGAAGCCGGGAATGCCGAACAGCACGGCCGTGGCCGCGCTCCACTGGTTGAGCACCGTGCGGTCGCCGAACGGGCCGGGTGGCGTCTGCTGGCCCCAGCCGGAAGACACCTGGTTCCAGAATTCGCGCAGCCGGGCCACGCGGTGCTCGGGCGCATTGCCTACGATCAGGGCCGCATTGATGGCGCCGATGGACACGCCCGCCACCCAGTCGAGCTGGGGCGACAGGTCTGCCATGGCTTCGTAGACGCCTGCCTGGTAGGCCCCGAGCGCGCCCCCGCCTTGCAGGACCAGCGCCCGGTCTGCCGAGCCCAGGGAGGGCCCATGCCCGGAGCCGGGGCGGGCGGAGGGGGAGCGGGAGGAGGATGTCGAAGTGGTGGCGCGCATACCCCATTGTGGAGGGGCGGCTGCCGAAGGTTCCGCAGCGCGACCAACGAAAGCGCAGGGATGCGGCTTTGTCTTACAGCGCAGGCCACTGTGCGGAGTGCATGGCCGTATCGAGGCAGTGGTCCCCTCAGCAGGAATCGAACCTGCATCTAGCGCTTAGGAGGCACTCGTTCTATCCATTGAACTATGAGGAGACAGCCCATCATTGTAGAACGCCCTCCGGCCCTCTCACGGGCTGGGGCGGGTACGGATGCAGGGCGAATCAATTGCTATTGATTCAGTAGCTGAATGCCCAGGTACCGCCTGCGCTAGAGGCTGATTCGGTCCTGAAACCCTGCCGGCGGCGCTGGCAGGGTTCGGCCGGGCTCAGTTGTAGCGCAGCGTGTAGATCAGATCCACCGCGCTCTGCGCGCCGGTCTGGCCGCGCAGCGTGAGGCGGCGGGACAGGTCGTAGAAGATGTAGAGCGTGCCCAGGGCGCCCGAGAGGCTGCGCTCGTAGGTCACGTACAGGTCCTTGGACAGGCGCTTGCCGAAGGTCAGCGCTGCGCCGCTGGCGTCGTCGCCGCTGCCGGGGCCGCGGAAGCCGATCTCGTCCAGGCCCAGGCGCCGGGCGAAGTTGCCCGAGCCGCCGTCGCCGTTGCCGCTGAGCAGCGCGAGCGCAGCCTGCTGCAGCAGCGCGGCTTCGGCGCCGCCGGCGGCGGCGCTGCGGCCCAGCACGACCCAGGAGAGCTTCTCGGCATCGGGCAGGTCGGGGTCGGAGTAGAGGCGCACGCGCGGCATCTTGGCCGTGCCGCTGACCTGCACGCCGGCCCGCACACTGATGTTCGGGCGGATGGCCAGCACGTCCAGCGCGGGGTTGTCGTAGGGGCCGTTGAAGCGCAGAAGGCCGGTTTCCACGTCCAGCGACTGGCCCCAGGCGCGGTAGCGGCCCTGAACGGTGCGGATCTCGCCGGTCACGCGTGGCGGGGCGCCGGCGGTGCTGGCGCTGCGGATGTCCAGATCGCCCGCCAGCCGCGTGGTAATGCCGTAGCCCTGCAGCGCGAAATCGTTGCCCAGATCGAGGCTGATGGCGATGTCGGGCGGGCGGGCCGCCTCCACCCGGGCTTCGGCCTGGGCGGCCTTCTGGGCCTGCGCCATGGCCTCGCGGTCCTTCGCGGCCGAACGCACCACCACGTCGGAGCCCAGAGTGGGCGCGCCGGCCTCGGGCAGGATGATGGTGGCCCGGTCGGTGGTGAGCTTGCCGCGCAGCGTGAGCTGGCCGTTCTGCAGCCGCGTCTGCACATTGCCCGAGATGCTGACCTGCCGGTCGGCGCGCACCAGCACCTGCAGGGCGCGTGCCTCGGCGTTGAAGTCCATGGAGATGCCGGAGCCGCCCGCCGCGCCGCCCTGCGAGCCGGCCCACGAGACGGTGCCCGTGCCCGTCAGCGTGCCGCCGCTTTTCGGTGCGGGGGTGAGGTTACCGCTGAAGCCGGGGATGCGCGCATTGCTGCCCTGGCCGCCGTTCACGCGGAATTCGGTGATCTCCAGCCGGTCGCCGCGCAGCACGGCGCGCAGCCGGCCGTCCTGCAGATCGACGCCGTCGAGCAGCGAGCGCACGGCCATCTGGTCGGCGCCCAGCGTGCCGTTCCAGCGCGGCGCGGTGCGCGTGCCCGACAGGGTGGCATCGGCCTGCAGCGTGCCCTTGACGCGCCAGCCCGGCGGCGCCAGGGCCGACCACACGCCCACGTCGGGCAGCTGGGCCTTGATGGTGGCAGCCAGCGGCGCATCGGCCGGCCAGAGCCAGCCGCCGTCCGTCCCGCGGGCCAGCCGCGTGCTGCCTTCGGCCTGCAGCCGGCCGGCGCGTTCGCTGTCCCACAGCACGCGGGCGCGCACGGCATCGCCTTCGGCGTCGATGCGGACTTCGGCCTGGCGGATGCCGGCCAGCGTGCCCGAGCCGTCGCCTATCTGCGCGGCCCCGGTGCCCGTGCCCTGGCCGCTGCTGCGCACCACGATGGTGGCGGGCACGCTGCCGGTGTCGCCGGCCAGGATGCGCAGGTCGCCGCTGGCGCGGCGCACGGTGGCGCTGGCGCGCAGGGTGTCGCCCAGGTCGATGTTCCAGTCGCCGCCCAGCACGAGGTTGCTGGACAGGCCCAGGCGCTGCAGCCAGGGGCCGTCGTTGCCCGCGAAGGCATCGGCCCAGGCGGTGGGCAGGCCTTGCAGCTCGCCCTGCGTGCGCAGCTGCATGCCGCCCTGGGCGGTCTGCGCGAAGCGCACGGGCTGCCAGTTCAGGCGGGCCGTGCCGGGCAGCGGGCCGGTCACGCTGGCGCCGCCGGCCGAGGTTTCGATGAGCAGCGTGGGTTTCTGCCGCGCGGTGACCGAGAGCGGCTGCGCGAGCTGCAGCGTCCAGGGGCCGGGCTGCTTGTCGATGGAGGCCACTACGCGCAGCTCGCTGATCTGGGCGCGCCAGTTGCCCGGCGCGCCGGAGTGGCCGCCGCCGGCGCGCAGGCGCAGCGTGGCGCGCTGCTCGCCCTGGCGCAGGTGGCCGTCCCAGGCCAGCGTGAACTGCTGGAGCGATCCCGACAGGTTGGCCTGCACGTCGGTCAGCTGCAGGGATTGCGGGCCGGTGTTGGTGCCGGGCCGGGGCGGCAGGTCGGCCTTCAGGCGCGGGGTGTCGAGCTGGGCCTGCAGCGTGAAGCCGCTGCCGCCTGCGCCGCCTTCGGGTGCGGCACCGCCCAGCAGGCCGGCGGCATGCAGCTGCCGCTGCAGCGTCTGCCAGCCACCGTTCCAGCGGGTGGCCAGGGTGGCGTTGCCGTCCAGCAGGGCGCCCTGCAGCGCGCCTGCGCCGCCGGGCAGGGTCTCGATCCAGCGCTGCAGGCGCTGGGCATCGGCCACCTTCAGGTCCATCGTGCCGGCGCCGGAGCGTGGTGCCATCTGGCCGTTGGCCTGCAGGCTGGCGCCGGGCACGGTGGCCTGCAGCTGGCCGCGGCCGGACAGGCCGGCGGTGTCGATCTGCACCTGCCGGGCGCTGACCTGGGCCTGCAGACCGTCGAGCTGCAGGCGTGCCAGGTCCAGCCGGCCGTCGCGCCAGCTGCCTTCGGCGGCCAGGCGGTCGATGCGCAGCGGGGCGGTGCCGGCGGCCTTGCCGCCGGTGCGCTTTGCCGCGGCGACGGTGCTGCGCACGTCCGCCGTGAAGCGGACGAGGCCGTCGTCGTTGCCGCGGGCGGTGGCGGTGCCGGAGAGTGGGGCGCGGTCCAGCGTGCTGTAGACGGCGTCGGGGCGCAGCTCGCGCAGCTGCAGGCGGCCCTGCAGGGCGCGGGTGGCGGGGGTGTAGGCACCCTCGGCTTCCAGCCGGCCGTGGTTCTCGCCCACGGTGATGGTGGCCTGCGGCACGGTCCACTGCGTGCCGTCGAAGGCGGCGCGGGCGTCGATGGCGCTGGCCGGCAGGCGCTGGCGGTCCCAGGGGCCGGGCAGGGCGTTCTTCAGCTGCGCGGAGAGGTTCCAGCCGGTGGCGGCCGGAGCCGCTGGGGCTGCCGCGTTGCCCACGGCGGGGGCTGCTGAGGCGGCGGCCGTGGGCTCGGCGCGCACTTCGCCGCTCAGGCGGGTGACGGGGGCCTGCGGCCAGATCGCGGCCAGGTCCAGCGCGCGCAGGGCGGCCTGGGCCTGCAGCAGCGGCTGCGGCGCCCAGGGGGCGACCTGGGCCTGCACATCGGCCTGCATGGGTTCGGCGGGCGGCACCGGCGCTGCCGGGGCAGCGGCCTTGCGCGAGGAGCGGTCCTTGCGACGTGCCGGCTCGGTGTCCGATGCGGGGGCTGTTGCCGATGTCGTTGCGGATGAAGCCGCGTCGCCATCGCCGAGCGAGGAGCGCAGCTGCGCTGCCACCTGCAGGCGCGCGGCCTCCGTGGCCAGGGTGCCCTGCACCGTGGCATGGGCCGTGGCTTCCAGCTCGGCGCCGCCGCCGGGTGGGGTGGTGCGGACCTTGCCGTCCAGCCGCACGTCGAGCGGCATGGGCGCCTGCGCGCCCAGCGTGGCGCGGCCAAAGTAGCTGCCCTGGGCGATGTCGATGTTCTCGATCACCAATTGGTGGCGGCTGCCGTCGTAGTCGTAGCGGCCGGCCAGCTGGCCGATGGTGAGCGGCGAGGACGTGGGCGGCGCCCACACCAGCTGGTCGATGCGGAAGGGCAGGTCCACCTGCACCGGCAGCGGCAGGCTCTGGAGCGGCTGCAGGGGCTCGGCGGCTTTTTCGGTGGCCTTCGGGATGATCTGCACGCGGGCCGCATGCACTTCGCCCAGCTGCACCCGGCGGTCGAGCACCAGCGGCGCCAGGCGCCAGCCGATGCGCGCGTCATCGACCTCCACGGCCATGCCCGGGCTGCTCCAGCGCAGCCAGCCGATGCGGCCGCCGCCGCGCAGCGAGCCGGTGACGTCGCGGCTTTCCAGCGTCTGGCCGGCGGGCAGGTAGCGCGCGGCGCGGTTCAGGGCGGCGGCGAGGGAGGTGTCGCTGCCGGCCCACCACCAGGCGGCGCCCAGCAGGGCGGCGAGCAGCGCGAACAGGACGGCGATGATCCAGCCGGCGATGCGCCAGCCACGGCGCTTGGGCGGCGGGGGCTTGGGTGCCACGGCGGCAGCGTAGGGGTTGGGTGTCTGGTGTGTGGCCATGCGGGGTTCGGCGCGCACGCCTTGTCCGGGAAAGAGGAAAGATTAGAAACTGAAGCCCAGCCGCAGGTGCAGCCGCACCTCCTGCGTCTTCACGCCATAGGCCACGTCGGCTTGCAGCGGCCCCACGGGGCTGCGCCAGCGCAGGCCCGCGCCCACGCCCACGCGGGGCTGCATGTCGCCCACGTGGTCGGCCACGGCGCCGGCGTCGATGAAGACGGCACTCTCGAAGTCGGTGCGGTTGCCGCGCAGCTCGATGGGGCGCTGCCATTCGACGCTGCCCACGGTCATGTAGCGGCCGCCGTAGAGCGTGTCGTTGTCGGTGCGCGCGCCGATCTTGCGGTAGCCGTAGCCGCGCACGGTGGTGTCGCCGCCGGTCAGGAAGAGCTGGGTGACGGGGATGTTGGCACCTTCGCGGGCCAGCACGGCGCCGCCTTCGGCACGCAGCGACAGCCGGCTGCCGCGCTTGATGCCTTCGCCCATGTCCACCGTGCCCAGGGGCACGAAGCCCTGCCAGCGCAGCAGGGCGCGCACGAAGGGGTCGCGCTCGGGCCGCAGCGTGGTGCCCACGCCCAGCTCGGCGCCCAGGCCCCAGCCGCGCGTGGGGGCGGTGTTGCTGTTGAAGTAGCGGCCCGTCCAGCCGTAGTTGGCGCTGACCGCCGAACTGGAGGGCGGGGCGCTCTCGCCCTGGCTCTTGGCGATGTCGTACTGCAGGAAGTAGCTGCGGTCGATGCGGTCGGTGCTCTTGGTGCGGCCGCCGCGCACGCGGCCGCTGTTGACCTCGTAGCTGCCCGTGGTCTCGCGCTGCACCTGCGCGCCGGTGAACCAGCGCCAGCCGGACTCTTCGGGCAGCGCCGTCCATTCGGTGGAGGCGAGCTTGTTCTTGCGGTCCACCGACAGCTTGCTGACGGCGCGCCAGCCCAGCCAGGGCATGCGGTTGTGGACGTGGTCCAGGCTCAGGCGCGGGCCGCTGTCGGTGGAGACGCCGACGCCGAAGACGACCTTCTGCAGCGGCGCCTCGCGCACCTGGGCGACCACCGGCGCGGCCTGCGGGTCGGTGCCGTCGGTGTCGAGCGAGAGGAACACCGCATCGTAGTAGCCGCTGCTGGCCAGGCGCTGCTGGGCGTCGAGCAGCGCCGATTCGCTGTAGTCGGAGCCTTCGGGCAGGCGGGCGATGCGGCGTGCGCCATCGGGGTCGTAGCGTTCGCTGCCCGAGACGCGCATCGGACCGAAGCGGTAGGCCGGCCCGGGGGCGTAGGTGACGGAGAGCTTGGCCTCGTTCTTGTCGGCGTCGATCTCGGCGCGGCTCGAATCGATGCGCGCGGTGGGGTAGCGCCGCGTCTGCAGCTGGCGCAGGCCCTGCGACTTGGCGCCGTCCCAGGCCTCCTGCGTGAAGGGCTGGCCGGGCGGCAGCGACCAGCCGTTCTGGATGCTCGCGCGCCGGTTGGCGAAGCGGGGCGCATCGGCGCCCGGGCCGGTGAAGCCGATGTCGGCGCTCTGCACCACGGTGCGCGGGCCCGGGTCCACCGTCACGGTGATGGTGCGCGGAGGCTCATCGGACGCGGCGCCCTCGCGCATCTCGATGGTGATGGTGGGGCTGAAATAGCCCATGGTGCCCAGCAGGTCGCGCGCGTTGGCGTCGGCCGCGCCCAGCAGGCGCGAGAGTTCGCTCGCCTGCAGGCCCGGCAGCTTGCGGTAGCGCTGCAGCTCCATGTAGCGCGTGAGGTATTCGGCGATGTCCTTGGGGGCCTGCACCTGGAGCGCGAAGGCATCGGGGGCGTTGGCATCGCCCAGGGTCTGCGTGGCGTTCGCGTCGCCATCGGCGTCGTCCTTCTTGCTGCCCGGCAGCAGGCTGCAGCCCTGCAGCGCCAGCACCCCGCAGATCAACAGCAGCGAAGGCCAGCGGCGGGCGGGTCGGGGCAGTCGGAATGCGGAGGGGAGATGTGCTTTCAAGAAACGGGGCCCGAAGAGTGGTGGCGCATGATGTCAGCTTAACGTGCTGCGCCGCGCCCTCAGGCTTCCAGCCCGTTCGTAGGACTATTTTGACAATAGGCGCATGGCCTCTTCCAGGCCCTTGAGGGTCAGCGGGAACATGCGCTGGCCGAGGATCTGCTGGATGATGGCGATGCTCTGGCGGTACTGCCACACGCCCTGGGGTTCGGGGTTGACCCAGGCATGGCGCGGGAAGGCGTGCAGCAGGCGCGTGAGCCATTCGGCGCCGGCTTCCTCGTTGTTATATTCCACGCTGCCGCCGGGCTGCAGGATCTCGTAGGGGCTCATGGTCGCGTCGCCCACGAAGACGAGCTTGTAGTCCTTGTTGTACTTGCGGATGATGTCCCAGGTCGGGAACTTCTCGGCGAAGCGGCGGCGGTTGTTCTTCCACATGAAGTCGTAGACGCAGTTGTGGAAGTAATAGAACTCCAGGTGCTTGAACTCGCTCTTGACGGCGGAAAAGAGTTCTTCCACGCGCTGCACGTGCTCGTCCATGGTGCCGCCCACGTCCATGAGCAGCAGCAGCTTCACGTTGTTGTGGCGCTCCGGGATCATCTTGATGTCCAGGTAGCCCGCGTTGGCGGCCGTGCTGCGGATGGTGTCGTCCAGATCCAGCTCCAGCGCGTTGCCTTCGCGCGCGAAGCGGCGCAGTCGGCGCAGCGCCATCTTGATGTTGCGCGTGCCCAGCTCCTGGGTGTCGTCGTAGTCGCGGTAGGCGCGCTGGTCCCAGACCTTGACGGCGCTCTTGTTGCGGCCGGCGCCGCCGATGCGCACGCCCTGCGGGTTGTAGCCGCCGTGGCCGAAGGGGCTGGTGCCGCCGGTGCCGATCCACTTGCTGCCGCCCTCGTGGCGTTCCTGCTGCTCTTCGAGGCGCTTCTTCAGCGTCTCCATCAGCTCGTCCCAGTCCATCTTCTCGATGGCCGCCTTCTGCTCGGGCGTGAGCTCGCGCTCCAGCACCTGGCGCAGCCAGTCGGCCGGAATCTCCTTGCGGAAATCGGCCACCATCTCCACGCCCTTGAAGTAGGCGCCGAAGGCCCGGTCGAACTTGTCGAAGTGCTTCTCGTCCTTGACGAGCACGGTGCGGGCCAGATGGTAGAAGTCGTCGAGGCTCCAGCCGTCGTCCGAGCGGGGGCCGACCACGCCGGCCTGCAGGGCTTCGAGCAGCGTCAGGTACTCCTTCACCGAGACCGGCAGCGCGGCGGCGCGCAGGGTGTAGAAGAAGTCGATCAGCATGCCCGGTGCTTCCTGGTGTTCAAGGGTCTGGATGGCCGCTTGCGCGCGTCAGGCCTGGGCGTGGCGCTGCAAAAGATAGAGCAGCTGGGCGCGGGCCTCGGGCCATTCGCCGCTGCGCATGCTGTACATCACGGTGTCGCGGATGGTGCCGTCGCGCCGCAGCGCGTGGCCGCGCAGCACGCCGTCCTTCCTGGCGCCCAGCCGCTCGATGGCGCGCTGCGAGGCGAAGTTGAAGTTGTCGGTGCGCCAGCCCACGACGTGGCAGCCCAGCGTGTCGAAGGCATGCGCCATCAGCAGCAGCTTGGCCGTGGTGTTGACGTGCGTGCGCTGCACGCTCTTCGCATACCAGGTCCAGCCGATCTCCAGCCGCTTGAGGGCCGGCACGATGTCGTGGTAGCTGCTGGTGCCCAGCACGCGGCCGGAGGCATCGTCCAGCACCGCGAAGGCGAAGCGGTGGCCGTCGGCGCGGCCCTGCAGCGCCGTTTCGATGTAGGCGCGCGTCTTCTCGGGCTCGGGCACCGAGGTGATGCGCAGGTTCCAGAGCGCACCGTCGGCGGCGGCTGCCGCCAGGCCGGCCTCGTGCGCGAGGGCCAGCGGCTCCAGGCGCACGCCGCGGTCGCGCAGGGTGACGGGTTCGACGAAGGCGGCTGCTGTTGCCATGGGCTTTCTCCCCCTCGCTCCGTCAGCGGTTGCGCTGGTTCATGAAGACCAGCTTCTCGAAGAGGCTCACGTCCTGCTCGTTCTTGAGCAGCGCGCCCACGAGCGGCGGCACGGCAACCTTCTGATCGGCGCTCTGCAGTGCGGCGAGCGGGATGTCTTCGGCCACCAGCAGCTTGAGCCAGTCGATCAGCTCGCTCGTGGAGGGCTTCTTCTTCAGGCCGGGCAGGGCACGCACGTCGTAGAAGGTCTTCATCGCGACGGCCAGCAGTTCGCCCTTGAGCGTGGGGAAATGCACGGCCACGATCTGGCGCATGGTGTCCGCGTCGGGGAACTTGATGTAGTGGAAGAAGCAGCGGCGCAGGAAGGCGTCGGGCAGTTCCTTCTCGTTGTTCGACGTGATGAACACCAGCGGCCGGTGCCTGGCGCGGATGAGCTCGCGCGTCTCGTAGCAGTAGAACTCCATGCGGTCGATCTCGCGCAGCAGATCGTTCGGGAATTCGATGTCGGCCTTGTCGATCTCGTCGATCAGCAGGGCCACCGGCTGATCGGCGGTGAAGGCCTGCCAGAGCACGCCCTGCACGATGTAGTTGCGGATGTCCTTCACCCGCTCGCTGCTGTCGGCATCGCCCAGCTGGCTGTCGCGCAGGCGGCTCACCGCGTCGTATTCGTAGAGGCCCTGCTGCGCCTTGGTGGTGGACTTCACGTGCCACTGCAAAAGCGGCAGGCCCAGCTCGCGGGCGACCTCTTCGGCCAGCATGGTCTTGCCGGTGCCGGGCTCTCCCTTGACCAGCAGCGGACGCTGCAGCGTGATGGCGGCATTGACCGCCAGTTTCAGGTCTTGGGTGGCGACGTAACTCTCGGAACCTTGGAATTTCATGGGCCGTGAATAGGGTAATCGTTGATAAAGGGGGCTGGGGACCCCCTCCTATAATTTCTGCTCATTAGAGAGACAACCACCCACGGAATTGTGCGCGCAAAATGAACAAGACACGGAACACGGTATTCGGCTTGGTTGTCGCGTGTGCGACGGGCGTGGCGCTGGCCGAGGCCGTCAAGGGCGACGCGCAGGCCGGCAGCAAGAAGGTGGCCATGTGCATCGGCTGCCACGGCATTCCCGGCTACCAGGCGAGCTTTCCCGAGGTCTACAAGGTGCCCATGATCTCCGGCCAGGGCGAGCGCTACATCGCCTCCGCGCTCGAGGCCTACAAGAAGGGTGACCGCCGCCATCCCACGATGCGCGGCATCGCCGATCCGCTGTCCGACCAGGATATCGCCGACGTGTCGGCCTACTACGCAGCGCAGGGCGCAGGCCATGCCGCGCCGCCGCCCAAGCCCGGCCGCGAGCCCAGCGCCCAGGTGGCGGCGCTGCTGCAAAAGGGCGCCTGCGTGTCCTGCCACGGCGCCAACTTCGCCCAGCCCATCGATCCGTCCTATCCCAGGATCGCGGGCCAGCATGCCGACTATCTCTACGTGGCGCTCAAGGCGTACAAGACCGAGAAGAACCCGAAGGTGGGCCGCTCCAACGCCATCATGGCCGGTGTCGCCAAGCAGTTCACGAATGCCGAACTGAAGGCGATGGCAGGCTACATCGGCTCGCTGGACGGCGATCTCCAGGTGGTGCAGCAGCCGCGCTTTCGCTGAAAGCCCGACCTTCGCGGCCGCCGCGCCACGCACTCCCAGGGCCCGGATCTTCCGGGCCTTTTTTCTTGGGCCGCCGGCTGCCGCGCAGCTGGCTCAGGCGTCGCCGTGCCTCGGGCCGTCGCCGGGCTGCGAGCTGATGGTGCGCGATGCGAGGTTGAGCGCATCCAGCGGCACCGGCCGGCCCAGCCAGTAGCCCTGGGCGGAGTCGCAGCCCATGTCGCGCAGGAACTCGGCCTGCGATTCGGTTTCCACGCCCTCGGCCACCACCGGCACGCCCAGGCCGCGGGCGAGGCTGAGCACCGACGCCACGATGGCCGCGTCCTGCGGCGACTGCAGCAGCGTGCGCACGAAGCGCTGGTCGATCTTGAGGCAGTCGAGCGGCAGGTCGTTCAGGTAGGCGAGCGACGAATAGCCGGTGCCGAAATCGTCGATGGCGATCTTCACGCCCATGGCGCGGATGGCGGCCAGGCGCGCGCGCGTGCCCACGTCGCCGTCGCCGATGCTCAGCGATTCGGTCAGCTCCAGCGTGAGCTGGCCGGCCGGCAGCCCGCTGGAGCGCAGCACCTGCTTGAGCCGGGCGGTGAAGTCCGACTGGATGAGCTGGCGGGCCGACACGTTGACGTGCAGGTTGAAGTCGTGTGGCAGCGTGCCGAGGCGCTCGGCGATCGCCCGCGTGGCATGGCGCAGCACCCATTCGCCCAGCGGCAGGATCAGGCCGGACTCTTCGGCCAGCGGGATGAACAGGTTGGGCGGCACGAGTCCGCGCGTGGGATGGTTCCAGCGCACCAGCGCCTCGGCGCCGGTCACGCGGCCGGTGGGCAGGTCGATGAGCGGCTGGTAATGCACCACGAGCTGCTCGCGGTCCAGGCCCTGGCGCAGCTCCGTCAGCAGGCGGGAGCGTTCGAGCGAGCGCTCCATCATCGGCGCCTCGAACACCACGCACTGGTTGCGGCCGCCGCGCTTGGCTTCGCCCAGCGCGATGCTGGCGCGGCGCAGCCACTCCGACAGGTCGCCGCTGCGCAGCGGCCCGGCCACCACGCCGGCCGATGCGCTGATCTGCAGTTCGTCGTCGCCGGCCGTGAACGGCATGGCGAAGAGGTTGAGCACGGCCTTGCCGATGGCCTGCTCCGACAGGCCTTCCACACCCAGGTGCAGCACGGCGAATTCGTCGCCGGCGGTGCGTGCGATGAGGAGCGGCTCGGGCAGCCGGCTGCGCAGGCGGTCGGCCACCGCCTTCAGCAGGCGGTCTGCGGTGCCGAAGCCCACGCTGTCGTTGAGCGCGCGGAAGGCGTCCAGCCCGAGCAGGGTGAGGGCCACGGTGCGCTCGCCGTGCCAGTCGGCCCGCTCCAGCAGCCCGCGGCGGGTCAGCAGGCCGGTGAGCTGGTCGGTCAGCAGTTGGTCGCGCAACTGGCCGAAGGACTGCTGCAGCTGCGAGGCCATGCGATTGAAGGCCTGCGAGAGGGCGGCGGTCTCCCGCAGCCAGTCCCGCTCGACGGGCACGGCCGACCAGTCGCCCTGCGCCAGCCGGTTCGCGGCCTCGGCCGTCTGCAGGATGGGGCGGGACACCCGCTGCACGGCCCAGAGCGCTGCCAGCAGGGCCAGCACTGCGCCCAGCACGGCGGCTACCGTGCGGTAGCGCAGACGGGTGCGCGTGTCGCCCAGCAGGTCGGACTCGGGCAGCAGGACGACCATGCGCCAGTCGAGCCCGGGAGCGCCGGTGAAGCGGCTGATGCGGCCGAAATACACCGCCCCGTTCTGGGTGATGCTGAAGCTGGCGTCGCCTCGCGTGGCGGCTGCCAGATGCGATGCCGCGGCCTGGATCAGCGGGTTGGCGCTGCTCGCCGCGGCCCGCCGTGCGCGTGGCGCAAGCGGCGATGAGCCGGTGCGTTCGCCCATGACGGGCTCCGGCTCGCTCTGAGCCACCAGCAGGCCATCGGGCTCGGTGATGAAGATGATGCCGTTGCCGCGCAGTGGCTCGTCGCGCAGGAACTGGTGCAGCGCGTCCAGCCGGATGTCGGCGCCGACCACGCCCACCGTCTTGCCGCGCACCACCACGGGCGTGATGGCGGACAGGATCATGTCGCCCTGGCTGCTGACGGTGGTGTACACCGGCGACCAGACGGAACGCCCGGCCTGTTCGGCGGCCACGTACCAGGGCCTGCGGGTGGGATCGAACCCTTCGATGGAGCGGGAGAGCTCCCGGGTGTCGACGCCGCGGTAGATGTTCAGGTGGCCGCCGGTGGAGCGGTCCTGCACGATGAGCTGCAGGCCTTGCGTGCGGCGTGCCGCGACGTAGCAGCCGTCTTGGCTGCCGAAGCCCACCAGGCCGATCTGGGCGTATTCCTCGTAGCGCCGCGAGACGGCGTCGAGCAGGTAGCTCGCGATGTGGCGCATGTCGCCCGGGCGGTAGAGGTCTTCGCGCGCGATGGCGTCGGCCATGGTGCGCTGCGCCTGGAAGGGCGCGTCGAGATAGCTGGACAGGCGGCTGTTCGCCGTGGAGGTGATGGCGTTGAGCAGCCGTGCGCTTTCCTGGTCGATCAGGTCCTGCACCTGCTGGTGCTGGCTGATCGCCATCAGCCCCACGGTGCAGGCGAACAGCAATGCCATCGGCAGAGCGATGGCCAGGCGCAGCGTTGGCTGCCAGCGGCGGGGTGGCATCAGCGCATCACGCCGGCCGCAGGGCGGGGCGGTACTCCGACAGTGGGCGGGGAGTCCTCATGAGTCATCTTTTTGGCTTGCAGCGCTTTTGTCGTGGCGCTATTGTGCTATGAAATGATGAGCAATCTGGGCGGTTTTCTGGCCGCTGCGGTCAATCGCGCGTGGCGCGCCGCTGGACGCAGGCGACATACGCATCGCCGTCCGGCGGGCGGCCGGAGCGCTGGCTTTCCCACAGCATCCGGCCCAGGCATTCCATGGCGGCGTGATGGGCGTCCTGCAGCGAATCCAGCCGGGCTGCCAGCAGCTCGACTGCCTGGCGGATGCCGCGGGGCTGGTCGATGCTGCATTGCTCGCTGATGGACAGGTGCATGGACAGATGCAGGAAGGGATTCGTGCGGTCCGGCGTCTCGTCGTAGTTGCGGGCCAGCGCAGCATCGACGTCGGCCAGCTCGGCATGGTATTCCGGGTGTTCCGCAATCCACAGGCTGGCGAGCGTCTCGATCGCTTCCATGGGCTGGCCGGCCCGGTCCTTGGCGTACACGCTGCAGAAAAAGCGCCGCACATCGGCTTGGGAAGGATTGAACATGGCTGTCAGCGTAGCATGGGCTGCTCAACGAATCGGCAGCGCGGCTGCCGGTACGGGGCGGGGCCCATGCCCGGGTCAGAAGGTTTCCCAGTCGTCCTCGTCGTGCTTCTTGCTGGCGGTGGCCGTGGGCGCGGGCTTGGGCGCTGCGGGAGCCAGCGCCGGGCGGGGCTGCGACGGCGCGGCCGGGGCGGCGGCAGGAGCCGGCGGGTGTCCGGCCGATGCGGAGGCTCCCTTGCCCGCCGATGCGGGCGCGGTCGTCAGGCGCGCTGCGGCCAGCTTGGCGGATTTCGCGGGTGCCGGTGCTGCGGCTGTTGCCGTGCTGCCGGCCGGGGGCCTGGCTGCCGGCGCGGGAGACGGGGCCGCGAAGTGGCTGCCGCCGCCCTGCGCCAGCTGGAACACGGCCACGGCCTGGACCAGTTGACCGGCCTGCGTGCGCAGGCCCGAGGCAGCGGCGGCGCTCTCCTCGACCAGCGCGGCATTCTGCTGGGTGGCGTGGTCCATCTGCGTGATGGCTTCGCCTACCTGACCCACGCCTTCGCTTTGCTCGCGGCTGGCGGCGCTGATCTCGCCGACGATGGCCGTCACCCGGCGGATGGAGGCCACCACTTCCTGCATGGTGTGGCCGGCCTGGTCCACCAGGGCCGTGCCCTGGTCCACGCGTTCGACGCTGGTGCCGATGAGGTTCTTGATCTCCTTGGCGGCGTCGGCCGAGCGGCCGGCCAGGCTGCGCACCTCGCTGGCCACCACGGCGAAGCCGCGGCCCTGCTCGCCCGCGCGGGCGGCTTCCACCGCGGCGTTCAGCGCCAG
>Ga0105242_10000944_pt1 | contig 22679 bp, 11 predicted proteins | sample KBSM24metaG_FD_81521 | JGI IMG/M metagenome (GOLD analysis project Ga0105242, IMG submission 81521) | Miscanthus rhizosphere microbial communities from Kellogg Biological Station, Michigan, USA - KBS M2-4 metaG | ecosystem: Host-associated > Plants > Roots > Rhizosphere > Soil | place... | reverse complement strand
GCGGCCACGAGCGCCGCCGACGCGGCGTTCACGTGCACGACGGTGCCGCCGGCGAAGTCCCAGGCGCCCATGTCGGCCAGGAACCCACCGCCCCACACCCAGTGCGCCAGCGGCGCGTACACCACGATCGACCACAGCGTGATGAACACGACGTAGGCGCTGAACCGCATGCGCTCGACGATGGCGCCCGAAATCAGCGCCGCCGTGATGATGCAGAACGTGGCCTGGAAGCACATGTAGAGGGCGTGCGGGATGGTGAGCGGAACGATGGCGCCTTTCTCGCTGAGATCAACGCCGCTCAGGAACAGATAGCGCAGGTCCCCGATGAAGTTCTCCGACGCCCCGCTGCCGGCCGAAAGCGCCAGGGAGTAGCCGACGAGCGCCCACGCCACCCCCACGAACCCGAGCGAGATGAAGCTCATCATCATGGTGTTGAGCGCGTTTTTGGAGCGCACCAACCCGCCATAGAAAAACGCGAGGGCTGGCGTCATGAGCAGCACCAGCGCCGTCGAAATCAACATCCAAGCTGTGTCGGCTTGATTCATTCTTCACCTCGAATGGTGGCGACCGTCGCGACCGCCCTCAGGCCCTGCCTTAAGGCAAGGTGAATGCCACGGTTCGGCTGGCGCGAAGTGACAAAATGGCTCGGTTTTTTGCCATGGCTGCAACAGCGATCCGACCCTTTTGATGCTGAATCCTGGCTTTCATACAACAATGAAAGACTCGAAGGGCGCGGGACCTGTTGGGCTGAGAAGCGGTCCACCGGCGGGTGCCGGTTCTAGACAAGGATGTCGATGGATCGAGTCGAATTCGACAAATATGTCTAAACGAGGCTACGCCTCGTTTAGACCACAGTATTTAATTGCCCGCGCTCCGCGCGGGCGGAGCCGAAGCGAGAACGGCGGCGAGATCCGGGCTGATTGGCGGGCCTGGAGAGAAGACGTCTTCGTTGGCCTCCCACGGCGTCCGGCACGCCTGCCCACGCTCGTACAGGCGCAGATTGGCGGTCATCCGCCGTGCATCGGGGGTCAGGCCGGCTCGCGAGGCGGCGTTGAGGACGCTCCGCTGCACCGCCGCCGCCTCGGCGAAGTTCCCCGCCTCGGCGTAGGCCATCGCGAGAGTTTCGCCCAGCTCGGTGGTCTTCTTGTCACCCATCGTCGCCTCGAGCTGCTGCGCAATCGCCAGCGCCTGACGGCCGTCGCGGGCGGCGGCATCCGGCGCGGAGGCCAGCACGCGTGCGAGCGCGTGATGCAGCTGCACGTCGTCGGGCAGCAGCCGGATCGCCTCCTCGAGCCACTGCCGCGCCTCCCGGTAGCGCTTCAACCGGACGAGCGCCATCGCGTACCCAAAGCGGGCCTCGGCCGCGCGCGGATTCAGGCGAACGACCTCAGCGTATTCCGGGAGCGCCGCCTCGGGCCGACCCGCGCGGCCCAGAGCGTCGCCCAATCCCTGGCGAGCCTCCAGGTAATTGGGGTTGAACTTCACGGCGGCCTGCAGGTGCGTGACCGCTTCGCGTCCCCGCCCTGCCGACGCCAGCAGCACGCCGATGCTGTAATGGGCCTTGGCCGCGGTCTCGTCCGGCCCGTCCTGCGGCGCCAGCTTCACCACCTCGTTGAACTGCTCGTACGCGCCGCGAATGTTCCCCTGGAGGGCCAGCGCCGTGGCCAGCTTGTGGCGAAGCGAGCGCCCGAGCATGGTGTCGCCGGGCGCGAGCGGTATGCCTTTTCGGAAGAAGTCCTCCGCCTTCTTGTAGTCGCGGGCTTCCAGCGCGCGGACGCCGCGCAGCTCGAACGACAGCCCGCTCTCCATCAGGAGGTCGAGCTCCTGGCGGACCGGGTCGGGCACCAGCACCTCGGTGTTCTTCCACTCCTTGAGATGCGCCTCGGCTTTGGCCGTCTCCCCTAGACCGCGATACGCCATCGCCAGCGGTGAGTGGACGCTCGCCGCGGTCGGATGGACGCGCAACGCTTCTTCGAGCACGCTCGCGGCGCGCCCGTAGTCCTTCTGCGCCAGCGCCGCCTGTCCGAGACCGACGATGCCGGCCACCACGTCCGGCCGCAACGACTGCGCCCGTTCGAAGAGCGGCTGCGCCTTCTCGGGCTCGCCGCGATCGAGATAAAGGCGGCCGAGCCAGATGAGCGTCGGGACGTCGTCGGGTTTGAGGTGAAGGGCGCGCGTGAAGTCGGCCAGCGCCTTATCCGGTTCGCCACGGCTCTTGTGGAGGTGCGCCAGCAGGTAGGGCCAGCGGGGGTCGGCGGGAGCCAGATCCTCGGCGTTCAGGTAGGCGGGCTCGGCCGCCTCGTAGTACTCGCCGGCGTGGAGCAGCATCGCCAGGGTGCCGTAGGCCTGCCCCTTTTCGACCGCCGCGACGCCGGTCTTGTTCCGCATGGCCTGCAGGGCGTCATACAGCTCTCTCCCCTGCTTCTGCACCGACGGCTCGACGCGGGAGAGGTCGGGCAGCACCACGGGACGCTCGGCCGGCCCCGCGGGCTTCTGGGAACACGCCGCGGCAACGGCGAGCGCCGCGCTCAGCACCCCGATCGCCAGCGCCCGGCCGTAGTTCATTTCGCCTGGCCTTCCGTAAGGGTGCTGTAACGCCCGGTCGCCACCGCGGTCCACGCCTCGGTCTTACCGTCTGGCCACACCACGCGCACTCCGACCGAGGCCGGCGCGGAGGGGCCCAAGCCCACCACCACGCGCGGGTCGTTGGCCGATGCGTAGCTGCCGTCGGACCGCGAGCGTCTCCACAGCGGCACCGCGTTGGGCCGCTGCACCACCACGCGCGCGCCGAGCGCGTCGCGCTTGCCGCCGGCCGTCAGCAGCCGCAGCCCGATCCACCCGTTGGCGTTCCCGACGGTGTCGATCAGGAGCCGGGTCGGACCGGCGGCCACACCCACCAGCACGTCGACGTCACCGTCGTTGTCGATGTCGCCGAACGCCCCGCCGCGGTTGACCTCTTCGAGCTGGAACACCGCGCCCGCCTTCGCCGAGACGTCCTCGAACCGCCCGTTGCCCAGATTCCGATAGAGCTGGTTCTTCATCTTGAGCGGGAACGGATCCTTGGCGCGCGCCTGCGCCTCGATGATCGAGACGCTGCCGTTGAGCGTCAGCAGGTCGAGCCACGAGTCGTTGTCGTAGTCCCACCAGGCGGTGCCGAATCCGGTCTTGGCGAGGCTGGGCGGCCCCAGGCCCGACGCCGCCTTGGCGTCCTCGAAGGCGCCCTTGCCGTCGTTGACGTAGAGGATGTTCATCTGCGCCAGCCAGTTGGTGATGAACAGGTCCTCGTCGCCGTCGTTGTCGAAGTCGCCGGCGTCGATGCCCATGCTGGCTTCGGCGTTGCCGGCGCCGTTGACCGCGGCGCCCGCCAGAAACGCGTTCTCCTTGAACGTGCCGTTCTTCTGGTTGATCCAGAGCTGGTTGGCCACGCCGTCGTTGCCGACGTAGATGTCGAGCCAGCCGTCGCCGTCGAAGTCCGCCGTGGACACGCCGAGCGCCGGACCGTAGGCACCGCCGAGGAGCGCTTTCCGCGTGACGTCCTCGAAGGTGCCGTTGCCCCGGTTGTGATACAGACGGCTCGGCTGCGCCCGGTAGCTGTTGGGCGGGCAGTAGTCGTGCTGCCCCGTCACCGCCAGGCAGTCGATGTCCGCGTCGGTGGTGTAGAGCAGGTAGTTGCCGACGAAGAGGTCCAGGAACCCGTCGCGGTCGTAGTCCACGAACGCCGCCGACACGCCCCAGCCGTCCGGATCGCCGGCGCCCGCTTTGGCCGTGACGTCGCTGAATGTGCCGTTGCCGTTGTTGTGGAGCAGCACGGCACCCTTGAGCCCGGTGCGATACAGATCCACGAAGCCGTCGTTGTCGTAGTCGCCGGCCGCGACGCCCATGCCGTAGGTCTCGACGTCGATGCCGCTGGCGTCGGTGACGTCGGTGAAGTGCAGCGTGCCCGTCTCTTTCAGGTCGTTGCGATAGAGCCGGTCCTTCAGCGGACCCTTCGGAGGAAGGATGGCGTCCTTCAACGTCTTCCCCTTGCCGAGCATCTGGCTCTGCACCAGATAGACGTCGAGGTCGCCGTCGTTGTCGTAGTCGAACAGTCCCACGCCCGGCGCCATGATCTCCGGGTAGTAGCGCTCCCCCGACATCCCATTGAAGTGGACGAAGTCGATGCCGACGTCGTGTGCCCGCTCGACGATCCAGTCGGCAGCGGGTTTGGCTGGGGCGTTCGAGGCGGGAGGGGCTGCGGAACCGCCGCCGCAGGCGGCGCCGAGAGCCGTGACGGCCAGAACCAGGAGGGCTCGTTTCACGCGGAAATGATCGTACACGACGAGGGCCGGGTTTCCCCGGCCCTCGCAGAACGGGCCGCCTGAAGGCGGCCCCCACGACGGCAGTCTAGAAGTCGACGGTCGCGTTGAAGCGCACGAACCGCGGATAGAGGATCGTCAGCGGACGCATCCACGTGCCGCCATCGGCGCCCCATCCCTGGTTGTAGGTCAGGCCGGGGTTGGCGTTGAACATGTTGTAAAGGTCCATGCCCACCAGCGTGCGCGTGCGGCCGAACCGCAGCACCTTGGCGAAGCGCATGTCGACCTGGTTGACGCGGTCGCCATACAGCTGACCGGGCAGCAGCAGGTTGACCGGGGTGCTGGTGGCCGCGTTCGACAGCGGACGCCCGAGCGAGGCTTGCGCGATGGCGTTCGACACGTTGTAGTTCGACGCCACGGAGATGCCGTTGCTCGCGGTGTCGTTGCCGCCCAGGCCCAGCGTTCCGGGCTTGAGCTGGAAGCTGGCGCTGATGGCGACGTCGATCTTCGGAATCGTATACGCCGCAAGACCGCGCACCTGCGTCAGCCACGGCTCGACGACTCGGCACGATTCGGGACGCTGCCACGTGGCCGGCACGCCCGAGAACAGCAGTTCGGGAAGCTTGGCCGTCACCTCGCAGTTGTCACGTACGCCGCGGCCCGTGCTGGTGCCGCCCTGGATCGTGAGCCCGTTGCGCATCCGCGCGTTGATGTTCACGTCCACGCCGTGCCAATACTGAATCGTCTGGCCGTAGTCGTCGGCGAACGTCACGTACGGACTGTTCAACGCGGAGATCGTCGGATCCGGGTTGAACGCCGTGATCGTCTGCCCCGACACCGGTAGTGCGATGCCCGTACCAGTCGGCGCGGTGAACGAGAACAGGTCGTAGTCCGACGCCACGGTGGCCCGGTTGTCCGTCACCGTGAAGCCGTTGAACCAGCGGCGGTTGTAGCCGACTTCCGCCGACACGCGCGGCAGCACTTCGTGCTGCACCGAGGCGCCGAACTGCCAGTCGGAGGGACGGACGCCCCAGCCTTGCAGGATGTCCGGGTTGATCGCCGCCGGCGGCTTCGGAATGCCGAACGTCTGGTCGTCCCACGGGCCGCACTCGCCGTTGGCCGCCGGGTTGAGCAGGTCGCACTGCGGCACGTAGTCGCCGTTGACGCCGAGGTTACCGAGGTCGTTCCACGTGCGGTTCACGGTGCGCTGGAAGCGCGTGGCACCGGCCGGGTTCATCAGCGTGTAGCGGTTCTGGTTGTTCGCGGCCTCGAGGTACTTGCCGAGATTGACCTTGAGCGAGGTCTTGCCGTTGCCGAACAGGTCGTAGGCCACACCCGCGCGAGGCGTGATGTCGTTGAAGCCGGGGACACCCACGGTACGCGGGAACGAGATGCCGCCGTTCGGGTGGAACCGGTCGGCGTGATCGATGCCCTGGTCATCCGGCGACCAGCTCCAGGCACGGTCGAAGCGGACGGCGCCCTGAAGCGTGATGCGCCCCATCGTCCACTGGTCCTGCGCGAAGAGCGACGTCGACTGGCTGCGGTCCTTGATCAGGAAGTCGCCGTAGTTCATCGTCAGGCGGTTCGGGACGCCGCCGGCAAACCGGTAGTTCACGCGCGTCTTGTTGTAGTGGTTGAAGTTGTCGGTGCGGTTGTAGATCCCCTGGTACCCGAACTTCATGCTGTGGGCGCCGGTGATGTAGGACATCGCGGCCTTCCACGGCGTGGGGTTCTGCATGTTGTTGAAGTTCCAGTCGAGCGCCCGGTAGGTCAGGTTGGCGGGCATGCCGTTCACCGAGTTCTGCTCCAGGACCTGATTGAGGTCGAGGATCGCGCCCGGCTGCTCCATCCATCCCCACTTGCTCATGTAGCTCGAGATGCCGGCCTCGAAGAGCAGCTTGTTGGTGACGGTGGAGGTGTAGGTGGCCTGGATGACGCTCTGATAGGTCTTGGCGTAGCCGAAGGCGCCGCCGCTCGTGCCCTGCGCGCCGCTGGCCGCCTCGGGCGCCACGTTGGTCGTGGTGCCGCTGGCGATCCAGCTGTCACCGCGCGTCCGGCAGGTGTTGTCCTGCTTCTGCGTGGTCAGCGTCGAGCCGTTGCACTGCTTCTGATAGTCGTAATAGAAGCCGACCTTGTTCTTGGGCGTCACCTGCGACGTCAGGCGGATGGCCTGAATCGTCGTCGACACGGCGCTGCGGGCCGGCACGTTCTTGTCCGGCACATACGACCAGGAGTTGGGGTTGCCCGCGTTGGCGTTCGCATACATGCCGAGGATCTGGTCGTGCGAGCCGATGTCGCGGTAAGTGCCGTAGAACCACAGCTTGTCCCGCTTGATGGGACCGCCGTAGGCGCCGCTGTAGTCCCAGGTCTTGTACAGCTGCGGCGGGTCGCCCAGACCGAAACCGCGCAGCCGATCGTCGAGGTTGCTCCCCTGCGACCACTTGCCGGCGGAGCTGAAGAAGGCATTGCCCGAGAACGTGTTGCCGCCCGTCTTCGGGACGAAGTTGACGGTGGCGCCGCCCATCTCGGTCTCGCCGAGGCCGCCCGACAGGCCGACCTGCATTTCCTGCGAGTTGGTGTCGACGATGTACCCCGACACGCCGCCGCCGTTGAACGCCGAGCCCACGCTCAGGCCGTCCACCGAGACTCGGCCTTCGTTGCCGCGGCCGCCGTGGCTGTAGAAGATGCGCATGGCGGGCATCAGGTCGATCTGGTTGCTGCCGCCCGTGATCGAGGGCACCAGGAACACCAGCGCGTTGTAGCCGCGGGTGGCCGGCAGCGCCTTCAGGGTGTCGTCGTCCACGATCTGCTGGCGGCGGGTGCTCTGCACGTCCACGATCGGGCTCTCGCCGGTGACCGTGATGGTCTCCTGCACGCCGCCGACACGCATTTCGCCGTTCACTGTGATGATGCCCTCACCGCCGACGTCGAGCATCTCGCGCTTGACGGTGGAGAAGCCGGGCAGCGTCATCGTGACGCTGTAAGTGCCCGGAGGCAGCGAGGGGATACGGTACTGGCCCGTGCCGTCGGACGTCGCGCTACGGACTTTTTCGATCAGCACCGGGCTGGCGGCTTCTACGGTCACGCCGGGCAGCACGGCTCCGGATGCATCACGCACAACGCCTGCGATGGTGGCCTGGGCAGACGCCGTCGAGGGGATCAGCAGGGCAATCGCCACGGCGGCAACGGCCAGGACCCACTTCCTTAAGTGCATACCTTCTCCTCTGTTGGCTGCCGCAACCCGGCGGCAGCAGCCTAGTAAACGCCCGCTACTCCGGATGAGTCAACGAAAAATAACTCAAACGTACTAGTCGAACGGGGCGGTGGCCGCGGATAAAGCAAGAATCGAGCCTCGTTTTCGGACACCGAAAAGCTCGTATTGTTCCGGTATTGCATGGTTTCGACGGGTTGCTCTTCAACGCCTTGGACCGGGACTTACGAGTCATTGGATTGGCGCACGGATTACTAGAGGCAGGGGGGAGCCGGGTGGGCGGGGGTCCCGCGTCGTACACTGTGCGCCGTCGCATGCTGCGGTTTCGAGCCGGTGCATGGCTTGCCGCGTGGTGGGTCCTCGTGAGCGTGGCGCCAGGCCACGCCCAGAACCTCGATCCGAAGGCTCTCTTCACCGAGGCGCTTGCGCGCTTCAGCCTGGCCCTCGATGGCGCCTTCGGCGACGACGGGCCTGCGGCGGCCTCGAGCCTGGCCGCGATGGATCGCGCGCGCCAGCAGTGGGACTCCGTGATCCGCACCTACGAGGCCGGCCTCGCGGCCGATGTGCGGAATGCCCCGCCCGAGCTGGCGGCGCGGATGCACTTGGCCCTGGCGGGCGCCTATCTCGATCGCAATCGCGTGGCGGACGCCCGCCGCGAACTCGACGAATCCATCCGCCTCGACGGGCGGCGCGTCGAAGCGCTGACGGTGCGCGGGCTGATCGAGTCGCAGCTGACGGCGCAGCCGCGGGAAGCGCTCGACGACTTGGCGCGCGCCGCGGCGCTCACGCCGGCCGATCCGGTTCGAGCCTACCTGCACGCGCGGCAGCTGCTGGACGCCGATGGCGCCGAGACCGCCGTCGCCAGCGCGGTGCAGCACTTCGTCGCCGTGCAGGCAGCGGCGGCACCGGCATCCGACCGGACACCGTTCGTCCGGCTGGGTTTCGTCCAAGAGGTCGCCGATATCGAGCCGTTCTTCCCACCCGCTGCGTACCGCGCAGGCTTTCTGGCGCTCGTGGCCGGCCGCTATGAAGACGCGCTCGGCCAGCTGCGCACCGCAGCCATCCTCGATCCGCTCGTCACGCCGCCGGCGGGCATCGCCGAGGCCCTGCGGGCGGCTGGCGCTGCCCTGCGCGACGGCGATGCGGCCGCGGCGCTGGCGCGGCTGCAGGGTGCCGCGGCCGCCGCGCCGCAGGCGAGCGAGGTGCATCGGCTGATCGGCCTCGCCCACTTGGCGAACGAGGATGCCGACCGCGGTCTCGCCGAGCTCACGACCGCCGTCACGCTGGACGCGTCGTACGAACGGCCGCGGGTCGACCTCGCGCGGGCTCTCCTCGACCGCGGGCAGTTCGCCGACGCCGTGAGGGTGCTCACCGACACGCTGGCCGCGATCCCCGACTCCGGACGCGCTCGTTATCTGCTCGGCCTCACCTACCAGCGTCAGGGCAACGTCAGCGCCGCAATGGAGGAATTGGGACGTGCCGCCGCGCTCGAGCCGCTCCTCGGCTTGAACAGCGTGTTCCAGTCGATCGGCGCGCTGCGGCGATCGCAGCAGGACTACGACGGGGCCATCGCCGCCTTCTCGCGCCGCGCGGCGCTGGTGCCGAACGACCCCTTCGGGCATCACGAGCTGGCCGAGATGTACTTCCGCGTCGGGCGGCTCGACGAAGCGCTCGCCGAGCACACGGTGGCACTGATGCTCGACCCGCGCCGCGCCGACTCGCACGTGGGCGTGGCCCAGGTGCACCTGCGCGCGGGGCGGTTTGCCGAGGCGGCCGCCGCCGCACAGCGCGCCACCGAGCTCTCCGCCGACCACAAAGAGGCCCGCTATGTGCTCGCAACGGCCCTGCTGCGCCTGGGTCGCGCCGACGACGGCAACCGGGAGCTGCGGGAGTATCAGCGCCTGCAGAACGAGGCGACGAGGCTGCAGTCCAAGCGCTTCGAGATCGCCGCGCTGCGCCGCGACGCCGCCGTGAGCGCCGCCAACGGCGATCACGATCGCGCCATTGCGCTGCTGCGCAAGGCGCTCGAGGCCGAGCCCGGCGATCCGGCATCCGAGCTCGACCTCGGGCTGGCGCTCCTGCGCGCCGGCAAGGCCGCCGAGGCGATCCCGCACCTGCGCGCGGCCGCGGTGCCGGGCAGCGCCCCCGACGTGCATCGCCAGCTCGCCTCCGCCTACGAGGCCGCTGGCCAGGCCGACGAGGGGCGCCGCGAGCGCGCTCTCTACGCGCAGGCACGCCAGGACGCGCTGCGGCGCGTGGGAGCGGGCCGGTGAGGGGCGTGGCGTTCGTCGTCGCGTGCCTGGTCCTCATAGGCGGGTCTGAAGACCCGCAGCTACGGACAGCGCTGGCGCAGCGGGGCGCAGCGCCGGCTGGCGTGCAGTTCGACAACGTGGCGGCCGCGGCCGGGATCGACTTCACCCACGTCAGCGGAGCCAGCCCGGCGCGTCACCTCTACGAAATCATGAGCGGCGGCGGGCTGTTCCTCGACTACGACAACGACGGCTGGCAGGACGCGCTGCTGGTGGACGGCGGCTCGCTCGTGGATCAGGCCGTGGCGCGGCGCGCACGCCACCGGCTGTTCCACAATCGCGGCAACGGCACATTCGAGGACGTGACGGCGGCGAGCGGCCTCACCCACCCCGGTTACGGGATGGGCGGCTGCGCCGCCGACTACGACAACGACGGCTGGACCGACGTCTACATCACGAACGTCGGGTCGAACGTGCTCTTCCACAACAACGGGGGCAAGACGTTCACCGACGTGACGCGCACGGCGGGTACCGGCGGCGCGCCGTCGTTCAGCTCGAGCTGCGCCTGGGCCGACATCGATCGCGATGGCGACGTGGACCTCTTCGTCGTCAACTACGTGGACGCGCGTGTGGACAACCAGGTGTTCTGCGGCGACACCAGCAAGGAGTTCCGCGTCTACTGCCACCCGCTCAACTTCGCGCCGCTGCGCTCGGTGCTCTACTGCAACAACGGCAACGGCACGTTCACCGACATCAGCCGCGAGGCGGGCGTGCTCGACCAGCGCGGCAACGGGCTGGGCGTCGTCTTCGGCGATTACGACGACGACGGGTGGCCGGACGTCTTCGTGGCCAACGACACCACGCCGAATTTCCTGTATCACAACGAGCAGGGAAAGAAGTTCACCGAGGTCGCGCTGTCGGCCGGCGTGTCGGTGGCGAGCGACGGCATGCCGCGCGCCGGCATGGGCACCGACGTCGGCGACTTCGACGGCGACGGCCGGCTGGACGTCTTCGTCACCAACCACGAATTCGAGGGGCACACGCTCTTCCGCAACCTCGGGGGCGGCCTGTTCGAGGACGTCACGTTCAAGACCGGCGTCGGCCCCGCCACGCTGCCGTTCGTCGGCTTCGGCACGCTGTTTTTCGCCGCCGACAACGTCGGCGACCTCGATCTCTCGGTCGTCAACGGCCACGTGATGAACAGCCCGGGACACGTGCGTCCCGGCGCCAAGGAGGCGCAGCGCCGCGTGCTGCTGCGCAACAACGGCGGCCGGTTCCGCGACGTGGCTGCGTCGTCGGGTCCCGGCTTCGGCCTCGAGCGGGTGGGACGGGCCCTGGCCGCCGCCGACATCGACAACGACGGCGATCTCGACCTGCTGGCCGTGAACAACAACGGGCCGGCGGACCTGCTGCGCAACGGCGGGACGCCGGGATCCAACGCCGTGCTCGTGCGGCTGGTGGGCACGGCCAGCAACCGCGGCGCCGTTGGGGCACGCCTGCGCGCCACGGTCGGCACCGCGACGCAGCTGCGCGAGGTGAAGGCGGGGTCGAGTTACCTGGCCCAGAACGATCTCCGCGTGCACTTCGGACTGGGCACGGCGAAGCAGATCGATCGGCTGGAGATTCGATGGCCCAACGGAAAGGGGCCTGAGATTCTCACGGGCGTTGCCGCGGGGCAGATCGTGACGGTGACCGAAGGCAAGGGCGTCACGGCCCGCGTGCCGTTCGCGAGACCGTGAGCGCGCTCGTCTACCCTTTCGCTGCTTTCACGAACGCCGCCACGAGATCCGGCACCGGCCGGCGCGTGAACGTCTCGTTGATGGCGACCACGAAACGCCCGGCGGCGTTGGGCGTGCCGAGGACGACTGCGTCGCCGGCCAGGCGCGCCTGAAACTGCTTCGGATCGAGGTTCGGGACCTCCAACCGAAACAGGTTGGTGCCGTTGTTGACCGGCTGCACCCGGAATGCGCTTTCACGCCCGAGCAGCGCGAGGAACTCCTTCGACGCCCGGACCGCGGCTTCGTAGCGCCTGGGGAATCCCTCGAAATAGTGGAGGGCCACCAGCGCGAACGGCCATGCCTCCGCGAGCCCGCCGCCGAACATCCGCCGCGTGTGGAACAGCGTGTCGAGCAGCGCTTTCGGACCGGCGAGGATGGCGCCTGACGGCGCATTGAAATACTTGTACAACGACACGTAGACGGTATCGAACGGCTGGGCGTACGACTCGACCGGCCGCCCGCTGTAGGCCGATTCGAGGAACAGACGCGCGCCATCCAGGTGCAGGCGCGCACCGTTCGATTTTGCGACGGCGACGACGCGCCCCAGTTCGGCGGCATCGAACATCTCGCCGGTGGCGCGCCGCACCGGCGTCTCAATCGACACGACCGCGACTGGCGTCGCCACCCGACCGGTCTTCGTGCCGTCGATCAGGCGCTGCAGGTCGTCGGCCTTGAACGTCGCCGCGCCGGGGGCCAGCGGCATCATCGGCAAGCCGCTCAACGTCTGCACGCAGTCGCCGGTGTCCTGATAGATGTGACTGATCTCCTGCACCGCGACCCGGCCACCTCCACCCGCCAACGTGCGGATCGCAAGGTGATTGGCCAGCGTGCCGGTCGGCATGAAGACCGCACGCTCTTTTTTCAAGACGCGCGCAAACGCGTGCTCCAGTTCCTCGACCATGCCGCCGATCGAGTACGAGTCGGGAGCGAGGTTCTTCTCCTCGACCAGGCGTACGACCAGCTGTGCGTATTCCGCCGGCGAGAGGGCGAGCCCGTCGCCCGTGAGCTTGACCGTACCGTTGGCGATTGCGGGCGCGCTTCGTCGTGACGCAGCCGCCTGCTGCGCGATCGCAGTCCATCCAAGCGGCAACGTGCCCGCGGCGCCCAACGCGCCAGCCTTGAGGAATGTGCGTCGGTTTGCCATCTTTCCCTTTCGTCCGGCGCAGTTTACCAACGTACGTGAAGAGGGCCGGCGGTGTGAGCCGCCGGCCCTCCGTCGTAGGCGCCGCCTGCAGGCGGCCCGGTCTCAGAAGTCGAACGTCACGTTGAACCGCACGAACCGCGGATTCAGGATCGCGGTCGGGCGCAGGAACGTTGCGTCGGGCGCCGGCGGAACAGGGAACGTCTGGCTGAACGCCGTTCCCGTGTTGGCGTTGAACAGGTTGTAGAGATCGAGCGCCACGTTGGTCTTGGTGCGCCCGAATCGCAGGTTCTTGCCGAACCGCAGGTCGAGCGCGTTGATGCGCTCACCGTACAACTGCCCCTGCGTCACGAGGTTGACGCCCTGGAACGGCACTCCGACGGCGAGCGCACCGCCACTCAGGAGGTTGCTCGTCGCGTTGAAGTTGGCCGCCAGCGACGCCCCGTTCGTGCCCACCAGCGTGCCGCCCGCATCCGGCTGCACGTTGGGCGTGGAGCGGCCGGTGGCGCTGACGAGGACGTCGATCTTCGGGACCGTATAGGTGGCGAGCCCGCGCCAGGTGGTCAGCCACGGCTCATCGTACTTGCACGAAGAGATTGGCTGCGTCGCGAACGGGAAATTGATCGCCAGTAGTTCCGGCACCTTGGCCGTCACCTCGCAGTTGTCGCGGTGGCCGGCGCCACTGCTGAAGCCGCCCTGCAGAACGAGGCCCCGACGCATGCGCGCGTTGACGCTGAAGTCGATTCCCTGCCAGTAGGTGGTCCAATCCCCGTAGTCGTCGGCCGACGTGTAGTAGTTGTCGAGCACGCCGATGCCCACGCGGTTGGTGTTGCGGATGTTGAACGCCACCGGATACCCGCCACCACTCGGGAGCTTCGCGCTTTGCGGCGCCGTCAGGGTCACCCGCGTGTAGTCGTCCACGCCCACCGCCATGTTGTCGGTGACGAAGAAGTTGCCCCACACGCGGCGGTTCCAGCTGACGTCCACCGACACGCGCGGCGCCACTTCCTGCTGCACGCCGATGCCATACTGCCAGTCGTACGGCCGCACGCCCCACCCGTGCTGGACGTCGGGGTTGACCCGCGTCGTCACCGCCGCGTTGCCGAACGTGGCCGACAGCCATGGACCACATTCGCCGTTGGCGGCGGGGTTCATGAAGTCGCACTGCGGGGTGAAGTCGTTGTTGACGCCGAGACCGGTCGTGTCGCTCCAACTCCGGGCCGTAGTGGCCGTGAACGAACCTGCGCCGGCCGGGTTGCCGATGATGAAGGGGCCTTCGTTGTTCGCCGGCTGGAGGTACTTGCTGAAGTTGCCCTTCACCGACGTCTTGCCGTTGCCGAAGACATCCCATGCCGCACCCATGCGGGGCGTGATGTCGTTGAAGCCGGTGACGCCCTTCTTCTCGGGGAACTGGAACGGCGTGGCCTGGAAGCGCGACGGTGCGAACACACCGTTCTCGCCGCCCGGGAACCAGCTCCACGCGTGCTCGTAGCGCAGTCCTCCCTGCAGCGTCACGCGCCCCTTGGTCCACTGATCCTGGACGTAGAACGCGTCGAAGCGCGTGCGGTTGCTGAAGCCCTGCGGCGCGATGCGCATCGTCAGCGACGTGGGAATGCGGTTGCTGAACGTGTAGGCCAACGCCGTGTTGTTGTCGTTCTGCGTCTGATGCTGCACCTGATAGGCGGCCTGGTAGCCGATCTTCATGCTGTGCGCACCAGTGACATAGGACGCCGACGCGCGCCACACGTTGTGCTGCTGGTCATTGGACGGCGCCGAGGCCCAGCCGCGATAGGCGAAGGTACCGACCGGGACCATCGTGCCACCACCGAGGGGCGTTCCGTCGTTAGTGCGCGCGACCGTTTCGGTGACCGGCGTGAGGTCCAGATTGACGCCCGACGGAATCTGACCGCCCCAGCGGCTGTTGAACGACGACAGGCCGGCTTCGAGCAGCAGCTTATTGGTGACCGTCGACGTCCAGGTCCCCTGCACGATCTTCTCCCGGTCGTCCCACACATTGCCCGACTCGGGCGAAGTGGAGCCGAAGCCGCCGATGGCGCCGAGCGCCACCCAGTCGTCGCCGCGGCTGCGGCACTGGTTGCCGCCCTTGTCGAACGACGAGCCGCCGCAGTTCTTCTGGTAGTCGTAATAGAACCCGAGCTTGTTCCTCGGCGTCAGCTGCCCAGTGAGGCGGATCGCCTCGATCATCTTGGCGTTGGCCGAACGCGCCTTCAGGTTGGTGTCGGGCTCGTAGAAGAACGAGTTCGCGTTGCCGGCGTTCTTGTTGGCGTAGAGGCCCGGGATATCGGCGTGCTGCCCGTAGCTGCGCACGTCGTTGAAGAACCACAACCGATCGTGGACGATCGGTCCGCCCACCGCGATGTCGGTGTCCCAGTTCTTGATCAACTTGGGCGACTCGGCGATCCCGAAGGTCTTGAGCTCGGCGTCGAGGTTGCTGCCCTGCGACCACGAACCGGCGTCGCTGAGGAAGAACGTGCCGGCGAACGTGTTGCCACCGGTACGCGGAATCATGTTGAACTGCGGGCCGCCGCGATCGACTTCGCCGAGGCCGCCGGACACGGTGACCTGGATTTCCTGCGAGCCCGCGGTCGGATAGCCGAAGCCGGCCACGCCGCCGCCGTTGAACGCCGAGCCGACGTTCATGCCGTCGATCTGGATCGTGCCCTCGTTGCCACGGCCGCCGCGCGAGGTGAAGAAGTTGGTGGAGACGTTTGAGCTCACGTCAAGACCGGTGCCCGAAATGCCGACGACGGTCGACAGCAGGTTGCCGTAGCCGCGCGAGGCAGGAATCGACGCGATCACCGAATCGTCGAGCACAGTGGTGCGGCGCGCGCTGGTCTGCACGTCCACGACCGGCGTCTCGCCGGTCACCGTGATCGTCTCCTGGACGCCGCCGACGCGCATGTCGGCGTTGAGCGTGACCACGCCGTTGCCGCTCAGTTCCACAGTTTCGCGCTTGACGGTGACAAAGCCGGTCAGCGTATAGGTGACGGTGTAGGTGCCTGGGATCAGATCGGTGATGCGGAACTGGCCGGTGCCGTCCGACACAGCGGTGCGGACTTTCTCGAGTAGAACCGGGCTGGCGGCCTCAACGGTGACTCCCGGCAAAACCGCACCAGACGCGTCACGCACCACTCCGGCGATCGACTGGGCGTGAGCAGCCAACGGAAGCAGAACGACGGCCACGAACAACGCGGCCTTCGCGACGTATCGCATGGTCTTGTTCACTCCTTCAATGCCGGCCCCGCACCGGCGATTCATACCAACCGAGAATCAAAGTTGAGCTAGTTGAAAGCAATTAGCTGGCGCAGTCTACCAGAAGTAATTATCTCTGGGTCAACGACTTACCGGCTTCAGAGCCATGCTAATTTGAACTGCCAGTGATACTGAATGCGAATACCAGCATGCGCGCCGGCAAATCCGCCAGAAACAAAAAGGGCCGGCGAGTGTGAACTCGCCGGCCCTTTGGTCTCAGCGGCGGGTCTTTAGACCCGCCGGGCTTAGAAGTCGACCGTCGCGTTGAAGCGCACGAAGCGCGCGTTCAGGATCGACGTCGGACGCAGCCACGTCGCACCGTTGGTCGCGGTGCCCAACGTGCCGTACGTCCCGTTGAACGTCGTACCCGTGTTCGCGTTGAACAGGTTGTAGAGGTCGATGCCGACGTTGCTACGGGTGCGGCCGAACCGGAGGATCTTCGAGACACGGAGGTCGACCGTGTTGATCCGCGCCGGGTAGACGTCGCCCGGAAGCGCGATGTTCGCGGTCACGTTCGCTGCGTTGCCCGCCAGCGGCCGGCCAAGCACCGGCTGGACCAGCGCGTTCGGCACGATCAGGTTGCCCGCCACCGACGCGCCGTTCGAAGCCGGATCGTTGGTCGCCGCGATGTTCGGCTGCGACCGCATGATGGCGCTGAACTGCACGTCGATCTTCGGGATGGTGTAGGTGGCCAGGCCGCGCCACGCCGCCAGCCACGGTTCCTGGACATGGCAGGACGAGATGGCCTGCTGCACGCCGAGCACGATCAACAACTCGGGCACTTTCGACGTCACGTCGCAGTTGTCGCGCGTGCCGGCGCCGCTGGTGAAACCACCCTGCAACGTCAGCCCGTTGTTGGTACGCGCGTTGACCGTGAGCTCGATGCCCTGCCAATACGCCGTCACGTCGCCGTAGTCGCTGGCCTTTGTGAGGTAGTTGTCGACCTTGCCCTGGCCGGACGGATTCAGCAGCGCGTAGGAGATCGGCTGACCGGAGTTCGGCAGCCGCGAATCCTGCGGCACGTTCAACGTGTAGGTGTCGAAGTCCGCGGCGCTGATCGCGCGGTTGTCGGTGTAGGTGAAGTTGCCCCACGACCGGCGGCTGTAGCCGATCTCGGCCGACACGCGCGGCAGCAGTTGCTGCTGCACCGCCGCGCTGAACTGCCAATCGTAGGGACGCACGCCCCAGCCGCTCAGCAGCGCAGGATTCACGATGGTGGCGGTGCCCATCGAGTGGTTCTGCGAGAACGCGAAGAAGTTCGCGTTATTCGGCACACCGCACAGGTCGCCACCGGCGGCGAGATTGTCCTGCAGCGCCGGACTCTTCAGATCGCAGTCCGGGATGAAGTTCTTGTTGCCGTCGGTCCACGCCCGGTTCGCCGTCTGCGCAAAGGTCGACGCCTTGTTGGCGTTGATGTAGACGCCATCGTTGGCGGCCGACTGCAGATACTTCGACCAGTTCAGTTTGACGGCGGTCTTGCCGTCGCCGAACACGTCGTAGGCGAGACCCATACGGGGCGTGATGTCGTTGTAGCCCGTCACACCCTTCGCCGACGGCAGGGTGAACGCAGGACCGCCAAACACGCTATCCGCGAGCAGACCGTTCAGCCCCTCCGGGAAGAAGCTCCAGGCGTGCTCGTAGCGCAGCGCGCCCTGCAGCGTCAGCCGGTTGTGCGTCCACTGATCCTGCAGATAGAACGCGTCGTAGCGCGTGCGGTTGGCCTGCTGCCACGGCGTGATGCGCTGCGTGATCTGGTTCGGGACGAGCTCGCCAGTGGCCGCATTGAAACCGAACTGGTACTGCAGCCCGTGGTTCGGGAAGTTGCCGAAGATGTTGGTCACTTCGTACGCCGCCTGGTAGCCAGCCTTCATGCTGTGCGCACCGGTGACGTAGGACGCGGCCGCGCGCCACACGTTGTGGGTCTGGTGGTTGTTGCTCAGGCCCGCGAACCCGTGGTACGGCATGTTGGCCACCGGGATCTGCGTCGAGAAGGCGGCCGCCGAGTTGGCGATGACCTGCTGCACCACCGGGATGAACGGCGCCTGGTCGAGCGCACCGGTCGGCGTCTGGCCGCCCCAGTTGCTGAAGAACTGCGAGAACGCCGCGTCGATGAGCAGCTTGTTCGTCACCGGAGCGGTGTACGAGAACTGCATGATCTTCTCGGAGTTGTCGCGCGAGTGCGTCGATTCCGGCGACCAGTTGCCGAAGCCGCCCACTGCAATCCAGTTGTCGCCGCGGACGCGGCACTGATCGGCGTCCTTCACGTACGAGCCGCCCTCGCACACCTTCTGATAGTCGATGTAGGCGCTGACCTTGTTGCGCGGCGAGACCTGCCCGGTCAGGCGCACACCCGCGATCCTCCGGCTGGTGGCCGAGCGCTGCGTGATGCTCTGGTCGGCGACGTAATCCCAGCGCAGCGGGTTGCCGGCGTTGGCGTTGGCAAAGCGGCCGGCGATGTCCGTGTAGTTGCCGAACGTCCGCGCCGTGCCGTAGAACCACACGCGATCCTTCTTGATCGGCCCGCCGAGCGAGGCGCTCGTGTCCCAGCTGCGGATGATGGCCGCGGCATTCGGGATGCCGAACGAGCGCAGCTCGTCGTCGACGTTGTCGGACTGCGACCACTTGCCGGCGATGTTGCCGAAGTAGGTGCCCGCGAACGCGTTGCCACCGGTCTTCGGCACCAGGTTGAAAGCAGGGCCGCCGCGATCCGCTTCGCCGAGGCCGCCGGCCACCGTCACCTGGACTTCCGCGGCGCCCGAGGTGTCGTAGCCGTAGCCGGCGACGCCGCCGCCGTTGAACGCCGAGCCGACGTTCATGCCGTCGATCTGCACGGTGCCTTCGTTGCTGCGGCCGCCGCGCGAGGTGAAGAAGATCATGTCGGGGGCGATGCCGCTGTTGGCGATGCCGTTGGCCTGGATACCCGACACGGTCGCCAGCAGGTTGCCGTAGCCGCGCGACGCCGGCAGCGCCGCGACGATGGAATCGTCGAGCACGCGCTGCACGCGGGTGCTGTTCTGCACGTCCACCACCGGCGTTTCGCCCGTGACGGTAATCGTTTCCTGCACGCCGCCGACACGCATGTCCGCGTTGAGCGTGAGCGTGACGCCCGTCGTCACCTGTACGGCATCGCGTTTGACGGTGCTGAAGCCGGGGAGGGAGTAGGTCACCGTGTAGGTGCCCGGGGGCAGAGTCTCCAGACGGTACTGGCCGGAGCCGTCGCTGACGACCGTGCGGACCCTTTCGATGAGGACCGGGCTGGCCGCTTCAACCGTGACGCCCGGCAGCACGCCGCCGGAGCCATCACGCACGACGCCCGTCAGTGACTGAGCGCTGGCAAGAGCAGGGAACAAAACGACGGCCGCCAACAGCACGGCCTTCGCGACATGGCGCATGAGTGTCTCTCTCCTTCGCCGGCATCCACCGGCAACCTTCAAGGGTTTTGTTCGGATTCGAGCGCTTAGTGCAAGGCAAGATGCCTGCCCACGGATGGGTTGAGCATCGCCTACCTGGAATCAACTAGTTACGGCAGACCACTGTCTTGCGAAGATCACCCATCCAAGCCACCGGGTTTTCGCTCTACGGAATCTTGAATTCCGCAAGACACCTAACCGGGTGGGGTCTGAACTAATCGAAACCGTTTAGCGCGTTAGATTCTGTCAAGGGCGGAGGGGGCGCATATATACCCCAGCTGAGGGAGTCGGACGGACGCTGGTCGGCTTAGGGCTTATGGCTTAAGGCTGTAACGTGCAGCCGTGCGCCAGGTATGCACTGACATGGACATACTGGACGCTGTCGCCGTCGCGTTCCTGCAGCTTGCGTCGAGCGTTTTCGAGCAGCTGCGCCAGATCATCCACGTGCTCGCCACCGCGCTCGCTGCGTGAGTCGGCGAGATCAAAAGAAAAAGGGCCGGCGATGTGACTCGCCGGCCCTCGTTGCTTGACCGGGCCGCCTGAAGGCGGCCGCTACGACTACATCACGCCCACTTGAAGCCGTGCTTCGAGAGCGGGAGCGACCGCACGCGAACGCCCGAGGCGCGCGCGATGGCGTTGGTGATCGCCGGCAGCACCGGCGGCAGCGACGGTTCGCCAAGGCCGGTGGGCGGGTTGTTGCTTTTCACCCAGTGCGCCTCGATGACCGGCGGGGTCTGCGCCAGCCGGAGCAGCGGCACCTGATGGAAGTTGCTCTGCACCGCCGCGCCGTCCTTGAACGTGATCTCCTGCATCAGATGGCTGATGCCTTCGACCACGCCGCCCTGCACCAGGTTCTCGGCGTGCATGGGGTTGATGATCTCGCTGCCGATGTCACCAACCACCCACACCTTGTTGACCTTGATCTTCTTGTCGGCGCTGACCGTCACCTCGGCCACTTCCGCGAAGTAGCCGCGGTGGCTGTACTGGAAGCCGATGCCCACCGCGGTGCCCTTCGGCCGCGGCGCGCTCCAGTTCGACTTCTCCGCCACCAGCTTCACGACGTCGATCATGCGCTTGGCGTCGAAGCCGTCGCCGCCGCGTTCCGGCGCCGGGTACTTCTGGCTGGCCAGAAGATCCAGACGGAACTGCACCGGGTCCTTCCCCGCCGCCTCCGCGAGCTCGTCGATGAACGACTGGAACACGTAGGAGAACGCGTGGCTCCCCGGCGCGCGCAACGCGCCGGTCGGGATGCCCAGCGGCATCTTCGAATCGCCGAAGTCGAAGTTCTCGACGAACAGCGCCGGGAACTGGATACCGGCAATGTTCGCGGCCGTGGCATAGCCGGCCGGCGTGGGGCTCGGCGGAGCGTTGGGATCCGGCTGCACGCCGAAGGTCACGAAGTGGTTCTTCCACGCCGTGATCTTGCCGCCGCCGTCGACGGCGCCCTTCAGGTAGTGATAACCGGCGGGACGATACATGTCGTGACCCATGTCGTCTTCGCGCGTCCACAACAGCTTCACCGGCACGCCGACCTGCTTGGCGATATACGCGGTCTCGGCCACGTAGTCGTTGGTCAGCCGGCGCCCGAAGCCGCCGCCCACCTTCATCAGGTGCATCTTGATCTGCGACTGCTGGATGCCGAGCGTGTTCGCGACGATCGCGAGGCCCGCGGCCGGCGTCTGGCTCGGCGCCCAGATCTCGATCTTGTCTCCCTGCCAGTGCGCCACGCAGTTCTGCGGCTCGAGCGGGGTGTGCGAGATGAAGGGATACATGTAGGCCGCTTCCACGACCTTGGCGCCCGAGGCGGCAAACGCCTTGTCGACGTCGCCGTCCTTGCGGAGGCTGGTCTGCGGCGCCTGCTTGCCGATCTCGTCGGCCTTGGCCTGGAACGTCTCGCTGCCCTGCGCCGACGTCGGATGCGACGCCCACGTGACCTTGAGCTGCTTGCGGGCCTGATTGGCCTGGTACCAGCTGTCTGCCACGATGGCCACGCCCGGCGCCACGCCCGTGAGGTTCTGCGGGCTCGCGCCGGCCACGATGAAGGCGTGCTTCACGCCGGGGAGCGTCTTGATCAGATCGAGGTTGGCGGTCTCGACCTTGGCGCCGTAGACGGGCGCCTTCTGATAGACGGCCCACAGCATGCCGGGCAGCGTGAAGTCGATGCTGTAGATCGGCTCGCCCTTCACCACCTTGGCCGTGTCGACGCCCTTCATCGGCTTGCCGATGATCCGGTAGTCCTTGGCGGCCTTGAGCGGCACCATGCTCAGCATCGGCACCGGCTGCTTCACCGCGTCGGCCGCCACCTCACCGTAGGTGACCGAACGGTTGCTCGCCGCGTGCATCACCTTGCCGTCGCCGACCGTGGTGAGCTGCGCGGCCGGAACCCCCAGCTTCGCGGCGGCCGCGCCGAGCACCATCTGACGCACGGCGGCGCCGACCTGACGGCACGGATCCCAGTTGGTCGGCGTGGCGGTACTGCCGCCCGCGACCTGGGCGCCGTACTTGGTCTGATCGACGTCGGCCTGGACGATCTTGCAGCTCGCCCACGGCACGTCGAGTTCGTCGGCGATGATCTGCGGCAGCATGTTCTTCACGCCCTGCCCGATCTCGGGGTTCTTGGACGTGATGGTGAACGTATTGTCCGGATGGATCGTCACGAACGCGAGCGCGTCGAACCTGGGCGGCGTGAATCCAGGCGGGGCCTGCGCGAAGAGCTCGGCCGGATTGAGGTGCAGCGCGAACACGGCGCCGCCACCCGCGATGGCGCTGACGCGAATGAAGGAGCGGCGTGAAAGATTCTTGGTCACAATCCCTCCTTTACTCGGCTGCGCCGGCGCGCGCGGTCTGCGTCGGACGGTTGGCGGCAAGCGCCGCGGCTTTGTGAATGGCCTGGCGGATGCGCAGATAAGTGCCGCACCGGCAGATGTTGCCCGTCATCGCCGACGTGATCTGATCGTCGGTCGGCTTCGGATTCTGTGACAGAAGCGCGTTGGCCGACATGATCTGGCCAGCCTGGCAGTAGCCGCACTGCGGGACGTCGATCTCCATCCAAGCCTGCTGCAGCGGGTGGTTTCCGTCGGCGGACAGACCCTCGATCGTGGTGATGGGACCCTTGGCCGCCGACACGGGCGTCTGGCACGACCGCTGGGCGCGTCCATTGATGTTGACGGTGCACGCGCCACACTGGCCGACACCGCAACCGAACTTCGTCCCCTTCAGATTCAGGACATCCCGAATCACCCACAGGAGGGGCATGTCTGCCGGGACATCCACCGTCGTGGTCTTCCCGTTGACGTTCAAGGTAAATGGCATGTGTTAACTC
>Ga0105242_10000941_pt1 | contig 22687 bp, 20 predicted proteins | sample KBSM24metaG_FD_81521 | JGI IMG/M metagenome (GOLD analysis project Ga0105242, IMG submission 81521) | Miscanthus rhizosphere microbial communities from Kellogg Biological Station, Michigan, USA - KBS M2-4 metaG | ecosystem: Host-associated > Plants > Roots > Rhizosphere > Soil | place... | reverse complement strand
CGCGGTCGAGGTCCGACGCGCCCGCCTGGCTCTCGAGCTTCGCGCGCAGCTCGGGATTCTGTTCCGAGACCTGCAGCCAGAAGATCTCGTCGATGTGATGCGAGGCTTCGATGAGCTTCGCCACGACCTGCTGCTCGTTGTCGTTGAGCAGGGAACGGTCGTAGTCGACGACGGTCTTCGGCAACTGCGCGAGCCGTTTCGGCGTGTCTTCCTTGATGCCGAGCTTGGTCCCGGCGCTCTGGGCGGCCGGCGGGGCGGGAGTTTCTGTTTTCTGGCAAGCGGCGGCAACGAGGGCGAGGGCGATCAACAGCTTCTTCATGGCAGTGGGGATTCTATGCGCGACTCGTGCTAACTTTCGCCCCGTGATCATCGAGTGCCCGAGCTGTCACTCCAAGTATCAGTACGATGAAGAGCGTTTCGAGCGGAAGCCGTCGAAGAGGATCAAGTGCTCGCGCTGCCAGAACGTCTTCGAGATTCACAACCCGGCGTTCGCGCCGAAGACGGCTGGCGCGCCCGCTCCCGGCGAACGGACGATGACCGGAAAAACGGAGCGCCCGAAGACGGCCCTGGACACGACCGAGCAGTCGCCGCTGCCCGATCCGCGCGCGACCGGCAAGGCCGAGCCGCTGAAGCTCCCGCAGGGAAAGCGGCTCTCGCTGGCGATCCTGGACGGACCCGACGCCGGAAGCGTGTTCCGCATCGATAAGCCGCGCATCACCATCGGCCGCTCGGCCGCCGACCTGACGCTGAACGACACCGAAGCCTCGCGCCTGCACGCCGGGATCGAGATCCGCGACACGGTCATCACGTTGAATGACCTCGGATCGACGAACGGCACGCTGATCGGCGGCGAGAAAATCGACGGCGCGACGGAGCTGAACGACAAGTCCGAGTTTCAGGTGGGCGCGACGACCTTGATGTTGATCGTGACGGAGGACGGATGAGTTGCTGGGTTGCTGGGTTGCTGAGTTGCTGAAGGCACTTAGCAACCCAGTAACCCAGCAACCCAGCAACCGGGAACTTGAGCGATCTTTCCACCATCCTCCGCCACCGTCAGCTGATCGCCGCGTTGACCGCGCGCGACCTGAAGGCGCGCTATCGCGGCTCGATCCTCGGATACTTCTGGTCGCTCGCGAACCCGCTGCTGCTGCTCGCCGTCTACACGCTGGTCTTCACGAAGTTCTTTCCGCAGCAGGTGGTGACGCCGTATCCGCTCTTTCTCTTTTCGGGAATTCTGCCCTGGACGTTCTTCGCGGCGGCGGTGCTGGAATCGACGAGCTCGATCTCCTCGAACGCGGGGCTGATCAAGAAAGTAATGTTTCCGGCCGAGGCGCTGCCGATCGTGGTCGTGCTCTCGCACCTCGTCCACTTCGCGCTGGCGATCCCGATCCTCCTCGCGGCCATCGGCGTGTTTGCGGCCCTCGGAAAGTTCACCATCAGCGCGACGATCCTCTTCGCGCCGCTCTTGATGCTGCTGCAGACGCTGTTCGTCGCCGGCGTGGCGCTGACGGTGTCGTCGGCGTCGGTGCTCTTCCGCGATCTGCGCGACATCATCACGAACCTGATGCAGCTCGGATTCTTTGTGACGCCGATCATCTACCTGATCGACGCCGTGCAGTCTCGCGTGCTGCGCGCGCTGCTGCGCATGAATCCGATGACCCCGTTCGTCGTCGCCTATCAGGACATCTTCTTCTTCGGCCGGCTTCCGGGCACTTCGGACATCGTCCTGATCCTCGCCTACTCAGTGGGATCGCTGCTGCTGGGGTTTTTCGTGTTCGAGCGGTTGCGCGACACGCTCGCGGAGGCGATCTGATGACCGACTTCGCGATCTCGCTCGAAAATGTGTCGAAGAGCTACCGGCTCTGGGGGCGGCGCTCACAATTCGCGACGCTGAAGAGCGCGCTGCTGAAGCGCGACCTGAAGCTCTCGCCGGAGCAGTCCGTGCCGGCGTTGAAAGACGTTTCGTTTGCGGTCGACCGAGGCGAGGCGTTCGGCGTGATTGGGCGCAACGGCTCGGGAAAATCGACGCTGCTGAAGATCATCTCCGGCATCCTCAAGCCGAGCGGCGGAAAGATGATCGTCAACGGCCGCATCGCCGCGCTGATCGAGCTCGGCGCGGGATTCCATCCGGAGATCACCGGCCGCGAGAACATCTACATCAACGGGATCATGCTCGGTCTCTCGCGTCGCGACATCGACGAGCGTTTCGACCGCATCGTCGAGTTCTCGGGCATCGGCGACTTCCTCGATCAACCGGTCAAGACTTACTCCTCCGGCATGTACGTTCGCCTCGGATTCGCGGTGGCCGTGCACGTCGATCCCGACATTCTCCTGATCGACGAAGTGCTGGCCGTGGGCGACGAGGAGTTCTCGGCGCGCTGCATCGCGAAGATCCAGGAGATGAAGCTCCGCGGCGTCACGCTGGTCTTCGTCACCCACCAGCTCGACCAGGTGCGCAATCTCTGCGACCGCGCCGTCTGGCTCGACCACGGCCTCGTCGAGGCGATCGGCGACCCGATGCGCGTCGTCGACTCCTATCTGCAGGAAGTCAGTGGAGCGGCGAGCTCTCAGCTCGCCGAAGAAGACGACCGGCGGGCTGAGAGCCCGCCGCTCCACGAGCCGAGAAGCGATGCGGCGGATGAAGAGCGCTGGGGCAGCGGCGAGATTCTCCTCAAACATGTCGCTCTCACCGACAGCCACGGCCGCGAGCTCGTCGCGATCGGCGCCGGAACTCCGGTCACGGTCGACATCGACGTCGAGGTACGCGCGCCGCAGGAGGACTTCGTGTTCGGTCTCGGCATCTATCACGCCGACGGATCGTGCGTGTACGGCACGAACACGGACGTCGAGGGCTACGCGCCGCAGCTGCTCGACGCGAACGCGCGCATCCGCTTCGTCGTCCCGTCCCTCGATCTCGTCGCCGGCACGTATCGCATCGACGCCGCCGTGCATACGCGCAACGGGCGGGCCTTCGATTACCGCCGCAACGTCATCCGCTTCATCGTCGGCTCGCGCGTCCACGACGTCGGCGTCTACCGCCCCAAACACGAGTGGCGCTTCGAAGGCGGCGTCACCTTCAAGAGCATCGACACACTGCGCCAGAACGTGCCCGCGCAGATCGCGGAAGCGATGAGAGAAGTGGAGAAGCCGAAGCGGAAGAAGTAGGCTTACGCCATGAGCATGATCTCGACCATCGTCCTTGTCATCATCGGCCTGTACCTGCTGAGCTCCATCAAGATCCTTCCCGAGTACGAGCGCGGAGTCATCTTCCGGCTCGGGCGTCTCCTGCCGGAGGCGAAAGGGCCCGGGATCTTTCTCGTCTTCGCGCCGATCGACAAGATCGTGCGCATCTCGCTGCGGCAGGAAGCGTTCGAAGTGCCGCCGCAGGACATCATCACCCGCGACAACGTGACGCTGAAGGTGAACGCGGTCGTGTTCCTGCGCGTCATCGAGCCGCGGCGCGCGGTCGTGGAGGTCTTCGACTACCGCTACCAGACTTCGCAGTTTGCGCAGACCACGCTCCGCTCGGTCCTCGGCGAAGTGGAGCTCGACGACGTGCTCGCGCATCGCGACATGCTGAACACGAAGATCCAGAACATCCTCGACGCACACACCGAGCCTTGGGGCGTAAAGGTGGTGAACGTGGAGATCAAGCAGGTCGATCTGCCGGAGTCGATGCTGCGGGCCATGGCGAAACAGGCCGAGGCGGAGCGCGAGAAGCGCGCGAAACTCATTCACGCCGAGGGCGAGTTCGCGGCCTCGCAGCGCCTCGCGGACGCGGCGAAAATCATCTCCAGCGAACCGGTCACGATCCAGCTGCGCTACCTGCAGACGCTCACCGAGATCGGCGTCGAGAAGAACACGACCATCGTCTTCCCGCTCCCCATCGACATGATGGCCGCGGTGCAGAAGATGCTGGCGAAGGAATGAATGAGCTGCCGATGATGGAGGCGGCCCTCTTTCAATTGAGGGCCGCCCTCAGCGACGATCCGATGCAGACGACGATCCGCATCAGCGCGGACGTGCTGGCCAGCGCGGTCGCCGCGGCGAAGGAGGGCGTCAACGCCGCGCGCGTGAACGACATCGAGTTCGCGCTCAACGATCTCGTCGCCGCGGTCAACGACGCCGGCGCATCGAACGAGATCTACGCGGCGCTCCTGCTTCTGCAGAGCGACACCGCGGCCCTGCGCGCCGCGACGATGCTGCCGGAAGACCTCGTCGAATCGATCCGCGCGCTTCAGGAAAAGCTGCGCACGCGCGCCAAGGCGATCGAGCGAAGCGGGTATCGCCCCGAAGGAACCCCGGAGCCGCCGCTGCCGCATCCGCCGGAAGAGCTGCGCGAAGCCGCCGTTCCGCTCGCGCGGCAGCTCGGCGCCGCCGGCTTCACGACGGCGTCGCTCGACACGCTCATCGCCGATCCGCAGTCGCTGCGGTTTCACTCGATCAACGAGATCGTGGATGAGTTGGATGTGATCGCGGGCGGGTAAACCGGTTGCGCGGTTTCCCGGTTGCCCAGTTGCCCGGTTGCCTTGCTTTCATCGCAGCGCGTGCCTCTCCAAACACCGGGAAACCGGGCGACCGGGTAACCGCCTACAACACACCCTCAGCACGCCAGCGCTCGATCTCCCCGCGCGCGTGTTCGTATCCCACTTTCTCCAATCGTTCGATGGCGTCGAACTCGAGCAGGCCGAATTCGTTGATCGGCGGGTGAAACACGAGGTCGGCGGTTTTCACGGCGTCGTCCTGCCTCCGGCTGCTGGCGAGCATCGAGGCACGCAGGAGAATCTCGAGGATCGACGGGAACTTCATCGATTTGCCGAGGCGGAACTTGCTGCCGAGAAGCGCCCACGGCGTCGGCACGAGCTCGGACATGAAGGCCTCGTCCTCCTCTACCGTCACCTCGGCGGCGATGACCCGTCCGCAGCCGCGCTCGCGCATCACATCCGCCGGCACGTTGTTGAGAAACGCGCCGTCGCAGAGAAGCCGCCCATCCATCAGCACCGGCGGCGTCACGCCCGGCACGGCGGCGGATGCCGTGAGCGCGGTGAGCAGCGACCCGCTGTAGTGCACGACCGCGGTCGCGCGGGCGAGATCGCTCGACACGCAGAAAAAGCGCAGCCAGAGGTCCTCGATCTGCGTGTCGCCGTACATCAGCTTCGTGCAGCGGTCGGCGACCTTCCGGCTGAGGATCGACACCATCGGCAGCGTGTAGTCCTTCTGCGGCCGCAGCTTGACCCAGACCCGGCGATTCTCTTCGAGCATCCGCTTCGGAGACCATCCGAGCGCGAACTGCGCGGCGATCGAGGCGCCCATGCTCGTCCCGCCGACCATGTCAATGGCCACGCCGGCTTCGATCAACGCGCGGAGCACGCCGATGTGCGCGAAGCCGCGCGCGCCGCCGCCGCCGAGGACGAGTCCGACCGCGCGTCCGGCGAGAAAACGCGCCAGGCGCGCGAAGTCGCCGTCGTTGTTCGCGCGGACGTGGTGATGCTCGTCCACGCGGCGGCCGTTCAGCCAGCGCACGGTGTCGGACGGGAGGTGGTCGCCGTCGGGGTGCAAGAGTACGAGCATGCGCCGCGGCGCGCCGACGCGCGCGGAATCGGCGAGCAGCGCCTCGATGGGATGCGCCGACGCATCGCCGTTCGCGTTCGCCAGCAGGATCACGCGATCCGCCTGGCGGATGGAGCGCTCCGTCCATTCCGTCACGCCCGAATCCGTCTGATAGATGACGAAGCGGTACTGCGCTTCCTGCACGTTGAGCCAGGCCACGAGCATCGCGTCGCTCGGATCGCTTTCCGGAACGCGCGAGATCCCGGCGACGCCGACGCGCTCGTCGACGCCGTCCGCATCGAGGAGCAGCGTCGACCCGAGCGCCGTCGTCGCCGCGGCGAGGCGTGCCGCGAACTCGCGCAGCGGAACGTCGTCGCCGTGCGCGACGATCGCGACGTCGATCGCCGCCGTCGGTACGACTTCGCCGGACGTGCGGCGCAGCCGCGCGATCTGCACGCGCATCAGCTCGCGCACGATCTCCGGATGCGCGGTGATCACGTGATCGAAGGCGTCGTTCGGAAATTTGATCAGCAGCGTGTCGCGCGCCGCGCAGACGCCGGCGCTGCGAGCCTCGTGCGTGAAGAACGACATCTCGCCGATCGTCTCGCCCGGTACGGCCTCGCCGATCACGGCGCACGTTCCGTCGGCGTGCTCTTTCACCACGTGCAGGCGACCGCTGGCGACGACGTACACGCCGTCGCTTGCGTCGCCCTGGTGAAAGAGGAACGCCGAGCGCCGCACTTCGACCCACTGGGCCAGCTCTTCGAGTCGCGCCAGTGCGGGCTCGCCGATCGCGCCGAAGAGGCGGGTGGCGGCCAGGGCGAATTGTTCGCGCTGCAGGTTCATAACTCTCCGTTCTCGATCAATCGCGGCGTATTTTCCCTCACCTCGAACGCCGAGCCTCTATAATGACGTCACTCCTCATGTCGGTGCAGATCCCGGACGGCGTCGATTTCGCCGCGCTGGCGCAGCAGCGCCGCTATGCGCAGATCATCGCGCAGGCGGATGCGATCCTCGCCGCGCAACCCGGTTCCGCCGACGTCTTGCGTTGGAAAGCGGTCGCCCATCGCGGGCTGGCCGACTACTTCAGCGCATCGCAGACGATCCAGACCGCGCTGGCCGATCACCCGGACGACCTCTCGCTCAAGATCGAAGAGGCGGCGATCGCGCTCGAACGGGGAAGCCTCGACACGGCGCTGTTCCGCACCGAGCAGGTTCTGGCGGCGGACGCGGCGAACGAATTCGCGCTCTCGATTCGCGCCGGATCGCTGCTGAAGCGCAACAGTAACGGCGATGCGGCGTCCGCGGCGCAACTTCTCGGAAAGCACCCGCTGATCGGAAAGAACGCGCCGATCACCGCGAAGTACGCGGCGGCGCTGCGCGCCGAGAGTGAGGCCAACGAAGATACGGTGCTTCAGCTTGTACTCGATGCGCTGAAGCTCGATTCGTGTGAAGAGACCGCGCTCACGATCGCGCGCGAGCTGCTCATCGATCGCGACGACATCGCCACCGCGCTGCGATGCATCGAAGCGGCGCTCGCGGTGAACCCCGATCAACATCACGCGCTCACGGAGCTGGCCCAATATCACCTCGCCGCCACGGGCGACGTCGAGAAGGCACTCGCCGCCGCACGGAAGGCGCAGGAGATTGCGCCGTCCTCGTGGCCCGCGCTCGGCGCGGAGCTCGACGTCCTCTCCTGGGCCGGTCATCTCTCCGAGGCGATCGATCGATTGAAAAAAGCGACGAACTTCACCAACCTCGAGCTGTGGATCATCTTCTACCTCTGGCAGTCGTGCCGGTATGACGAGGCGCATGCGCTCCTCGAGCAACTGAGCGCCGACGGACGCGTCGACGCCGATTGGTATCGCCACAAGATCTGGACGTTCCTCGGAGAAGGGCGTCTCGCGGACGCCGGCCTGATCGCCGTGGACGCGCAGAAGCTCGACGAACCGTATCTGCGGTACGCCATCGCCGCCGTCCGCCTCTACCAGCGCCGCTTCGACGAAGCCGACGAGTTGTCGCGTCATCCCGGCAACGTGAAGCTCTCCGCGTCGATCGTGATCCGCATCAATTCGCTCTGCCATCAGCGGCGTTTCGCGGACGCGGAACAGCTGGCCGACGAAGCGCTGTCGCGAACGCCGCGCGATCGCTCGGTGCGGGCGCGGAAGGCGTGGTTGCTGGGAAACCGCGGAGAGTTCAAAGCGGCTGAGGCAATCTTCGAGGACCTGCTCCGCCGCCGGCCGCCACAGGATCATGAGATCCCGGCGCTTTACGCGGACGTCCTCTATCAGCGCGGCGCGCTGGCGAAAGCGGGCGCGCTTTGCGACCAGTGGCTCGTGAACTTCCCCTACTCGACCGATCTTCTTCTGATCATCGGCCAGATCTGTCTCGAGAAAGGGCGGCACGACGAAGCGATCGCGTTCATCGATCGGGCCATCAAGGTGACGGGGGCGTACACGGTTTCGATCCAACTGAAATGCATCGCACTCTTCAGCTGCGGAAGGCAGCAGGAGGCATGGGATCTGGTCGCGGCGGCGCGGCTGCAATTTCCGAACAGCGCCGGGCTCGTTGCGATTCAAGGCTGGCTGTGGCTCTTCGATTACGGCGACATCACGCGGGCGCAGGCGCTGTTCGAGGCGGCGCTCGAGGATGCGCCGGGATGCGTGCTGGCGCTCTTCGGCCTCGGCGCGATCGCGTTGCGGCGGCGCGCGTTCGCGGACGCGGAGCATCACTTCCGCCAGGTCGTGAAGTCGCAGCCGTCCTCTCCCGCCGCGCTGACGAATCTGGCCTGGTCGCTGGCCGTCAGCGGAGATCGGAAGAAGCTCGACGAGGCGCGCGACCAATGCACGAAGGTGCTCGCCATCGATCCGGGCAATCCCCGCGCGGACGCCTGTCTCGGAGTGATCGCGTTCAATCTCAACGAGCGCAGCGTGGCCTTGCGTCATCTATCGCGCGCGGTCCAGAGCCAGCCGCAGGACCTCGAGGGCGCCGTGAATCTCGCCTCACTGAAAGCGCGCATGGGCGAGTATCGGGCGGCCGAAGACCTCCTGAACCGCGTGCTGGCGGCCAACGCGCTGCACCTTCGCGCGCTCGTCGAGTTGAGCCAGCTGACGCTGAAACTCGAGCAGACCGCGGACGCGCGCCGCTATGCGCAGACGGCGATGGACGCCCATCCGACGTCGGCCGCGGGATGGCTGGCGATGTCGGCGGCGCTGCTGGCGGAGAACAACTACGCCCGCGCGGAGAGCGTGCTGCGGGAGGCGCTGACGTCCGTCGATGCCGGCGAGATCGACGCGATCCGGCTCGATCTCGCGGTCGTGCTCCTGCGCCTCGGCGACGCGGAACAGAAAGAGTCGCGCTACCGCGGCGCGCTCGAACAGGTCGTGCTCACCTCGTCGGACGGCGAATCGCCCGACGCGATCCTGCTGCAGGCGCTCGCCCATCTCAAACTGCGCAATCCACGCACGGCGTTGAGCTGGCTCGCAAAAGTGAAGGCGCGGCGCGATCTGCTTCCGTACGTCGAGGAGTACCGCATCGCCGCGCAGCAGCAGCTGGCCTCCGAAAGCGCGCAGATCGGAAAACTCGGCGTCGTCGCCGCCGTGCTGATGATTCTGCAAGTCGGCGTGTTGTGGGGAGCGTTGTTCGGCGACGCCATCAGCGACACCCAGTTCGCGGTGCTGCTGCCGATTCTGCTCGCGCTGCTGCTCGTCAGCGCGCTCCTGCCGTACCTGAAGGAGCTGAAAGTCGCGACCGTCGAGGCGCAAATCTCCCGCGAAGTGCGTGACTTTCAGATCGAGACCCTCTCCGGCCCGCGCCTGCGCATCGATCTGCCGCCTGAGGCAAGTCTCGTGGTGACGGCAAAGACGCTCGACCTCTGAGCTAGTGGTCGTTCAAGTTTGCTTCGTTATGTGGCGACCGCTGCCCTCAGCGGTCGCACGGCGCGAAAGCGCCGTCCCACCCGTGCCCGCTGAGGGCAGCGGTTGCCAAATGAAACAACTTGAACGAACACTAGCCGGCCTGGTGTGGTGCGCGCCTCCGGCGCGCCTTTGCCTTCCCCCGAGGCGCGCCGGAGGCGCGCACCACACCGAGACAGGCCACAGGCCGTTTCTGCCGCGCAGGCTCCTAGCTCTCTTCTTCGCGGATCTGCTGCGCCAGGTAGTGCTGCGCGCCGACCTGTTCGAGCAGCGCGAGCTGCGATTCCAGCCAGTCGACGTGTTCCTCTTCGTCCTCGAGGATCTCTTCGAGGAGGTGGCGACTGTTGTTGTCGCCGAGCTCGCGGCAGGTCTCGATGCCTTTGTTCAGGCGCGGCAGCGCGTCCATCTCGAGGGCGAGATCGACCTTGAGAATCTCCGGGACGTTCTCGCCGATGTTGATCTTGCCGAGGCGCTGCACGTTCGGAACGCCTTCGAGGAAGAGCACGCGCTCGATCAGTTGCTCGGCGTGCTTCATCTCGCCGATCGAATGCTTGCGGATGATGTGCTGGAGGCGGTCGTAGCCCCAGTTCTCGCACATCTCGCCGTGCACGAAGTACTGGTTGATGGCCGTCAGTTCCGCGGTCAGGACGTCGTTGAGGATCTCGATGATCTTCTTGTCACCCTGCATGGGGTGAGCGTATCACGCCATCGCGGAGACGGCGGCGGGCTCATGCTGGGAGCAGGCCGGGCAGGGCTGCGCGACTTCCGCGGCCGCGGCGGCGAGCATGGCCCGGAGTGAGTTGTGGCAGGAGCCGCACTGGTCACCGATCCCGCAGCGCTGGAGATCGCGGAGCGAGCTCGCGCCGTTCTCGATCGCTTCGAAGACCTGGGTGTCGGAGGCGCCGCGGCAGATGCAGACGATCACGGTTTCGGTTTCCTTCGGTTTCCTTCTTGAGACTGAGTCTCAATACAAGCATGATGCCCCGTCCATTCCCGTTCGTCAATAGGCAGCGGTCACACCTCCGCGTGATGATTGTCACGCCGCTTGCAGGAATGGAACGTCGTGAAACGTTTGATTCTTATCGTACTTACGTGCGTTTTATGGACCCTGCCGGCGGCGGCCGGTCTCCGTCTCGAAGTCGATCTCTCGGATCGCGCGCTCATCGCTCTCGAAGACGGAAAGGAAGTCGGCCGGTACGCGGTCGCGGTCGGGACAAAGAAGTATCCGACCCCGCGCGGCAGCTTCCGCATTCGCAAAGTGGTCTGGAATCCGCCTTGGAAGCCGCCCGACTCGACGTGGGCGAAAGGCAAACCGCCCCGCCCGCCCGGACATCCCGAGAATCCGATGAAGCGCGTGAAGATCTTCTTCAGCGAGCCCGATTACTACATCCACGGCACCGACGACGATGACTCCCTCGGCAACGCCGAGTCGCACGGCTGCCTGCGCATGAATATCGACGAGGCGACCCGGCTCGCCCAGCTGGTGATGACGCACGGCGGCAAGCCGATGCCGGAGCCGTGGTACCGGCGCATCTTCCACCGCCGCACGACGAAAGTCGTCTATCTGAAGGCGCCGGTGAAGATCGACATTCACGCTTGAGGGAGGTCGAAGATGGCGAGCCAGCGGATCAGGTTCGGGTAGGGCGTGTCGGCGGGCAAGCGCGTGAACGGCTGCTTGAGTTCGGCAGCGAGAAGCTCGGCTTCTTCGCGGAAGGACGTGGCGTCGATGCCTTCCGCGTTGACGCGCCGCAACTCGCGCGCCGCGCCGTCGAGATCATTCGCCGACCACAGCTCACGCGCGCGGACGAGCGCCTCGACGGCCGGCTCGCCGTCGAGTTTGGCCCGCGGCCATGAGAGCCAGACGTCGGAGCGCAGGCGGATCGCGAGCACGCGCACCATGGCCATCGTCCATCCGTCGAATGCGAGCGCGTTGGCGGCGCGGAGCTTGGCGTCGCGCTGCTCGAGATCGCCGGCGCGATGGGCGGCGTACGCGGCGAGGGTGGTGTTCTCGAACTGCCGGTATGTGAGATTGAACTCCTTCGCCCGCGCGGCGGCGATGGCGAACGTGCGCTGCGCGGCGGTCCAATCGCCGAGCTTCAGCGAGGCGACGCCGGCGAGCATGCGCGACTCGACCTCGAGCTGCGAGCTGTTCTCTTCCACCGCCTCTTCCGCCGCCCGCTCGTAAGACCTGCGCGCGCGGGCGGCATCGCCGCGGCTCCAGGCGATGCGTGCCTCGACGTAATGCTGGAGCGGAGGCCGCTGCATGAGGCGGCTGCGATGCAGATCGCGTTCGGCGGAGTCGATGTCGCCGAGCGACGCGCGGTCGGAGAGAACGAGCATCAGCCGGCGGTCGTCGGGTTTCTCGACGTCGATTTGCTGCAACTCCCGAAGCGCCGCCTCGCGCTGGCGCTGCGAGAGAAGAATATGCGCGGCCGCGAGACGCAGACGCCACGCGCGCGGACGAAGCTCCAGCGCCGATTTCGCCAGCGCGAGCTCTTTCGCGTCTTCGATCGTCGTCAGGTAGCGCACGAGCAGCGACTCGTACGGTGACGCGCCGTCGAGCCGCGCGTAGGCCAGCTTCGACCACCGTGCCGCCTCGGCCGCGTTGCCGGCAGCCTTGTTGAAACTCGAGAGAAATGCCGGCGGGAACGCCGTGCCGGAACGGCGGCGGCTCGCTTCTTCCAACAGCTCCGCCGCCTTCGGACGGTTTCCCTGCGAGTCGGCGTGCAACGCGAGCGTGAAGATGCGTCGCGTCTCGGCATCGCCGCGAATGTCGGAGGCGTGCAGGTCGTAGCCCTGGTCGATCTGCCGGTTGTTCGCGGCGATCACGAAATATGCGATCACCGCGGCGGCGAGGAGAATCGACGCGCCGGCAACGAGCAGCCAGGGAAATGAGCGGCGCGAGGGGAGCCGCGCGCCGCTCAATGCCGCGCGAATCGCCGAGGCGAGCGCGGATGCCTCCGGGAAACGCTCCGCGGGATTCTTCGCCAGACACTGCTGAACGATCACGTCGGCGTTGCGCAGCAGCGCGTCGCCGGTGCCCTCGATCCGCGGAGCCTCGTCGTGCATCAGCGCGACCATCGCGTGCGCCGAGGACGGGCGATCGAACGGGACGTGCCCGGAGATCAGCTCGAAGAGAATGCATCCGAGGGCGAAGACGTCGGTGGAAGGCGCGGGCGCGCGTCCTTCGACCTGTTCCGGCGCGAGATAGCCGATCGTGCCCATCACGATCCCGGTCTGGGTCAACAGACGTTCGGTGCTCGCCGATCCGGAGATTCGCGCGTCCGCCACGTCGGTGCCGCCGCGGGCGATGCCGAAATCGAGCACCTTCACGCGGCCGCTGGTGGTGATGAACACGTTCTCCGGCTTCAGGTCGCGATGCACGATTCCCTGCGCGTGCGCGGCGGCAACGCCGTCGGCGATCTCCGCGACGACCTCCAGCGCCTCGCGCGACGTGAGCCGCTCGCGCACCATGCGCGCGCGCAGCGTCTCCCCTTCGAGCAGCTCCGTGACCGCGTACTGCACGCCGGCGTCGTTGCCGATGTCGAAGATGGCGACGATGTTCGGATGGGACAACGCCGCCACCGCACGCGCCTCGCGCCGGAACCGCTCGAGCGCGAGGCGATCGCCGGCCACCTCGGCGGGCAGGACTTTGATCGCCACTTCGCGGTTCAGACGGGCGTCGGTCGCGCGGTAGACCTCTCCCATCCCGCCGACACCGAGGAGATCGACGATCGTGTACGGGCCGAGCGTTTCGCCGGGAGCGAGCAAGGCAGAAGAATAGCGGGTTGGGTGGTATAAAACCGTCTGTCCAGCAAAACGAAAGGAGTGTTTATGGCTTCCGTCAGGACCGCTGTCCTCATTCTTCTTTTTTCGGCGACCGCAATGGCCGGCGACCTCGAACGCGCCCGCGAGATCAAGCAGCTGGCGCTGTCGTCACGCCGCGCCGTGAACCACGCGCAAACCGCGCCAAAAACCGTCAACGTCGATTGCGTCAAGGGAGAAAAGATCCAGGACGCCGTCGACAAGAACGTTGCGCCGCTCGACATCCTCGTGAAGGGACTCTGCGTCGAGAGCGTGCGCATCGAGGACAAGGACTTCACGCTGCGAGGCACCGATCCGCTGACGGACGGCATTCAGGGCACGACCGTCGCGGGCCTGACGGTGGTCAACGTCAATTCGGCCGTCGTCCAGAATCTGGGATTCGTCAACGGCGTGGCCGCCGGTCTATCGATCTTCGCGTCCGGCGTGAACATGACGAACTGCCGGATCACCGGGAATGTCACCGGCATCATCGTGCGCGACGACACCTTATTCATCGGAGAAGGACTGACGATCTCTTCGAACTCGGGGCGCGGCATCCTCGCCGACGGTGCGCGTTTCGCCGGCTGCGTCGGCTGCCGCGCGGAGAACAACGGCGGTGTGGCCGGCTTCTCGACGCGCGGTGCCGTGCTGACGTACCTCGACAGCGAGATCATCGGCACGCGCGGAATCACCGCGAACAACGGCGCATACGTCGACATCGACTGCCTCACCGAGGGATCGGGCAATCCGTGCAGCATGCAGGCGACGCAGTTCGCGGCCCAGGCCTTCGGAGGCGCGCAGGCAACACTGTTCGGCGCCGGCGACTTCACGGGGCGGGTGCAGGCAGCCGATCGCGGAGGGGTCGATCTGCTCGGCGCGAGGCAGACCGCGCTGACGGGCGCGAACCTGGTCGACAGCTTCGGCACGCTGACGGCGGACCCGTTCGACACCGGCGAATCAAAGCTCAGCGGGACGACGCACGTCACCGGATTCGGACGGCTGATGTTGCGCGGCGCAACGACACTGAACGGCTCGATTCAGTGCGGCAGCGCGGGCGATGCGTGGCTCGATCCGACGACGATCAAAACGCCCGGCAGCACGGTGACGGGCTGCGACCACGCATCCTTTCCCTGAGGCATAGAATTACGCTCTTGTACTTCCGCCAGTTCTATCTCGGCTGTCTCGCACACGCGTCGTACTTCATCGGCGCCGACGGCGAAGCAGTCGTCGTCGATCCGCAGCGCGACGTCGGGCAGTACCTCGAGGAAGCGGAGCGGCAGGGGTGCCGCATCCGCTACATCATCGAGACCCACCTGCACGCCGACTTCGTCAGCGGGCACCGCGAGCTGGCGGAGAAGAGCGGCGCGCAGATCGTGTTCGGCGCGGCCGCGGCGGCGGAGTTCCCGCACGTCGCGGTGCGCGACGGCGACGAGTTGCGCGTCGGACGCGTCGTCCTGCGCGCGCTCGAGACGCCGGGCCACACGCCGGAGAGCATTTCGTGGCTGGTCATCCGCGACGGCTCGATCGAGAAAGTGCTCACCGGCGACACGCTGTTCATCGGCGACGTCGGACGTCCTGATCTCGCGGGCAGCCGCGGCTATACGCCGCAGCAAATGGCGGCTCTGCTGTACGACTCGCTGCACAACAAGCTGCTCGCGCTCGACGACGCGGTCGAGGTCTGGCCCGCGCACGGTGCGGGTTCGGCGTGCGGCAAGAGCATCTCGAAAGAGCGCTCGTCGACGATCGGAATGCAGCGGCGGATGAACTACGCGTTGCGTCCGATGTCGCGCGAGGCTTTCGTCGAAATGATGACGGCCGATCTCGCCCCGGCGCCGCGCTACTTTCCGATGGATGCGGAGATCAATCGCCGCGGCGCGCGGCCGCTCGACGAGATCTCCGCGGCCGCGCTCACGCCGACCGAGGTGCGCGAGCGCGTGAAGCGCGGCGCGATCGTGCTCGATGTGCGCGACGGCGCCGCGTACGGCGCCGGCCATCTCCCCGGCTCGCTGAACATCGGCCTCGGCGGACAGTACGCGTCGTGGGCCGGAACGCTCGTGGCGAGTAGCGATGAGCTGATCATCGTCGCCGATGGCCGCGAGCGCGCGGACGAGGCGGTGATGCGCCTAGCGCGCGTGGGCCTGGAGAACGTGGCCGGCTTTCTCGATGGCGGCATCGCCGCGTGGAGCGAGGCCGGACTTCCGCTCGATACGCTGCCGCAGATCGACGTCGAGGAGCTGCGCGCGCGCCGCGACGAATTGACCGTGCTCGACGTCCGCCGTCGCGGCGAATACGACGCCAGCCACATCCCCGACGCCGTGAACGTGCCGCTCGACGTTCTCCCCGGCCAGCTCGACGCCGTCGATCGCTCCAAGACGCTCGCCGTCATCTGCCAGAGCGGTTACCGCTCGTCCGCCGCGGCGAGCATCCTTCAGCGTCACGGCTTCCGGGACATCGTCAACGTGACCGGCGGCATGAACGCGTTCGGAGCAGGGTAACTCTCGACTCACCGGCACTCCTCCTCCATTCACCGACAACGGCGAGACTCGCGCGTCGCGCCGCCGTACGTTGCGTGCGAGATCGGAGGCAATATGCACAGCACGACCCTCGGCAACAACAACCACAAAATCCCCGCCGGAAAGCTCGTCATCGGACTGGTGCTGCTCGTCGTCGGCGTGGCGACGTTTCTCGAGACCGCGGATCTGTGGGACAGCGGCTCGCTCTGGAGCTACTGGCCGCTGATCCTCGTCGCGATCGGCGTGGCGAACGAGACCGATGCGATCCGGCGCCGGAAGAGCGATGGCAGCTTCATCCTGCTCGGCATCGGCGTCTGGCTTTTCGCCGGCAGCTTCGGCCTGTTCGGGCTCTCGTACTACGAAGCGATGCCGCTCGCGATCGTCGTCGCCGGACTGGGCGTGTTGCTGCACGCCGTCATCGACATCCCGGGCGCGCACGAAAAGGAGAACCACCATGAACGGCAGCAGTAACGGATTCCGCATCACACCCCGCCTGATCATCGGCCTGACGATCCTCGCGCTCGGCGTCCTCTGGACGCTCGACAACATGGACTACATCGAGTCAGAGCCGTTCACGCAGTACTGGCCGGCCGTGCTCATCGTGATCGGCCTGGCCCGGCTGACGGATCCGCGGGCCAACAGGCCCGGGTCGGTACTCCTGATGATCTTCGGCGGCTTTCTTCTGTTCGTGAATCTCACGAACGTCCACTGGGACTTCGGCGACCTGATCCCGCTCGGCATCGCTCTTCTCGGCGCGAAACTGGTCTGGGACGCGATCGGGCGGCGGCGCACGCCGTCAGCCATCGACGACCCGAGCTCCACCGTGCACGCGTTTGCGATGATGGCCGGCGTGCATTACCAGAACACGTCGCAGTCATTCCGCGGCGGCGACGCGAATGCCATCATGGGCGGCGTGGAGCTCGACCTGCGCAACGCATCGATCAAGGAAGGCGAGCCGGCGGTCATCGACGCGTTCGCGATGTGGGGCGGCGTGGAGATTACCGTGCCGGAGAACTGGAGGATCACCGGACAGGTCCTTCCGCTGCTGGGCGGATTCGACGACAAGACCACGACGTCGAAAACCGGAGGCGGCCCGGAGCTGATCGTGAAGGGCGCCGCGGTGATGGGCGCCATCGTGGTGAAAAACCGAACCGATGCATCCGATTCTCGCTGACCGGAAGCGGCTCGCGCTCTACCTGCTGACGTGGTGCCTGCTGGCACTGCTGCTGGCACTGGTGGCGATGGAGTGGAGCGGCGGGCTCTCAGACCGACAGGCTGAGAGCCTGTCGCTCCACCTTGGCGAGGCGATCCTGCTGACCGTTCCGCCGACGATCGTCTACGCGTTCATCTGCCTCGCGGCGTGGTATCCGGCGCGGGCCATGCCGCTCGATCGCGCGAGCGCGAGCGCGCTCCTTCCGACGCACCTCGTGGCCGCAATCGTCCTCAGCGCGCTCTGGCTTCTGATCTTCCGCCTCTGGGCGCGCGTCCTCGGCCCGCCCGCACCGGACATCGTCGCCGCGCGCATGGCCGTCTTCGTCGTCACCGGCATCCTTCTCTACGTCCTCGCCGTCGCGCTGCACTACGTGCTGCTGGCGATCGAGCATTCGCGCGCGGTCGAACAGCGGGAGATGAACGTGAAGCTGCTCGCCCGCGAGGCCGAGCTGAAGGCGCAGCTGGACCCGCACTTTCTGTTCAACAGCCTCAACTCGATCAGCGCGCTGTGCGGCTCGAGCCCGTCGTCCGCGCGGACGCTGACGACGCTGCTCGCCGAATATCTGCGGAAGAGTCTTCGTATCGGCAGCGCGGACACGATCACGTTGTCGGAGGAACTGGAGCTGGCCTCGAGCTATCTCGCCATCGAGCGGATTCGTTTCGGTCCTCGACTGGAGTTCGAGCAGAACATCGAGGAGAGCGTGCGAACGTATCGCGTGCCGCCGCTGCTCCTGCAACCGCTCGTGGAGAACGCCGTGACGCACGGGGTCGGACATCTGCTCGAAGGCGGCGCCGTGCAGATCGCCGCTTCGCGCGACGGAGACCGCGTGCACATTTCCGTGGAGAATCGCTGCGATCCGGACCGGCCGTCGAGCCGCGGCGAGGGGATCGGCCTCTCGAACACGCGCCGGCGCATCGACGCGTTCTACGGCGAGTCGGCACGCATCGAAGTCGTGAACGAGCCCGATCGATTTCGCGTCGATCTGTGGGTGCCGCACATATGAGCATGGACACCATCGACGTCGTAATCGTGGATGACGAAGCGCCGGCGCGGGAGATCCTGCGCGAGCTCCTCGCCGACCACCCGCGGTTCCGCATCGTCGCCGAGTGCGCGAACGGCTACGAGGCCGTGAAGGCGGTCTCCGAGCATCGCCCGCAACTTCTGTTTCTCGACATTCAGATGCCGAAGCTGGACGGGTTCGAGGTGCTCGATCTGCTCGATCCGAAACCGAAGGTGGTCTTCGTCACCGCGTACGACGAATACGCGATCCGGGCGTTCGAAGTCCACGCCGTCGACTATCTCCTCAAGCCGTACACGGCCGCGCGTTTCGCGGAAGTGCTCGCCCACGCCGAGGAGATGGTGCAGCTCGGCGCAGCAGAACCGCACCGCGCTCCGATGGTCGCGAAGAAGCCGCTGCAGCGAATCGCCTTCCGCGACGGCGCGAGCATCGAGGTCGTTCCCGTTCAGCGCATCGACTACATCGAGGCGCAGGACGACTACGTGCACGTCTTCGCGCGCGGCGCAAAACACGTCAAACAACAGACCCTCGGCGAGCTGGAACAGCTCCTCGATCCCGCGCGCTTCGTGCGCGTGCACCGCAGCTACATCGTCAACCTCGAGAGCCTCGACCGCGTCGAGCCCTACGCCAAGGACAGCCGCGTCGCGGTGATGAAGGACGGAACGCGCGTGCCGATCAGCAGGACGGGATACGAGCGGCTGCGGGCGCTGCTCTAGATGGAAACTGCTGGTGTCGTGTGGTGCGCGCCTCCGGCGCGCCTCCGGGGGGACGGCAAAGGCGCGCCGGAGGCGCGCACCACACCACCCTACCTACGGCAGCGGCATCGTCGGTTCGTCGGCGCTCTCCACGGAGACGAGGCTCGTGTAGATCTCGAGATGCTCCGCCGAGCTCGCGCGCATCTCCGCCATCAGCTCATCGAACGCCGGGCCGCGCGCCGGCGCGAGCAGCACGTCGCGCTCGAAGAGAACGGCGCACGGAAGACCGTTGTGCGCGGCGTCGCGGAGCCATTGCAGGGCGAGATCGTGCTCGCCCATCAGCGCGTAGGCGCAGGCGATGTCGTATTGCGCGTGATGGTAGTGACCGTACGTCTGCTCGTGCTCGATCGTCCGCTGGATCTGTTCGATCGCGCGGGGCCGGTCGCCCGCACGCGCCGCGAGCACGACGCGCAGCGGATAGTAGAAGGCACTCTCCGGGAACAGCAGCGCCGCCAGATCGGTCGCCGCCGCCGCCTCGGCATCGCGGTCCAGGCGCATCAGCGCGTGAGCCTTCACGTAGTACGCCCACGGATGCGGCGCGCTCTCGATGCGGCCCTGGAGAAGATCGAGGCAACGCTGTGCGTCGCCGGAGATCAACGCGCACGTGGCCAGATGAAACTCCGAGATCGCATCCGCCGGATTGATGGCCAGCGCCAGGCGCAGCTCCTCCTCGGCCTCCTGCAGCGCGCCGACATGAAACAGCAGCACTCCCAGCCTTCCGTGCGCTTCCGCGAGATTCGGATTCATGCGCAGCGCCGCCGCGAAATGACGGATGGCCGTGCGATAGTCGAACTGATTCTGCGGCGACCATACCAGCCGCCCGAGAACGTAGTGTGCGTCGGCGAGATTGGCGTCGAGCGTCAACGCGCGCTCCGACGCATCCACCGCCTTCTGATACCAATCGCCGCCCGGATCCCAGTTGAATGCCAGCCGCGCGTAGGCGTCGGCCAGTCCCGCCCACGCCGGCGCGAATGCGGGATCGCTCGTCACCGCCATCGTGAACGCGTCGATCGCTTCCTTCATCTTCTCGATCGTGTCCTGGCAGAGCGCGAGCTTCCCCTTCATGAACCACTCGTTCGCGCTCGCGCGCGGCTGCGGCGCGCGCGGCGCCGGCGCGATGTCGACCGAAAGCGACTCGGCGATGCGCCGCGCCACTTCGTCCTGCATGGCGAAGAGATCGTCGAGCGATGAGTCGATCTTCGTCGCCCACAGCGAGCGGGCGCCTTCGGTGCTCACGAGTTGCACGGTGACCCGGAGCCGCGTTCCCGCGCGCTGAAACGCGCCGTCGACGACCGCGTCGACTCCGAGGGCGCGGCCGGCGGTGCTCGGATCGGCGTCCTGGTAGGAAACGATCGCCGAGGTCGGACGGACGAGCAGCTTCCGGCTCGCGGCCAGCTCGGTGATGATCGCGTCGGCGAGCCCGAGTCCGATGTGGGCGTTGTCGTGCGAGGCCGTCAGATCGCGGAACGGAAGAACGGCGATCGACAGCGGCGGCGGCTCCGCCTCGCGCTCCGTGTGGCGAATGAACCGCCGCAGGTCCGACGCGAGCTCTTTCGCCGACTGATACCGCTCCTCGGGACGCTTGCGTAGACAGCGATCGATGATGCGCTGCAGATCGATGGGGACGTTGATCTGCGCTGGGATGCGCTCCGGGTCGTCGTACATCGTGCGATGGAGCGACTCGCGCGCCGTCGGCGCGGCATACGGACGCCGCAACGACACCAGCTCGTACAACACGCATCCGAGGGCGAAGAGGTCGGAGCGCGCATCGACGGCGTCTCCGCGGATCTGCTCCGGCGACATGTAGCTGATCGTGCCGACGATCACGCCGTCGGCGGTGAGGCCCGGATCGAGCGACGGCTCGCCGGTCTCGACGAGCTTGGCAAGACCGAAGTCGAGCACTTTCGCGAAGCCGTCCGCCGTGACCATGATGTTCTCCGGCTTCAGATCGCGATGCACGATCCCGTGCGAATGCGCTTTCGCCAGCGCGTCCGCCGTCTGGGCCACGAGCGAGGCCGCGGTCGCGAAGTCGACGCCGCCGCGCCGCAAACGCGCGCGCAGCGTTTCGCCGTCGACGAGCTCCATGGCGATGTACCACGTCGGCGTGCCGCCGGCATCGGCGCGGTCGGCGTCGTAGATCGTGACGATGTTCGGATGCGTGAGCGCCGACGCCGACTTCGCCTCGAGGACGAACCGCCGCACGCGCTCGTCGTCGGTGGTCAGGTTCCGCGGCAGGAGCTTCAGCGCCGCGTGGCGGTCGAGACGCGTGTCGAGCGCCTTGTAGACCTCCCCCATCCCGCCCGCCCCGACGCGCTCGAGAATCGTGTAGTGGGCGATGCGATCGCCGCGATTCACGTGCTCCTCACCACGGTCCCGGCGCGAATGCGATCCCGCGCGGGCCTCCTTCGACAATCGGGACGAAGACGTCGATCAGCGCGCCGCTCTTCGCGTCGAAGCGAAGAATCGAGCCGGTATCGCCCGACTCCGCGTGGCTGACGTAGAGATTGTGATCGGGTCCGATGGCGAGATAGAGCGGGTTGAAATTCGGATACGTCGCAAAGACGGCGGTGCGGTGCGAGCGCTTCGGCAACGCCCAGCCGCCGCGCGGATATCGAAGGACGTTGTTGCCGTTCGGCGCCGCATTCGCGACGAACAACTCGCCCGCGTGTCCGAAGACGATCTTGTACGGCCAGACCAGCCCTCCTTCTCCGCTCGCGACAAAGACGTCGATGAACGCGCCCGTCAATCCGTCGAATCGCACGATCTCGCCTTTGCTGCCGGTACAGCCGGACGGGCCGCTCACGCAGCTGTCGTAGTTGCTGACGTAGAGGTCGCCGTCGGGTCCGAACGCGACACCGCGAACTTCCACGAGATCGTAGCCGTGCGTGAAGTCGTCGATCAGCGCGCCGGTGACGATGTCGTATCGCCGCACCGGCCCGTGACCGCCGGCATAGAGATGCCCGTCCGGTCCGAAGACGACGTCCGTGAATGCGCCTTCGCCGGCGAATACCTCGGGCAATCCCGAGAGCTCGTTGAACGGGCCGCGCACGCGGAGGATCGCGCCTTCTCCGCCGAAGACGTTCGCCACGTAGAGGTTTCCGTCCGGTCCGAACGCGAGTCCCCACGGCCGTCGCGCGAAACCGCGCGGGGCATAGAACGCGCCGCTCTGCGTCCGCGCCGGACGCGGACCACGGATCGCGCTGCGCGGTCCGTAGTAACGCTGCACGCTCGAAGAGAAGAAACCGCTGACGTAGAGGTCCGGCGAGTGCGGCAGCCACGGCAAAGCCGCCGAGAGGATGAGCACCGCCAGCCACGCGCGCATCTGTCAATGGTACGGCGGTTTCGCCCGGCGCCGCGGACGCTTGACAAGGCGCCGTCCAAAACATGAATATGGATTCATGTTTGCACGCTGGAAAGTACTCGCGATCGGACTGGTCATCTGGGCCGCGAGCACGCTCGTCATCCGGCTGGCCGGGCAGCGGCTCTTGCAGCCGGGCGAGGTCGCGCGCACCGCGGTGTTGTACGTCGTCAGCTTCTGTGCCTTCGCGCTGCTGATGTGGTGGTTCTCCGTCGGCGTGGAGAACGTGACGCTGCTCGTGTTTCCGACGCTGGTCCTCGATTCGTTCTCCTGCCTCTTTTTCGAGTCCGTCTTTCCGAACATCGCGCCCGCGGCGGCGGGGCTGTTCGGCGGATGGATGCTCGTCTCCTGCGCCGGGGGAATCGCGGGAGCATGGCTTCGACGGTGAAGCGGCCGGGGCTCGCGACGTCCGACGAGCTGCCCGCGCCGCCGCGGCAGGCGCGGAGCATCGAGAAGCGGGACCAACTCCTCGAGGCCGGCCGCGCTCTGTTCCGCGAGAAGGGCTACGAGGCCACGTCGATCGGCGACATCACCGCGAGAACCGGTACCGCCGCGGGCGCGT
>Ga0105242_10000940_pt1 | contig 22701 bp, 19 predicted proteins | sample KBSM24metaG_FD_81521 | JGI IMG/M metagenome (GOLD analysis project Ga0105242, IMG submission 81521) | Miscanthus rhizosphere microbial communities from Kellogg Biological Station, Michigan, USA - KBS M2-4 metaG | ecosystem: Host-associated > Plants > Roots > Rhizosphere > Soil | place... | reverse complement strand
CTTCGATCATGCGCAACTCCTCCGCCGCAACGGGCTTGAAGTGTGAGAAGTCGAAGCGCAGGCGATCCGGCGCGACCAGGGAACCTTTTTGCGTCACATGCTCTCCGAGCACGTTGCGCAGGGCCGCGTGCAGCAGATGCGTCGCCGAGTGGTTCAGCACGATCGCCTGCCGCCGAGCGGCATCGATGGACCCGTTCAACGGAGCGCCGACGCGCAACGGCTTGCCTTTCCAGCGGCCGACATGGCCGTGATAGGCGCCGGCCAGCTTGACCGTGTCGGTCACGGTGAACTCGCCGTCGGCGTTGCTCAGCAAGCCGGTGTCGCCCACCTGACCGCCGGACTCCGCATAGAACGGCGTCGCATCGAGGATCAGCGTCGCCTCCTGGCCGTCGTCCAGTTCGGAGACGTCGCGCCCGCCGCGCAGGATCGCGACAACGCGCAGTGCGTCGGCATCATGGGCGCCATAACCGATGAAGTTCGTTGGCGGCAGGCGCTGCACGAGCTCGGCGGAGATCGACGCCTTGCCCTCGAACTGGCTCGCTGCCCGTGCTCGTTCGCGTTGCTCGTTCATGGCCTTGTCGAATCCGGCCATGTCGACAGTCAATCCGCGCTCGCGCGCGATGTCGGCGGTCAGATCGACCGGAAAACCGTACGTGTCGTACAGACGAAATGCATCGGCACCGGGGATCGTCTTGCCCGCCCGGCCGGCAACCTCGTCAAACAGTTTCATGCCGTGTTCGAGCGTCTCGCCGAAACGCTCTTCCTCGGCCTTGAGCGCCCGTTCCACGATGTCGCGCTTCGCGGGCAGCTCGGGGTACGCCTGCCCCATCTCGGCGATCAGGGTTTCGACCAACCTGAAGAAAAACGGCTCGCGCTGGCCAAGCATGTAACCGTGTCGAAGTGCGCGGCGAACGATCCGGCGCAGCACATAGCCGCGCCCTTCGTTTGACGGCAGCACGCCGTCGACGATCAGGAAACTGCAGGCGCGAATGTGATCGGCGATCACGCGCAGCGACTTGTTCTCGAGATCCGGCGTATGGGTGAGCTGCGCGGCGACCTTTATGAGGTGCTGGAACAGGTCGATTTCGTAGTTGCTGTGCACGTGCTGCAGCACTGCGGCCAGACGTTCCAGGCCCATGCCGGTGTCGACGCACGGTGCTGGCAGCTTCGTCAGCGTGCCGTCGGCCGCGCGATCGAACTGCATGAAGACGAGATTCCAGATCTCGATGAAGCGATCGCCGTCCTCGTCGGGCGATCCGGGAGGACCGCCGGGGATTTCCGCGCCGTGGTCGTAGAAGATTTCCGTACACGGTCCGCAGGGGCCGGTATCGGCCATCTGCCAGAAGTTGTCCGAGGCGAATGGCGCACCCTTGTTGTCGCCTATGCGCACGATGCGCTCCGGCGGCAGGCCGATTTCCCTGTGCCACAGATCGTAGGCTTCGTCGTCGGTCTGATAGACCGTCACCAGCAGGCGATCCTTCGGCAGCTGGAACACCCCGGTCAGAAGCTCCCATGCCCAGTGGATCGCTTCGCGCTTGAAGTAGTCGCCGAAGGACCAGTTGCCGAGCATCTCGAAGAACGTGTGATGCCGCGCGGTATAGCCGACCGAGTCGAGATCGTTGTGCTTGCCGCCGGCGCGCAGGCACCTCTGCACGTCGGCGGCACGAACGTAGCTGAGCTTTTCGCTGCCGAGGAACACGTTCTTGAACTGGACCATCCCCGAGTTCGTGAACAGCAGGGTCGGATCGTTGCCGGGCACGAGCGGCGCCGACGGCACGATCGTGTGGCCCTTGGCCTTGAAGAAGTCGAGAAAGGTCTGGCGGATTTCGGCGCTGGTTTTCATCGGGACGATCAGGTCTTTGAACGCGAGGCGCCAGGACCAGGCGCGGCCAAACGAGCGTTCAAGTAAGGAAGGAAGGGTTCCAAACGGCGCGAGCCGAAGCCCTGGGGCCTTGCAACGCCCGGACTCGGGCGCGGCTTGAAACCGCTTCTACTCGTCGGTCGCTGAATCCAACCCTGTAGCGCGGGTGATGGATTGTACAGTGGCGGCGTCGAAGCCGCGACGCAAGAGGAAGACCGCGCGTTTGCGCCGTTCGGCGAGGTTCGCAGCCGGTTTGCCGCCATAGCGGCGGCGCAGCTGGCGGCGGATCAATTCAGGCCATTCCGGTTCAGCCGCATCGAGGAGCGCCAGCGCCCTGCCCTCATCGATGCCGTGAGTCCTCAGTTCGGCGATTATCCAGCGCGGACCGTAGCCGCCTTCGATCCGCGAGCGCACCAGCATCTCGCCGAAGCGCGCATCGTTCTGGAAGTCCTTCGCCTGCAGTCGTTCGAGCGCCGCAGCATTTTCGCCGTCGTCGAATCCGCGCAACGCCAGCTTCGATTTCAGCTCGCGTGCCGAATGCTCGCGACGCGCAAGCAGACCAAGCGCCTTGTCGTAGGCGCTGGCCTCGCTCGACTTGCCCGATGATCGACGCGCCATGTGCAGTACTGGCCGCAATCGCGTGGGCTGGCGCGCCATGCGCCAGCTCACCGCTCGCGATGTCCACACGGGCGGCGCCGAAACGCCTACCCACGTGGGTGACGGTTAAACCTCCTCGAGCTCTGCGGCGGCAACAGCCGCTGCAGCCACCTTGGCCGGCGACAACGCTGCGCGCAATTTGTCCTCGATTTCCTGCGCGACAGTCGGGTTGTCCTTCAGGTACTGGCGCGCGTTGTCCTTGCCCTGGCCGATGCGCTCGCCGCCGTAGCTGTACCAGGCACCCGACTTGTCGACGATCTTGTTGTCGCTGCCCATGTCGATCAACTCGCCTTCACGGCTGATGCCCTCGCCATAGAGGATCTCCGTGACGATCTGCTTGAACGGCGGCGCCAGCTTGTTCTTGACGACCTTGATCTTGGTCTGGTTGCCGATGACTTCCTCGCCCTTCTTGACTGCGCCGATGCGGCGAATGTCCAGACGCACCGAGGCATAGAACTTCAGCGCGTTGCCGCCGGTCGTCACTTCCGGACTCTGTCCCGGCATCATCACGCCGATCTTCATGCGCAACTGGTTGATGAAGATGACCATCGTGTTCGAGCGCTTGATGTTCGCGGTCAGCTTGCGCAGCGCCTGCGACATCAGGCGCGCCTGCAGGCCGGGCAACTGGTCGCCCATCTCGCCCTCGATTTCAGCGCGCGGCGTAAGTGCAGCGACCGAGTCGACCACGACGACGTCGACAGCGCCGGAACGCACCAGCATGTCGGCGATTTCCAGCGCCTGCTCGCCGGTATCTGGCTGCGACACCAGCAGGTCATCGACATTGACGCCGAGCTTTTCCGCGTAGCCCGGGTCGAGCGCATGTTCGGCGTCGATGAACGCGCAGGCGCCACCGAGTTTCTGCGCCTGGGCGACGACCTGCAGCGTCAGCGTCGTCTTGCCCGACGATTCCGGTCCGTATACCTCGACAACGCGGCCGCGCGGCAGGCCGCCGATGCCGAGCGCGATGTCGAGCGCCAGCGAGCCGGTCGGAATCGCGTCGATCGCGTCCGACGGCCGGTCGCCCATGCGCATCACCGCGCCCTTGCCGAACTGTTTTTCGATCTGGCTCAAGGCTGAACTCAGGGCGCGGCGCTTGTTGTCATCCATTTGCAAATCCTCAGAAGGTTTGTGTGTCGACCGCAGCCTGCGCTGCGACAATCTCACAGCTTGCGATTGCCAATTCGGGCGCTCAACGCAAGGTTCGCGCCCCATGCTGGGACGCTTTCCCCGGCGTTCAGCGGCGTTCTTCCGCCGCTGCAACGGCGGGAGTTACTCCGACAGGCTCCAATGTCGGAGTAACAGTATTTCACACCAGCGAGACCTGCGCATGAGCAAAATCACGCATCAACTTGTAAGAATTCTCTGAACGCCGCGCAACGCCGCGGCGACCGTCTGTCGGCGCACCGATTCGCGATCGCCGTCGAAGTGGAACAACTCGGTCTGCGCGTAACCACCACGGCGCTTCCAGCCGATCCACACTGTGCCGACCGGCTTGTCCGGGGTGCCGCCGGAAGGACCTGCGATACCCGTCACTGCGACGGAGACCGTCGCACCGTAGCGCGCCAGCGCGCCGGACACCATCTCGATGACCGTCTCGCGGCTGACTGCGCCGTGGTGTTCCAGAGTCTCGGGACGCACGCCGAGCAGCGATTCCTTGGCCTCGTAGCTGTACGCGACGATGCCGCACTCGAACCAGCTCGACGATCCCGCCACGTCGGTCAGCGTCTTTGCGATCCAGCCGCCCGTGCACGACTCGGCAGTAACCAAGCTCGCGCCGCGTTGCGAAAATACCGCCGCGATCGTCGCGGCAAGATTGTGCAGCTCGTCATCGTCGCTCATGCACTGCTCCGAAGTGTCGCCAAACTCCGATAATACCGGAACCACCCGCGCTCGCCGCCGGGCGGGTATGCAGACGCAACTCCACTACAATGGCCCATGCTTCGAACGACGTTCCATCTCGCATGAACCGCGACGACTTCGCCCAACACACGCCGTTGATGCGGCAATACTTCGCCGCCAAGGCGGACTATCCGGATACGCTGGTTTTTTTCCGCATGGGCGATTTCTACGAGCTGTTTTTCGACGACGCGCGCAAGGCGGCACGACTACTCGATATCACGCTGACGCAGCGCGGCGCCTCGGCCGGCGCGCCGATCCCGATGGCCGGCGTGCCGTACCACGCGGTCGAAAGCTACCTCGGAAAACTGATCCGTCTCGGCGAATCGGTCGCGATTTGCGAACAGATCGGCGACCCCGCTCTGGCCAAGGGCCTTGTCGAGCGCAAGGTCGTACGTGTCATCACGCCCGGAACGGTCACCGACGAAGCATTGCTCGAGGAGCGCCGCGACAATCTCCTCCTGGCCCTCGCCGCAGGGCAGCGGGGCTATGGCCTGGCCTGGATCGACCTTGCCGGAGGCCGTTTCCTGCTCAGCGAAGCGACAAGCCTCGAGGCGCTGGCTTCCGAACTGGCCCGACTTGCGCCCGCGGAAACGCTGGTCAGTGAGGATGTCGCTTGGCCGGACTTCGTCGCCGGGCTGCCCGGACTGCGCAAGCGCGCACCGTGGCATTTCGACGCGCAGACCGCCACGCGCCAGCTATGTGCGTTTTTCGCGACGCGCGACTTGTCCGGTTTCGGTTGCGCGGAAATGCCTCTGGCCGTCGCCGCGGCCGGATGTCTTCTCGGGTTCGTCGAGGAAACGCAGAAATCGGCGCTGCCGCACTTGAATGGACTGGCTGTCGAAGACGCCGGCGAGACGATTACGCTCGATGCCGCGACGCGGCGCAACCTCGAACTCGACACGCATCCGAGCGGCCGCAACGAACACACGCTGCTCGGCGTTCTCGACCGCACGATCACGCCAATGGGCGCGCGCGCGCAGCGGCGCTGGCTGCATCGTCCCTTGCGCGATCATGAGTTGCTGCGCCGCCGCTACCAGGCGATCCAGGCGCTGATCGACGGCCGTCGCTTCGACAACGTGCGCGAAATCCTGCGCGGCATCGGCGATCTCGAGCGCATCCTGGCGCGTGTCGGCTTGCGCTCGGCGCGGCCGCGCGATCTGTCGACGCTACGCGACGGCCTGCTGGCGGCACCGATCCTGCGCGCGGCGCTGCACTCGGCAGACAGCCCGCTGCTCAGTGAGCTGCTCGACCGGCTCGGCGAACACACCGCAACGGCGACCCATCTTGCCACGGCACTGCTCGATCAGCCGCCGGCGTTGCTGCGCGACGGCGGCGTGATTCGCGCGGGATTCGACGCGGAACTCGATGAATTGCGCAAGCTGTCGACCAACGCCGATCAATTCCTGATCGACCTGGAACAGCGCGAGAAGGAAGCGACCGGGATCGCGACGCTGAAGGTCGGCTACAACAGCGTGCACGGCTACTACATCGAAATCAGCAAGGGCCAGTCCGAGAAGGCGCCGACGCACTATAGCCGGCGCCAGACCCTCAAGGGCGCCGAACGCTACATCACCGAAGAGCTGAAGTCCTTCGAGGACAAGGTGCTGTCGGCGCGCGAGCGGGCGCTGATGCGCGAACGCGCACTGTACGACACGCTGCTGGACTTTCTCGGCGGACAGCTGGCCGCGCTGAAGGAGGCGGCATCTGCCGTCGCCGACATCGACGTGCTGGCGAATCTCGCCGAACGTGCCGATGCGCTGGACTGGAAGGCACCGTCACTCTCGACCGCCACCGGCATGCGCGTCGTACGCGGCCGCCACCCAGTCGTCGAACAGGTGCGTTCGGAGCCGTTCGAACCGAACGACCTCGTGCTAGACGACGCGCGCCGCATGCTGATCATCACTGGCCCGAACATGGGCGGCAAGTCGACGTACATGCGCCAGGCCGCGCTGATCGTCCTGCTCGCGCATATCGGCAGCTTCGTGCCGGCGGACGCAGCCACGATCGGGCCAATCGACCGCATCTTCACGCGCATCGGCGCGGGCGACGACCTGAGCCGCGGCCAATCGACCTTCATGGTCGAGATGAGCGAAACGGCAAACATCCTGCACAATGCCACGGCATCGAGCCTGGTGTTGATGGACGAAGTCGGCCGCGGCACGTCGACCTACGACGGCCTGGCGCTGGCGCAGGCTTGCGCGGTGCAGTTGGCGACTCAGAATCGCGCGTATACGCTGTTCGCCACGCACTATTTCGAGCTGACCGACCTCGCCGGACAATATCAGAGCATCGCCAACGTGCATCTGGACGCGATCGAATACGGCGAGCAGCTCGTGTTCATGCACGCGGTCAAGGAAGGCCCGGCGAATCGCAGCTTCGGGCTGCAGGTGGCTGCGCTCGCGGGGCTGCCGAGGGACGTCATCGCACAGGCGGGCCGCAATCTCGCCGCGCTCGAACGCCAGCACGCGGCATTTGATCGCTCCGCTCTCATGTCTCGGCCGAATGACGCTTCGCCACAACTCGGTCTGTTCACGCCGCAGCCGTCCGCTGCCGAAGACGCCCTGCGCGCGCTCGAGCCGGACACATTGTCGCCACGCGATGCCCTCGAAGCGCTATATCGGCTCAAGAAACTCGTTTGACCTCTTGCTTACGGAAAAGACTCATGAAGCACATGCTTCGCGCAGTGTTGCTGGTTTCTCTCACCCTCGCGGCTGGTTCCCGGGCATTCGCCGCAGAAACTGCCGATCTCCTCACGCAAGCCATCCAGTTCGGCGCTGCAGCCGAATGGAATCGGCCGCAGGATCCGGTGCGGATCTACGGGCAAACCTACTACGTCGGCGTCGCCGGCTTGAGTTCGGTGCTGATCCACACCGACGCCGGCTCGATTCTGCTCGACGGCGATCTGCCGCAGTCAGCTCCGCTGATCGAGGCGAACATCCGCAAACTCGGCTTCCGCGTCGAGGACATCAAGCTCATTCTCAATTCACATGCGCATTTCGATCATGCCGGCGGCATCGCGGCGCTGCAGCGAGACAGCGGTGCCGACGCGTTGGCCAGCCCGTCCGGTACCAAGGCCTTGCGCGAGGGTCATGTCGCCGACGACGACCCGCAGGCAGCGATATCCGATGGGGCGCATTTTCCGGCCGTGGCCAAAGTGCGCGTAGTACATGACGGCGAAACCGTGCGCCTGGGCAATATCGCGGTTACCGCGCATTTCACGCCCGGACATACGCCGGGAAGCACGAGCTGGACCTGGCGCGATTGCGAGAACTCGCGCTGTCTCGAGGTGGTATATGCCGACAGCCTCAGTCCGGTATCGGCTCCGGGCTTTCATTTTCTCGCTGACGACAAGCACGCCGACCTGACTGCGCCATTCCGCAAAAGTATACAAACACTGGCGAAGCTGCCTTGCGATATCCTCATCACGGTGCATCCCGATCTCGCAGGGATTCCGGAAAAACTCGAACGGCAACGTTTGCGTCCGACTCCAAATCCATTCGTCGATGCACAAGCCTGCCGCAATTACGCCCATGGCGCCGAAGCCAGGCTCGATGCGCGTATCGTCGAGGAGAACAAAGCCCGCGCCGGGAAGTGACGCCCGTGAACGTCACGGCGGAATCACCGGCCGACGCGCCGCCGCGAAGGCGGCGGCGCGCAGATCCCGCCGTACTGTCAGCGTGGGATTGCCGTCAGTAGATGGTTCACCCGGCGCACATATGCCGCCGGATCGTCGAGCGGTGCGCCTTCGAGCAACTGCGCCTGCTCTAGCAGCAACAGGCCAAGGTCATTGGCGGCCGCAGAATCGCTCTCGGCTTCAAGGCGCATGACCAGGGCGTGTGCCGGGTTGATTTCGAGCACCGGCTTGCCTGCGGGCACGTCGTGGCCGGCCTGCTTCATCAGGCGTTGCATCATCATGCCCATGTCGTGCTCGTCGAGCACCAGGCACGACGGCGAATCGGTCAGGCGCGTGCTCACGCGCACGTCGCGCACGCGCTCGCCGAGCAGGTCCTTCAATTTCTTGACGACGCCTTCGGCCGCCTTCTCGGCTTCCTTGCGCCTTTCTTCATCGCCCGCACCGAGCTTGCCGAGGTCGAGATCGCCCTTGGCGACGTTGCGCAGCTTCTTGTCGGCGTACTCGGTCAGATAGGTCGCCATCCAGTCGTCGATGCGGTCGTACAGCAGCAACACCTCGACGTCGTTGGCCTTGAGCGCTTCGAGTTGCGGGCTGCCTTTCGCTGCCGCGTAGCCGTCGGCGGTGATGAAGTAAATCGCTTCCTGGCCGGCCTTCATGCGGCCGATGTAATCGTCGAGTGAGACGGTCTGCGCCGCGCCGTCGGACTTGGTCGACGCAAAACGCAGCAGCTTGGCGACACGTTCCTTGTTGGCGAAATCCTCGGCCGCGCCTTCCTTGAACACCGCGCCGAACTCGGTCCAGAACGTGGCGAACTTTTCCGGCTCGTCCTTGGCCAGCTTGTCGAGCAGATCGAGCACGCGCCGCGTACATGCCGACTTGAGCTTTTCCAGATTGCGGTTCTGCTGCAGGATCTCGCGGCTCACGTTCAGCGGCAGATCGTCCGAATCAACCACGCCGCGTGCGAAACGCAGGTAGGCCGGCAGCAATTGTTCGGCGGCATCCATGATGAAAACGCGCTTGACGTAGAGCTTGAGTCCCTTGCGCTCGTCGCGCCCGCCCATCATCAGGTCGAACGGCGACTTGGCAGGGACGTACAGCAGCGACGTGAAATTCTGGTTGCCTTCGACGCGGTTGTGCGTCCACGCCAGCGCATCGCTGTAGTCGTGAGCGATGTGCTTGTAGAAATTCTGGTAGTCCTCGTCCTTCAGCTCGGCCTTCGGCCGCGTCCACAGCGCCGAAGCCTGGTTGACAACTTCCCATTCATCGGTCGGCTTACCGTCTTTCTCCACCTGCATGCGGATCGGGAAACCGATGTGATCGGAGTAACGCGCAATCAGGCTGCGCAGCTGCCAGGATTGCAGGAACTCGTCTTCGTCATTCTTCAGGTGCAGTGTCACTGCGGTGCCGCGCTCAGGCGAGTCCACGGTTTCGAGCGTGTATTCGCCGCTGCCGGCGGATTCCCAGCGCACGCCCGTGCCCGCTTCCAGGCCCGCCTTGCGCGTAGTCAAGATAACCTTGTCGGCCACGATAAACGCCGAGTAGAAGCCGACGCCAAACTGGCCGATCAGGTTCGCATCGGCCTTCTGTTCCGATGACAGCGCCTCGAGAAACTTGCGCGTACCCGAACTGGCGATCGTGCCGACGTTGGCGATGACTTCGTCGCGCGTCATGCCGATGCCGTTATCGCAGATCGTCAGCGTACGCGCGTCCTTGTCGAGGCTCACGTCGATATGGAAGGCAGTGTCACCGGCAAGCAGCTCGGGTTTGGCGATCGCCTCGAAGCGCAACTTGTCGCAGGCGTCGGAGGCGTTCGAAATCAACTCGCGCAGGAAAATTTCCTTGTGCGAATAAAGCGAATGCGTGACCAGGTGCAAAACCTGGGCGACTTCGGCCTGGAACTTGTGGGTCTCAGCAGGGGCGGTCATAGGGTCGATCCGGAAGACAAGTGGTGATGGTTCGACGTGTAGTGACTCGAGACTACGATTTCAAGCGTCGCGCGTCCTTGCCTGCGCGTCGCTTCGATCGATGGTCGCAAGAGGGGCGTCTGATCCCTACTCGAGCGAGAAGCTCATCGGATCGCTTGAGGATGCGGTATTCGGCACAGGGAGGTGCCGCGAATCGGCAGCTCCTTCGCCGATTCGACAAGCGTGGCCCGGCTCCGCCGGGTCCGCTTGATCGATGATTGCGGCAGGATGCCCAATTCATCGATCATCAGGAAAGACAAAGCGGCCGTCATTGCTGACGGCCGCTTTGGACGAGGAGCATAGACGCGACTCAATGCTCCAAGGCAGGTACTCTTGCGCCAATTCTCCGGCGCGAAGATCAAAAACCGGGCGTCCCGCCCGGATTTTTTTTGACAAGCGCCGGCGACGTGCCGGCACTTTCGTCAACCTTCGTCGCCGGCGTGCTTGCCCAGGTCTTCCTGGATGCGAGCGGCCTTGCCTTCGAGGTTGCGCAGGTAATACAACTTGGCGCCGCGCACCTTGCCGCGACGTTTGACCGTGACCGAATCGATCGCCGGGCTGTGCGACTGGAACACGCGCTCGACGCCGGTGCCATGGGAAATCTTGCGCACCGTGAACGCAGAATTCAGGCCTGCGTTCTTCTTTGCGATGCAAACGCCTTCGTAAGCCTGCACGCGCTCGCGATTGCCTTCCTTGACCTTGACGTTGACGACGACCGTATCGCCCGGCCCGAACTCGGGCAGCTTGCGGGTCATCTGTGCGGCTTCAAATTGCTGGAGGATGTTCATGACGCTCACCGATATTGTGATTAAGTATACCCTGAAGTTCAGACCGTTCTGACGGGCCCGTTTACAAATTGTCTATATCTTCTTGAAATTCAACTAAAAGTTTTTTGTCTTGCTGATCCAGTTCGACCTGCCCCAAAAGGTCGGGACGCCGTTCCCAGGTCCTTCCCAGAGCCTGCTGGCGGCGCCACCGGGCGATCGCCGCATGGTCGCCGGAGGTCAGGACCGCCGGCACCTCGCCCCAGGCATGATGCTCGGGGCGTGTGTAATGCGGACAATCGAGCAACCCGTCCGAAAACGAATCCTGCTGTGCCGACTGCGCGTCGTTCAACGCGCCTTCCTGCAACCGGCCGATCGCATCGATGACGACCGCGGCAGCCAGTTCGCCGCCCGACAGAACGTAATCGCCGATCGACAGTTCCTCGTCGACCGCATGTTCGATCAGGCGCTCATCGATACCTTCGTAGCGCCCGCACAGCAGGATCAACCGCTCCCGCTGCGCGAGCTCGGACACCTTGTCCTGCGTCAGTCGCGCTCCCTGCGGACTCAAATAAACCACCTTCACCGGCCCTGCTGCCGCCGCGCGCGCCGCGGCGATTGCGTCGCGCAGCGGATCGATCAGCATTACCATCCCCGGCCCGCCGCCGAACGGCCTTTCATCGATGCGCCGGTAGTTGTCGACCGTATAGTCGCGCGGGTTCCAGGTCTTCACCTCGAGCAACCCGCGTTCCTGCGCGCGTCCGACGACGCCGATCGCGGCGCAGCCTTGGACGAACTCCGGAAACAGCGTTATGACGTCGATTCGCATAATTTTTGCGCTCGTCCTGATCGCGAAGGTCAAAAAGCAGGCATCCTGCCCGCACCTGTTCTCGTGCTCGTCCTTGATCGCTAAGATCACAAAGCGGGCGTCCTGCCCGCACGTTGTTCCTGCGCTCGTCCCTGATCGCGAAGATCAAGAAGCAGGCATCCTGCCTGCACTTTTCTATAAGAAAGCTAGAAATCCGGATCCCAATCGACCGTGATCCGGCCGGATTCAAGATCGACTTCCTTGACGAACTGCTTCAGAACGAATGGGATCATCCGTTCTCTTCCACCGTCGCGCACGACCAGGACGTCGTTCGCGCCGGTGGCAAACAAGTGGCTGACCTTGCCGAATGCGACGCCGTCTGCGGTGACGACATCGAGACCTTCAAGATCGATCCAGTAGTACTCACCGCGCTTCGCCCGGGGCAGCGCCGAGCGCGGCACCCAGATTTCAGCGCCCATCCAGGCGAGCGCTGCGTCGCGATCTTCCACCTGCGGCAGCGCCGCAACCAACCCCTTGCCGTGCGCACGTCCCTGCACGCTGGCAATTTCCGTCTCGCCGGCGGCGGTCTTCAGGTACCAGGGCAGGTACTTGAAGATGCGCGCGCGCGGTTCGGTATACGATTCCACTTTTACCCAACCATCGACGCCGAACAGGCCGACGATCTTGCCGAGCAGAACACGCTTCAGTGCGGGTTTGTCCGGTGCAGGCTCGGCCCGAACAGGCTTCGCCGGAGCAGGTTTGCCGCGGGCCGAGTCCATGCGAACGCTCAGCCTGTACGACGGATCCGCCGCTTCAGGCCGCCTTGGCCTGCTTGCCGGCTTCCTTCACGAGCCAGCGCACCTTGTCGGTCATCTGCGCGCCCTTGCCCACCCACTGCTTGATGCGGTCGGTGTCGAGGTGCAGGCGCACGTCCTTGCCGGAAGCAACCGGGTTATAGAAGCCGACGCGTTCGATGTTGCGGCCGTCGCGCGCGTTGCGCTCGTCGGTGACGATGACGTGGTAGAACGGACGCCCCTTGGCGCCGCCACGGGACAGGCGAATCTTGACCATTGTTTTTACTCGATATTTGCGAAGTTGATTGACCGCAGAGACTGCCGTGTCAGGCAGCCCCGGATCGCGAGCCCGATATTCTAGCGTCCGGATGGAAAAAAATAAAGCCTTGCAAGGAGATACGCGTCGGGCTTAACGCATCGGCATGCCGCCAGGCGGCATGCCCCCACCCCCCATCCCCTTCATGGCCGCACCCATCTGACGCATCAGGCCCTTGATGCCGCCGCTGGAGAGCTTCGACATCATTTTTTCCATCTGCATGTATTGCTTCAACAGCCGGTTCACGTCGGCCGGCTGTGTGCCCGAGCCGCGCGCGACGCGCACCTTGCGCGAGCCGTTGAGCAGGTCCGGATGGCGGCGCTCCTTCTTCGTCATCGAGTTGATGATCGCGACCATGCGCTGCACTTCCTTGTCGTTGACCTTCGACTTCACGCTGTCGGGCAGCGTGCCGACGCCAGGTAGCTTGTCCATCATCGATGCAAGGCCGCCCATGCTCAGCATCTGTTGCAATTGGTCGCGCATGTCGTTCATGTCGAAGCGCTTGCCCTTGATGACTTTCTCGGCGAGCTTCTGCGCCTTTTCCTTGTCGACGTTCTGCTCGACCTGCTCGACCAGTGAGAGCACGTCGCCCATGCCGAGAATGCGCTGGGCGAGGCGATCGGGGTGGAACGGATCGAGCCCGTCGGGTTTTTCCGAAACACCGATGAACTTGATCGGACGCCCGGTGATGTAACGCACCGACAGCGCTGCACCGCCGCGCGCATCGCCGTCGGTCTTGGTCAGGATCACGCCCGTCAGCGGCAGCGCTTCGGCGAACGCCTTGGCCGTAGTCGCGGCGTCCTGGCCGGTCATGGCATCGACGACGAACAGCGTCTCGACCGGATTCAACGCCACGTGCAGCGCCTTGATCTCGGCCATCATCTCCTGATCGATCGCCAGGCGGCCGGCCGTGTCGACCAGCAGCACATCGGCGAAATTGCGCTTCGCCGCGTCGAGCGCAGACTTTGCGATCGCGACCGGATCCTGATCGCCGGCGCTCGGATGAAACAGCACGTCGACTTGTTCTGCGAGCAGGCGCAGCTGTTCGATCGCAGCTGGACGATAAACGTCGCAACTCACGACCATGACTTTCTTCTTGCGCCGTTCCTTGAGGAATTTTGCCAGCTTGGCGACCGTCGTGGTCTTGCCGGCGCCCTGCAGGCCCGCCATCAGGACGATCGCGGGTGGCGCGGCGGCCAGGTTCAGGTCGGTATTGACTGCGCCCATCACGGCGGTCAATTCGTCGCGCACGACTTTGACCAGCGTCTGACCCGGGGTCAGGCTCTTGAGCACCTCGTGGCCCACCGCTCGTACCTGGATGCGCTGGATCAACGCCTGCACGACTGGCAGCGCGACGTCCGCTTCGAGCAAGGCAATGCGCACTTCGCGCAGCGATTCGCGGATGTTCGCCTCGGTCAGCCGCGCGCGGCCGCGCAAGCGCTCGATGGTCGTGGAAAGGCGTTGGCTCAGGGATTCGAACATTGGCTGGACGCTGGGAGACTCGGGAAACGCCAATTATACCCAACGCGCGGCGCAGACCTGCGAGAACTCGCAGAACGGAAAGCCTTCGTCCGTGCGGCTTGCGGTCAGCCCTCAGCCGAGCCCTTCTATGCCAAACTTGCGCCATGCCGATCGGACCCCTGACCTGTCTGGCTGCGGTGCTATATCTCACCTCGGCCGTCATCCTCGCCCTGCCCCTGCTGCACCGCCGGCCATTGCCGCGCACGTTCGGTCTCGGTATCGCGGCAGCGGCAGTCGTCATGCACGCCGTGGTTCTGGTCAGCAAGCACAGCGGCGGCGTCGACCTCCATTTTTTTGCCGCGTTGTCGCTCGTCGGCGCATGCATGGCCGCGCTGTGCCTGCTGGTGAACGTCATGCGACCGGTGGCGACGCTGGGCGTGATCGCATTTCCAATGGCCTCATTGCTGCTGTTGGCCGATTTCATTGCGCCATCGACGCAGCCTCTGCCGATCGAATGGCAGATCAAGTTGCATGTCGTCTTTGCCCTGCTCGCCTACAGTGTCTTGAGCATCGCCGCGCTTCTGGCAATCCTGCTGGCGTTGCAGGAACGCGCGCTGCGTCGGCGTCAATTCGGCGGACTGGCCAGTGCCTTGCCGCCGCTTACTTTGCTCGAGTCACTGGTATTTCAGCTGATCGGTGTCGGTTTCATACTTCTGACGCTAACCCTGATCAGCGGCATCCTGTTCGTCGACAATCTCTTCGCGCAGCATCTGATCCACAAAACCGTGCTGTCCATTGCCGCGTGGGTTGTATTCGGCGCTCTGCTGTTCGGCCGCTGGCGCTACGGCTGGCGCGGAAGACGCGCGGTGCGCCTGATCCTGATCGGCATGATTCTGCTGCTGCTGGCGTTCTTTGGCAGTCGCTTCGTGCTTGAGCTCCTGCTCAAGCGCGTGCCTTGATTCGAGTCGATTCCAGATCAGCGCAGCTGTCCGATCAACACCGTTGCGCCGGCGAAGACGCTACGATCGTGTGCCGCGTGCGTCAGTCCATAGGCGCCACCGGCATCGAGCACGAGTCGATGTGAAACGTTGCAAGTGAACGCGAGCAACGCCTGACTCTGCGTGGCGAGTCCGCGCTGATGGGCGCCCGAAAACTCGAACGCCGTTCCCCAGGCGTCGGTCAGCGATGTCGAGATCGCCGCGGCCCAGGTAGTCTGCCACGGCGAGACATTCATCGGCTGCTCGCCGCCGCGAGCTTCGCCGAGATTCAGATCGAGATGCATCGCTCCGAGATCGCTGCTGAAGATGCCGTTCGCTTCCCACTGCGCCTTGCCGATGCCCAGGTCGTGCGAGGCGGTCGGCGCGACCACGCCGGCCTCGATTCCAAACGCAGTCTTGTCATTGACCGGAAAACGCTGCTTCCATTCAAGAAACGTGTCGCCGAAGCTGCTTTGTTTCGATGCGCCCGTGGGCTGGGCGCTCACATAGGCGTTGCCGCCAAGCAGCAGGCCGCGGTTTTCATCGAAGGCATACTTCAGCAGCCAGGGCACGCTGTCCGCACGGGAATGATCCTCGTCCGACGTGTGCAAACCCCCGAATTCTCCTTCGAGCCAGCCCGGCACCGGCAGGTCGGCAGGATTGGAAACGGTGGGGCGATAGGGCGTAACGCTCGGCTCGGCGTCCTCATCATCTGCCAGGGCACAACCGCAAGAGGACAGCAAAAAGGCGAGGACGCAAGCCTTCGCACGTGAACTGCCATTGCAGCGTCTCGTTGTGCTTTCGTCGATCATTCGGTCGCCGCTTCCAGCGCATCGCGCAAGCGTTCGACAGGGACGATTTCCATCTCCCCGATCCGGGTTTTTTTCGAGGCATTCGCCTTCGGCACGATCGCCTTCTTGAAGCCGTGCGTCGCCGCTTCCCGCAGACGTTCCTCGCCGTTCGGCACGGGTCGGACTTCCCCGGACAAGCCAACTTCGCCGAATGCCACCAGCTTGTCCGACAAGGGCCGATCGCGAAAACTCGACAACACTGCCAGCATGACCGGCAGGTCGGCCGCGGTTTCCTGCACGCGAATGCCGCCGACAACGTTGACGAACACATCCTGATCGTACACCGCGATGCCGCCGTGCCGATGCAGCACGGCGAGCAGCATGGCCAGTCGATTCTGCTCGAGACCCAAGGCGACGCGGCGCGGATTGCCGAGCGACGACTGGTCGACCAGCGCCTGCACTTCCACCAGCAACGGCCGTGTGCCCTCGCGCGTGACCATGACCGCGCTTCCCGGCGTCGGCGCACCGTGCGTGGAAAGGAAAATTGCCGACGGATTCGGCACTTCGCGCAGGCCCTTGTCGCTCATGGCGAACACGCCCAGTTCGTTGACCGCGCCGAAGCGGTTCTTGAATGCGCGCAGCAGACGGAAACGGCTGCCCGGCTCACCTTCGAAGTAGAGCACGGCATCGACCATGTGTTCGAGCACGCGCGGGCCGGCGATACCGCCTTCCTTGGTCACGTGGCCGACGAGGAAAATGCTGGTGCCCGTTTCCTTGGCGAAGCGCACCAGCCGCGCCGCCGATTCGCGCACCTGGCTGACCGAACCCGGCGCCGCCGTCAGCAACTCGGTCCAGATCGTCTGGATCGAATCGATGACGAGCACGCGCGGGGCATCTTTTTGCGCCGACGAATTTTCCGCCCCGGAAAATTCCTTTCGAATATTTTCCGCCCCGGAAAATTCCTTTCGAATATTTTCCGCCCCGGAAAATTCCTTTTGCACAATGTCCACAATGCGCTCGACGCAGGTTTCGGCCAGGCAGCGCAGCGGATCCAGGGGCAGACCCAGGCGCTGCGCGCGCGACGCGATCTGCGCCAGCGACTCCTCGCCGCTGACGTACAGGCTCTTCATGCGCGCGCCGATCGCACCGAGCGTCTGCAGCAGCAAAGTCGACTTGCCGATGCCGGGATCGCCGCCGACCAGCACGACCGAGCCATCGACCAGACCGCCACCGAGCACGCGATCGAGTTCGCCGATGCCGATGCGCGTGCGCACCTCCTCGCTCGCCGCGACTTCGGTCAGCGCCACGACGCGCGGCGGCGCGCTGGCGCCGGAGTAGCCGGAACGCCGTGACGCCGCTGGCGCCGGGTTCGCCGGCGCGACGACGAACTCGGTCAGCGAATTCCACAAGCCGCAGGCTTCGCATTGCCCCTGCCACTTGGTGTGTTCGGCGCCGCATTGACCGCAGACGTAGGCGGTCTTCGCCTTGGCCATCAGCTTTCATCCTCGACAAACAGCACGCGCTTGGTCATGCCGCAGGTCAGATCATACGAGATCGTGGCGGCGTGCCCGGCGATATCTTCGACCGGCAAGCCCTTGCCCCACAACACCACGCGGTCACCGACGCGGGCGTCGGGCAACTGACGCAAATCGACCATGATCAGATCCATCGATATGCGGCCGACGATTGTCACTCGCCTGCCCGCGATCAACACCGGCGTCCGGGCGTCGACATTGCGTGGATAGCCGTCGCCATAGCCGATCGCGGCCACGCCGATCGGCATGTCCTCCGGACATTGCCACGTGGCACCGTAACCAATCGATTCACCCTTGCGCACGCGCTTTATCGAAATCAGTTTCGTCGACAAGGTCATCGCCGGTTCGAAGCCGAGGTCGGTTCCGCTTTTGCATTCCACGACCGACAACCCGTAGAGCAGCCCCCCGGCACGCACCCAGTCGCCGCGCGCCTGCGGCCAACCGAGCACGCCGGCAGAGTTGGCCAGCGACCGCGGGCCCGGCAACTCCGCCGTCGCGTTCTCGAAGCACTCGATCTGTTCGGCAGTCAGCGAATTGTCGAACTCCTCCGAAGCGGCAAAATGCGTCATGAGACCGATATCGGTATCGACGTTCGCCAGCGCGCGCAACCGGGCAAGAATTGCCGCGGCATGCTCGGGCGCGACGCCAAGCCGATGCATGCCGGTATCGAGCTTGAGCCATGCACGCAGTGGGCGCGCATCGTGGTCGGCTTCGAGCGCTTGCAATTGCGACTCGTGATGGATGACGGCATCGAGTTGCAGGCGTCTGAATTCGGCGAGATCGGCGGATTCATCCGGTCCGCTGAGTACGACGATGCGGTTGCTGATGCCGGCGGCGCGCAAACGCAGCCCGTCGCCGAGCGCGGCGACGCCGAAACCGTCGGCATCCCGCAGCGCGCGCGCCACCCGCTCCAGTCCATGACCGTAGCCGTCGGCCTTGACTACCGCCATGACCTTCGCGCCGCGTGCAATCTCGCGCACACGCTCGAGGTTGCGCCGCAACGCACCGAGGTGAATCGTGGCGACCGTTGCGCGGCTCATCGAGGCAACCGCGACGGCGCGCTCACGTCACCATGCGACAGGCGTCTTTCGCGCGGCATGCTGCCCGCCACGCCTCTTCCAGATTCACTCCAGTCCATCGACCCGATCACTCCGGGATTCCAGTGCATTCCACGCGGAATGTGGCCTGCAGTATGCCTGAGCCTGTGGCGAGTTTTGTGGCTTTGCCGTGGCAATGCGCGGCGCAAACATGCAATGTGTAAACTCGCTCATCCGTAAGTACAGACAACAAATCGATGGACCAGCCAACAACAAACCCGAACCCGCCGGACGCCAAGGCGGCGATCGTCTCCGTACGCGCGCTGAGCAAGACCTACCGCGGCGGCCTCGCCGCGCTCAAGCACGTCGATCTCGACATTCGGCGAGGCGAAATCTTCGCGCTGCTCGGGCCAAATGGCGCCGGCAAGACAACGCTCATCAACATCATTTGCGGCATCGTCACGCCGACGCAAGGTACAGTACTCGCAGATGGGCACGACATCGTTCGCGACTATCGCGCCGCCCGTTCGATCATCGGCCTGGTACCCCAGGAACTGCACACCGATGCTTTCGAAAGCGTCTGGGCCACAATCAATTTCAGCCGTGGTCTGTTCGGCAAGGCGCCGGACCCGGCCTATCTGGAGAAGGTGCTGCGCGATCTTTCGCTCTGGGAGAAGAAGGACGCTAAGATCATGACCTTGTCCGGCGGCATGAAGCGGCGCGTGCTGATCGCCAAGGCGCTGTCGCACGAACCGCGGATCCTGTTTCTCGACGAACCCACGGCCGGCGTTGACGTCGAACTGCGCCACGACATGTGGCAGATGGTGCGCCGCCTGCGCGAGAACGGCGTGACTATCATACTGACGACACACTACATCGAAGAGGCCGAGGAGATGGCCGACCGCATCGGCGTCGTGCGCAAGGGCGAACTGATCCTGGTCGAGGACAAGAATGTGCTGATGCACAAGCTCGGCAGGAAGCAACTGACCCTCACGCTGCAGAGCGCTCTGGAACGCATCCCCGAGGCGCTGGCCGGACTGCCGCTGGAGCTGTCGCACGACGGCACCACGCTGGTCTACACGTTCGAAACGCACACCGATGAAACCGGTATCGCCCCGCTGCTGCGGCGCTTGCGCGAGCACGGCATCGACTTCAAGGACCTGCACACCAGCGAAAGCTCGCTGGAGGACATCTTCGTCAACCTCGTGAGGGCGCCGGCATGAACGTCCACGCGATCCGTGCGATCTACAGGTTCGAGATGGCACGCACGTTCCGCACGTTGATGCAGAGCATTGCCTCGCCCGTGCTTTCGACGTCGCTGTACTTCGTCGTGTTCGGCGCGGCGATCGGTTCGCGCATGGGCGAGGTCGGCGGCGTCAGCTATGGCGCTTTCATCATTCCCGGGCTGATCATGCTGGCGTTGCTCAACGAAAGCACGTCCAATGCCTCGTTCGGCATCTACCTGCCGAAGTGGTCCGGGACGATCTACGAGCTGCTGTCGGCGCCCGTGTCGCCGATTGAAGTCGTCATCGGCTATGTCGGCGCGGCCACGACGAAATCGATCATCCTCGGCACCCTGATCCTGATCACGGCGCGCGTGTTCGTACCATACGAGATCGCGCATCCGCTGTGGATGGTCGTGTTCCTGCTGCTCACCGCCGTCACCTTCAGCCTGTTCGGTTTCGTCATCGGCCTGTGGGCGGACGATTTCCAGAAGCTGCAGGTCATCCCGCTGCTGGTCATCACGCCGCTGACGTTTCTCGGCGGTGCTTTCTATTCGATCAACATGCTGCCGCCGATCTGGCAGAAGATCACGCTGTTCAATCCGGTGGTCTACCTGATCAGCGGATTTCGCTGGAGTTTTTACGGCGCATCCGACGTCAATGTCGTCGTCAGCGCCGCCATGACGCTGGCGTTCCTCGCGCTGTGCCTGGCCGCCGTGTACTGGGTCTTCAAGACCGGCTACAAGCTGAAGACGTAGGGGCTATTGCTGGTCGGAAGGACCTACTCGTAGTTTCCCGCGTAGCCTTCCGAGGCGAAGTTCTCGAACTTCGTGTACTGGCCGAGGAAGGTCAGCTTGATCATGCCGGTCGGGCCATTACGCTGCTTGCCGATGATGATTTCAGCCAGACCCTTGTCGGACGAATCGGAGTTGTAGTACTCGTCGCGGTAGATGAAGATGATGACGTCGGCGTCCTGCTCGATGGCGCCGGATTCGCGCAGATCGGCCATGACCGGACGTTTGTCGGTGCGTTGCTCGAGCGAGCGGTTCAGCTGCGACAGCGCGATCACTGGAATATTCAATTCCTTGGCCAATGCCTTCAGTCCGCGCGAAATCTCCGAGATTTCCGTAGCGCGATTCTCCTTGTTGCCGGGCACGGCCATCAGCTGCAGGTAATCGATGACGATGAGGCCGAGGTCGTGTTCGCGCTTCAGGCGCCGCGCACGCGCACGCAGTTCGCCGGGGGACAGAGCGGGTGTGTCGTCGATGAATATCTTGGCGTCCGAAAGCAGCGTGATCGCGCTGGTGACGCGCGGCCATTCCTCTTCCTGGATGTCGCCCGTGCGCAGATGCTGCTGGTTGATGCGGCCGAGCGAGGAGATCAGGCGGAAAGCCAGCTGCGAAGCGGACATTTCCATCGAGAAGATCGCTACCGCCTTGCGCGACTTCAACGCCGCGTGCTCGGTGAAATTGACCGCCAGCGCGGTCTTGCCCATCGACGGGCGCGCGGCGACAATGATCAGGTCGGAAGGCTGCAGGCCTGCGGTCATGTCGTCGAGATCGTTGAAACCGGTCGCCAGGCCGGTGACGGAGCCCTTGCTCTCATAGCGCTGGTGCAGGATCTGGAACGCCTCCTTCACCGCCGCACGCATCGCGACGAAGCCCTTCCGCCCGCGTGCGCCGGATTCGGCGATGCGGAACACCTTCTGCTCGGCGGTCTCGAGGATTTCCTGGCTGCTGCGCCCTTCGGGCTGGAAGCCGTCCCCGGTGATCTCGGTGCCGGCATCGATCAGCTGGCGCAATACCGATTTTTCCCGGACGATCTCGGCGTAGGCGCCGATGTTTGCCGCGCTCGGCGTCGAGTTCGCCAGTTGCAGCACGTAGTTCGAGCCGCCGACGAGTTCCGCCAGCCCGTTCGAGTCGAACCATTCGCCGAGCGTGACCGCGTCGCAGGGCATGTTCTTGTTCTGCAGCTCGCCTATCGCGCGGTAGATCAGGCGGTGATCCTTGCGATAGAAATCCTCTTCGTTGAGCTTGTCGGCAATCCGCTCCCAGGCACGCTCGTCGAGCATCAACCCGCCCAGCACCGCCTGTTCGGCGTCGATGGAATGCGGCGGCACGCGCAGGGCGTCGATGCGCGCGGAACTGAAACGATCGGGCGAAGCAGCCATGGACGATTCGAAATCTCGGTGATCAGTTATTGTTCTTCGGCGCAGGGGAACCGACGCCCGCATGCTTGCTCATGGCCGTCTCGCAGATAGAGACGGGCACAGGCCTTCTGCCGCGAAACATACCGGAAACCTGCATGACCCCTCCCTCCCTTCAACGGCGCAGCGAATCCGCACGTGCGGCCATGACTGCGCCGGCGCATCGTCGCACATGCGCCGGTGCGCACGCGATACGATAACTTGTGGATAGCTTGTGAATTGGAGGCGCGAAGTTCAGAAAGAGCCAACCTCGCAGCCGGCCGAACCGATGAACGCGTGGCAGGCCTTGCGAAGGCGAGCGGCTGGAGTCTTGCGCTCCGTCCGTCATTATCGCATCTTCGCCGCAGCTTCGTGGTTCAATTTTCGTCGACACCGGTTGGAGAATCCATGGGCACCACCATCACCAACGTGCTCGACCTGCGCGAACTGGCGCAGCGGCGCGTGCCACGTGCTTTTTTCGAGTACGCCGATCGCGGTTCGTATGACGAGATCACGCTGCGCGGCAATCGCGCGGCACTCGAAGCAATCCGCTTGCGCCAGCGCGTCATGGTCGATGTCGACAAGCGCAATCTGGCCACGACGATCCTCGGCGCACCGGTCAGCATGCCGCTGGCCATCGCACCGACGGGATTGACCGGACTGCAGTGGGGCGGCGGGGAAATCCTCGGTGCAAGCGCTGCTGCTGGAGCCGGCATCCCGTTCTGCCTGTCGACGATGTCGATCTGCTCGATCGAGCAGGTGCGCGCGGCCGTCGACAAGCCGTTCTGGTTCCAG